>Ga0351896_1161_pt1 | contig 17770 bp, 10 predicted proteins | sample BONcelHT113001C3_FD_205821 | JGI IMG/M metagenome (GOLD analysis project Ga0351896, IMG submission 205821) | Enriched cells from coal bed in the Powder River Basin, Montana, United States - BONCAT cells T11 rep1 HSBNCT.T11.300.1.C3 ...
AAGGAACATGGCTCACTCAGAACGTCCCAGCATCGAAGAACTGCGAGCCTTGGCGGCCGTGGCCGAAAAGGGGACCGAGACGGCGGCGGCCGAACATTTGGGGGTGACCCAGCCGGTCGTGAATCGGCGCCTCAAACAGTTTCGCGAGCCGCCGGCTTGGATTCGCACGGTGGACAACGCCGTGGAGTTGACACAAGCTGGCAAGGACGCGTTGCCGACGGTCCAGCGACTGCTGCGGCAGTACGATCATCTCCGGCAGTTTCGGGCCGGGCGGCGTCAACGGCCGAATGTCCTGGCGATCGGCGCCGGCTCGTCGGCCACGCAGTACTATTTGGGCCGCGCTGTCGCAGCGCTGCGCGGACGGTTGCCGGATTGGGAAATCCAGACGCGGGTGCTGCGCGGCAAGGATCGTATCGCGGCGGTCGTGGACGGGACGCTGGACTTGGCTCTCGTCAGCCATAGCAGGCTGCAGATCGAGGGGATCGTGCGCTGGGCATGCGAAGCCAAGATCGAGTTGGCGATCACGGAATTAGCTCGCTTGCCGCTGTGCGTGATCGCTCGACTTCGGACGCCGGAAGGTGATCTGTTACAGTCGGTACTGGCTGCGCAGACCGTCCCGGTCGCCATGCTGAGCGGGTGGCGCCTAGCAGGATTGGACCGCGAGTCCGGGATTCGCCGACAGCTCGAAGGAATGATGTCGGGTAAACGCGAGCAACTGGCGTTCGTTCAGGAAGCCGGTGGATGGCTGGGTGTGAAGGAGTTCGTGCGACAGGGGATCTGCGCGGGCCTGATGCCGCTGGCGTTGCTGTCCCGGGAAGACCTGCAGGAACTGGTTATCCGGCGCCTGCCAGCGGAGTTGGCCATCTCGAACCGCATGATCCATCGGCGTGATGCCGAGAGCGAGATTGTGGAAGCCGCGAAGTCTGCGCTCCGCACTGCCGCCAGCGAGTATGAGCGCGAAGTGGAACGCCGCTGGCATGGGAGACTCGAAGTATCGTAGGTTGGTACGTCGTTGTGCTTGGTTCGTTGTGCTTGGTTCGGGAGGCCAGTATGCGAGAATCCACCGCCGCCGTCGCCATCATCCGCCGCGAACACAAAGGCCAGACGCTGTGGTTGGCCCAATGGAATGGCAACTGGCAGTGCTACCATTTCGTCGGAGGCCACAAGCGCGCCGACGAATCGTTTCGGCAGTGCGTAATTCGTGAAATCGGCGAAGAGCTGGAAATTATCGAAGGCCAGGGCTTCCTTGTTGCAGACCGGCCCCTGGCCCACTTAGACTATACGGCGTGGTCCGAAGACGCTCGGCAAGAAACCCACTACGTGATGGAACTGTTCGAGGTCCGGTTAGTCGGCGAGGCGGCCCGGCAGCGCATCGAAGCCGATTCGCACAACCGCTGGCTGACCGAGCAGGAGATTCACGAGAAACGCTGCCACGACGGCTCACCCATCAGCGAAACGATGGGTCTGCTGTTGGAAAAGGCGAACCTGTGTTCAGTCAGTTCGTGCCGAGCGGAATCGCCGCGATCTGCATGATTCGCGTTCGGAAAATGTTTGGGACGATCGATGGGAGGCACAAGAATTGGAAAGGCAATCCATGTCGGAAGAACTGCGTCACAAGACGGTCGCGGTGGCGGTGATTTATGACAAGGAACACGGATTCTTGCTCTGGAACAACAAACGCTGGGGCGGATACGCGTTTCCGATGCGACACCTGGAACCCGGCGACGACCCGGCCCAGGCGGCCCTGACGGCACTGAGCGATCCCGATTTCCCCCTGAGCTTGCCAAACGCCACGGCCAGTCCGATCGAATGTTCGGGCGCATTCGGCTTTTCTGAAGGCGCGAAGCAAGACACGTACTACGACTACCACGTCATCGAAATCCGCCCCGCACGGCCCCTCGATCCGGCAACTCTCGATCCCGAGCTGCGTTTTTTCCGCTACGAGAACCTGCAGGCGGCCACCAACGTGACTTGGTCCACGCGCGTCATCGCGACGTCGCTCGTCGAGGCGCAGGAAGTAGTCGTCGCCGTGATTTGCCGCCGCGGACCATCAGGCGTCGAGTTCCTGCTGGTTCATAATCGCAGCTACGGCTACTTTTTCCCGGCCATTCGCCGCAAGACCCACAGCCCCTTGGAAGACATGGCCGTCCAGGCGGTGCGATTCGATACGTCCTACGGCGGCCCGCTCGCCGCCAAGTTTTGCCGCGAGGTGGCGAACATCCATCCCAGCACTCGGTTCGGCGCCCGCGAGCGGCGGTACCGGTTCTATCTGTGCTGCGTCATGCTCGAGGAAGCAAACCCGGCCGAGCCTGGCAATGCGTTGGCAAAGGCACTCGATGACTTGCAAGCGGCAAAGAAGAACGCCGGCCAGCAATTCGGCGAGCGCGGATACTGGGGCTGGTTTACGCTCGACGAGCTGCACCGTCACCCCGGTCTGTCGTCGGACGTGGCCGACTTACTGCCCGCCGTGGCTGAAGCGGGCGAAATGTGCTTGCCGGACCTCAGGAGCTATCAGCCCAAGCCGATCGATACATCGGGCGTGCAACTCTCACCGGAAATTTTGAATCTGACCGAGAAGTTGGCCGACAACGCCCACGACATCTGGGCCGGCCAGCGGTTCGCGGACGGCTGGACCTATGGGCCACGGCGGGACGACGCGCACAAGAAGCATCCCTGTCTCGTACCATACGCCGAACTGCCCGCCGGCGAAAAGCAATACGACCGCAACGCCGCGATGGAAACGCTCAAGGCGATCATCGCGCTGGGATACCGAATCGAGAAACAAGGCTCGACTTGACGGCGGACACGACCTGGCTGAAACCGGGTCGTCGCGAGCGAACCGACGCGGGCCAGCGCGAGGAGCCGTACGATGAGTACCACCAATGCCGAATTCGACCTGTTCATCAGCTACGCTACGCCGATGGCGCCCAGGGGTGGGGCACCGCTCTGGTCGTCCAAATCGAAGCCACCCACGCCCGTTTCACCGGATAGACGCCGTTTTGGTCGCTTTCCTTCGTTTTGATGAGGAACGTCACATGTCCGTCGTCTGGCTCATCCCGGCACAGGATCAGTTGCAGAATGCATTGGCACAATCCAACAACTGCCCCGGAGGCCTGAAGGCGTTGCTGGAACAACTGTCCGAGACGCTTCGCGAAACCTTCCAGGACGCGAACGCGCAGGCCATCATCGTCGTCGAGCGGATCAATGGCTACTCCCGGGGAATGAAGAAACAGGTGCTGCGCGTAGAATATGTCGACCAGGCGGGCGAGTCCCATGCCGCGATCGTCAAATTCGCTGACGGCAAGAAATTGGCCGCCGAGTTGGCTGGCTGGCAGAACTGCGCACGGCTGTCGAACAGCCGCGGCGTCGTGCTGATGCCGTTGCGACAGGGTGTGCTCGGACCCGATGGACAGCCGCGCACGATCGTCTACGGAGATGCCAAGCAGAAGCTGCGGGCCGCCCGGCTGATCAACCTCGAAGATGCGGCGCTGACCTGCTGCCGATGGAACGATCCGGACTGCGGATCGGTCGAGCACGTCTTGGGCGAGATTTTCGTTGAAATGCGCGATCATCTGTACAAACGGGCTCGTCCGGAGAACGACTCCGACAAGCTGGGGCCAGAGCTGCTCGACCGACTGAAAGACGGTATCGCCGCCTGGAAACAGCCACACAGCCAGCAGGACGACTGTCGCAGCGCGGTGCTGAGGGACCTTCCGGGAGGCGTTCCGGATTTGCTCGATCCGCTGGACTACTTGCCGGCGCTATTGACGCGGTGTCGCCATCTTCCGGAAGTGATGCGGGGCTGCGCACACGGTGACCTGCACGGCCGAAACGTGTTGGTGGGAATCCACCGGGAGAAGGCGCGGTTCGCCGCCGTGTTCGACTACGAGGACATGGGTACAGATTTGCTGCTGGGTTGGGACTTCGCCAAGCTGGAAACCGAGTTGAAGGTGCGGGCTTACGAGAAGCTTTTTCCCGGCGAGGAGGCCGTTTTCATTCAGCGCGTCTACGCCTTCGAACAGCGGTTGGCCGCGGAAACGCTGAAGCGTAGCAAGAGTTCCACGTGGGGGATGGCGACCGAGCGAGACAATCCCGAAGAACGCCTGCTGGCACTGCTCTTGGCATTTCGCAGCCACGCCAAGGAATGCCTGGCTGCGGATCGGCCCCGGGCGCACAGTTGGCTGCACGAGTATTTCTTTCTCCTGGCGGCCTACGGGCTGTACGCGGGGAAATTCGCGGAAACCTACGGCCGGCGGCAATTCCTCAGCGCGTTCATTTCCGCCGCCGTCGCCAGCGAGCAGCACGCGTGGGCCAAGAACGCCAGCGACCATGTGCTCGAACGATCGGCTGCCGGCGCGAAGCTGGCCATCCAAGCCGACAAACCGGACGAACGTCCCGACATGGCCTCAGCCGAAAGCCACCACGTACCGTTCGCCTTTGCGAAGGAGTTTTCCCGCTCGCGCCAGGTACCATTCATCACGGCCGGCATCGAACTCCTGACGGCCCTGCGCGGTCGTTTTCCCTACGTGCTGGAGATCTGGCAGGAGCTTGCCCTGACGCATTTGGAGCTATTGGACCTGACTCGCGACAGGCAACACCTGCTGGCGGCGAAACGCGTGCTGCTGGAACTCGATACCCGGTATCCACGCAGGAGGCATTTCGAAACCCTGTGCCGTCATGGCCGATTGTGGAAGGACTGCGGCGATTACTCGTTCGACCAAGGTGACGCCAAGGCGGCGGTCGACGATTACCAGAGGTCGATCGATGCTTACCAACGTGCCTACGAGCAGCACACGGACCAAGACTACTATCCCGGCATCAATCTGGCGACCGTTCGTCTGCTCGCCGGCCAAGCGACTATGTCCGCAGACCTGGCCCAGGAGATTCTGGCCAAACTCGATCAGTGCGAGTCGGTGCCCGATAACGAACTGACCTGGGTCCTGGCCACAAAAGCCGAAGCGCACCTGCTCCTGGGCCACTGTGACGAAGCCACGCTGTTCTACGAGCAAGCGGTTTCCCGGCCCGACTGCCAGCCGCACCACCGCAGCACGATGCTGAAACAGGTGAAGCGGATCCTCCGCGTGAGACCCTGCACCGATCCCAACTTCGATGCAGACAGGTTCCTGGCCATCTTTGGATAAGCTGTTGTCGTTATGCAGGGATCAATCCAAGACGTAGCTCCTACGTTGCACGAGGGTGAAATGGCTCAACAGGTCAAATGTCCGACGTGTGCGTCACCGGACGTGCTGTTCGTGAAGGAACTGGAAAAGTACCTCTGCAAGCAGTGCGAGAAGACGTTTCACGCAGCGCCGCGCGTGTCGCCGCTGCGCATCTTCCTTAGCTACGGGCACGACAGGAGCGAAGAGCTTGTCCATTGCATCAAAGCCGACCTGGAAAGACGTGGCCACGATGTCTGGTTCGACCAGAGCGAGATCAAGGGCGGGGACGATTGGCGGCGGTCGATTACCGAGGGAATCGTGGATAGTAGCCGGGTGCTGTCGTTCCTCTCGAAGCATTCCACCCGTGACCCGGGCGTCTGTCTGGACGAGATTGCCATCGCCGTCGGTGTGAAGGGCGGGAACATCCAGACCATCCTCGTTGAGAGCGAGCAGGAAGTGAAGCCGCCGGCCAGCATCAGCCACATCCAATGGCTCGACATGCGCGACTGGAATGAGCGGCGCGACCGTAGCGTGGGGCTCCCACCCGAGGATCGGGCCGCTGCCGAGGCCGCATGGGAGAAGTGGTATCAGGAGAAGCTTGCCGATATCGTCGCCGTTGTGGAAAGCGACGAGAGCCGGCGGTTTTCCGGCGAAATCGAGCAACTGGCTCAGCATCTCAAGCCCGTCTCATCGGACTCGCGTATCCGGGACCTATTGCGGAAGCCACTAGTCGGTCGGTCGTGGCTGGTCGAGGCGATCGAAGCGTGGCGTACTTCCGCCGACCGCGGCTCGCGGCTGTTCTGGATCATGGGCGCGCCCGGCGTCGGTAAGAGCGCCTTTGCCGCCCACCTCGCCCACTACGGCAAGGACAAGGTGCTCGCCATCCAGTTCTGCGAGTACGACAGGCCGGACCACCGTAGCGCCCACCGCATTGTCCGCACGCTGGCCTTCCAGATTGCCACTCGACTGCCTGACTACCGTAAGCTGCTGCTGACGCTGCCAGAACTCAAGGAGCTGGATGGCAAGAATCATTCCGAACTGTTCGACTATTTGCTCGCCGACCCGCTGCGGCACGTCATTGATGGCTGCCGCGAGCGGTATCTGATCGTGGTTGACGCCTTGGACGAGGCGAGCGGAGACGGCCGCAACGAACTTGTCGAAATGCTCGCTCGAAATACCCCGCGTCTGCCTGATTGGATTGGACTCGTCGTCACCAGCCGGCCCGAGTTTGACGTCACCGGTCCGTTGCAGGGGCTGAAACCGTTTCCGCTCGACACCACCACCGAGTCCAACCGTGCCGACGTCCGCCACTACGTGCGCCGCGAACTGGCCTCGCATCTGGACGGTCGTTCTGACGCCGACCGGCTCGTGGAGCAGATCCTGGAGAAGAGCGAAGGCGTGTTCCTGTACGTCGAGCGATTCTGTGACGACGTTCGCCGGAGGCATTTGTCCTTGGACGATCCGACGCAATTCCCGCAAGGCCTCGGCGGAATCTTCTTCCAATACTTCCAGCGACAATTCCCCGATCTGGAGAAGTTCCGAAAGGAGCTCCGCCCCGCGCTTCGGGCCATCCTTGCCGCCCGCGAGCCGTTGCCCGTGGAGATTCTCCAACGCCTGTTCAACTGGCAGGACGAAGAACTCCGCGACTTCATTCGGCCACTTGGCTCGCTGTTTCCGGTCACGAGTGAGTCTGGCGAGGAAGTCATCAAGCCCTACCACAAATCGCTTTCGGACTGGTTGACCGACGAAGTCAAAGCAGGGGCGTATTTCGTCAGCGTTGACCAAGGACATCGGATGCTGGCAACCCTTGGATGGAAGGACTACACGAACGGAGTCCATGCAATGGTGGGCTACAATCTGCGGTATGCAGCTTGGCACTTACATGCGGCTGCCGAATTTAGGAAGCTGTATGAATTCTTGCATGACGACGTTCTCGTTTCGCTCATTGCATCCCGATTTGGAATAGAACATCTCGCACATTTGCCCGACCATATCCGCAAATGGTCGTATGGGAATAGCGCAACCAAACCCAGAGGGGCTCACGAAACAGCGCTCGCCGTTCTTCAACCTCCGGGAGAATGGTACACGATTGTCGAATGGTTTTCTGGTGGCGTCGATTGGCGGTGCGACCAATGTGGGAGATCCGGCCCTGCTGGCCGCATCCCTACTGACAGTTGTTGTCCAGAATGCGGTTGGGAAGGACGAAAATCGGACCATGAGGTCTGGCTCAACGCCAAAGCGGAGTTCGAAATGAAGGGACAATCAACGGCTGGCAAGTGATGGATAGGAAGAAGGCCGGCACAAACGGCCATCATGTTTCGGAAACCAGACAATGACTGAAAACATCCTGTGCCCCAACTGCGGTTCCGAGAATACTCGCTTCAGCAAGAAGCACTCGCGGTACGACTGCGAAGACTGTCGGCACGAGTTCGTGCCGGATAAGCCTTTCGTCACCAAGCGTCTCTTTCTGAGCTATGGCCATGACGAACACGTCTCGCTCGCTCTGCGTCTGCGTGACGACCTGAGGGGCCGTGGTCACCAGGTCTGGTTCGACGAGGAGCGGCTTGCGCCCGGTCACGACTGGGAAGCCTTTATTGAGCAGGGACTCGAACACCTGGCTGCGGACAAGGTGAATAGTGCGGTCGTGCTCCTGCTCACGCCGCACGCGGTTCGGCGGCCGGACGGCTACTGCCTGAACGAGGTCGCGCGAGCACTGGCTCGGGGACTGCGCATCATTCCGCTGATGGTTGTCGAGAGCGAACCGCCGCTTTCCATTTGCCGCATCCAGTGGCTCGATATGCGAGAATGTATCCCGATCCAAGCGAAGGCGGCGTTCTACAAGCCGCGTTTCGAGCGGTTGCTCAAGGCCATCGAGGAGAACCAACTGGACTTTGAGGGCAGCCAACAGCGACTCATCAAGGCCCTCCAGCCCCTGGAGTTCGACGCGGATATCCTCAGCCACTTGCCGAAGTTCACCGGACGCCAGTGGGTGTTCGACGCCGTCCAGCGATGGCTGGCACAGGATCCACTCTCGCAGCGCGTGTTCTGGATCAGCGGAGGACCGGGCATGGGCAAGACCGCGCTTTCCGCGGTACTTTCCAGCCGCTATCTGGAAGTGGCGGCGCTGCACCTCTGCAAATTCGGCCATGCCCAGAAGAGCGATCCCCGCAGCGTGGTCACCTCGATGGTCTACCAACTCTCGACGCAGTTGCCCGAGTATGAAGCCCGGTTGGCGAATATGGACGTGGAGCGGCTCGCCAAAGATGATGGTGCCACCATGTTCGACAACCTGCTGGTGCAACCGCTGGCCAAGCTCACCCGACCAAATCGCCCCATCGTCATTCTCATTGATGCGTTGGACGAAGCCACCGGCAACGAGCGCAACGTACTGGCCGATTTCATCGCGGCGGAGTTCCCCAAGACGCCGCCGTGGTTGCGCCTGGTCATCACCAGCCGGCCCGAAAAGGCCGTCACCTCGCCTCTGCAAGGGTTAGACCCATTCATCCTCGACACGGAAACGGAAGCAAACCGCGCCGACATCCGCGACTATCTGCGCCGTGAACTCGCGCCGCTGCTCCACGACCGCCCAGACGGCGAACGGGTCGCGGCGCAGATTCTGGAGAAGAGCGAAGGTGTGTTCTTGTACGTCGAGCGCGTCTGCCACGATCTGCAACATGGCTATCTGTCAATGGATCGGCTAGACCAGTTCCCCCAGGGTTTGGGCGGCGTGTTCTGGCAATTCTTTTCGCGCCAGTTCCCCGACTTGGAGGAGTTCCGCAAGGATGTCCGCCCAGCGTTTCGGGCTATTCTCGCGGCACGCGAACCGCTGCCCGTGGAGATTCTCCAACGGCTTTTCAACTGGCAGGACGAAGAACTCCGCGACTTCATCCGCCCTCTCGGCTCGTTCTTTCCGGCCACAGAGGAGAACGGCGCGGAAGTAATCAAGCCGTATCACAAATCGCTGGCTGACTGGCTCGCCGATGAAGCCAAGGCGGGCCCGTATTTCGTGAGTGTACCAGAAGGGCATCGGATGCTCGCGGTATTTGGATGGAGCGAGTATGAGCGTGGCATCAGCACTATGTCGCAATACTCCGTCAAAAATGTTCCTTGTCATCTCCACGAGATCGACGATTATCGACAAGTCTTTATTATTCTCCACGATGCAAAATATCTCGCAATCCTTGGCTCCGATTATCGGTGTTGGCCCCTTGATGTATGCCTTTGGGCAAACACCGGCAGAGCTGATGGACAACCTTTTGGATGGCTGAATCCACCTGGACGATGGTATGCCGTGGACGAGCACGATCATCCCTCCTCCCATTTGGTTTGTTGCCGGTGTGGCTCTACCAAATGGAGTGGAGCTACGCGCAACGAGGAGCGGTGTCCAAATTGCCGGTGGGAAGGCAGAAAGTCCGAGGACGACGCGTGGCTGACGGTGACGGCCGAGCTTGAGAGTAAGGCATCATTCATCTGAGGCCACCGTAGACCACACTTCGAATCAGGGAATCAAGTCATGGCAAAAACCACCACTTGCCCAAAATGTTCTTCCACGAACGTGATCTTCCGACAATCGCGGCAGAAGTACCTCTGCGGCAAGTGCGATCATGAATTCGATGCACCGGAGCCTGAAGTGAAGTCCCTCCGTGTCTTCCTCAGCTACGGCCACGACGAGCACGCGGCGCTGGCGGAAAACCTGAAGCGCGATCTGGAGGCGCGGAGCCACAGGAGGGAAAAGGGGACGCACCTCGTTTGCGAGGCCCGGACAGATCGCCGATCAGCCACCAGCAACAAGCCGTGATGGTCGGTACGCCGTAGGCGGCCACCCAGGGATCGCGCGACACCAACATGGTGCCTTCGAGGTGGGCTTGCGCCACCAGCATGCGATCAAACGGATCGCGATGGTGCATCGGCAGCGATTTCGTCGCGAGGGCATGCGCGGCCGTGATGTCCAGTTCCGTGAAGCCGCAACTCTGTGGCGCTCCACGCAGATCGGTGGGCGCCGTCAACTTGCCGAGGCTCCGCTTGATCGCGATCTCCCAACAGACGGCAGCACTCACGAGGACCTCGTTACTAGGCTCGGCGATGGCCTCGCGTGCCGTTAGCGATTGCAGCAGCGGATCGTCCAGCGACCACAGAACCGCGTGCGTATCGAGTAGCAGCTTCATGAGTCCTTCATCCCAAACGCTTCCTGGAGGTCGTCCGAAAGCACGTCGAAATCGGGCGCGATGACAACCCACCCCTTCCACTGTCCACCTGGCGGGGTCGGAAACAAGAACACCGCTTGCGAACGGAGAATGACAGAAAAATTGATGACAGAAAAATCTGCCTGGGGAACCAAAGAACGTCTTATTTTCTGTCATCAATCTTCCTGTCCGGGAAACAAAACCGGGATGAATTCGCCTTTCGGCCGATAGTCGCGTTTTGTCAGCCCAGACTAGAGGCACGACTGTCGCGCGTCGGTACGGACACGGAACGTCAGAGCTTCTTCCTCTTAACCAACGTGATCTCATTGCCCACGTCATTGAACTGCACGTCGTCGAGGAACGTCCGGATCAACGCCCAACCCCGACCGGGCATCCGCAACAGGTTGTCGGGGTCGGTGCGGTCTGGCGGGATCGTCGGGTCGAATCCCGGCCCGTCGTCGCGAATCGTGATCGTGGCTGCCTCGGCGGTCAGGTGCGCGCGGACGTACACCTGGCGGTCGCTGTAGGGCGGCTGGCGGCGCCGTTGCTGCAGCCCTCGCTGACGGGAGCCGAAGTCGTCCTGCGTCATCGCGGTGTGTACCTCCAGGCAGCCGTGTTCGATCGCATTCACCAACGCCTCCTGCAACGCCACGCCGACGCGGATCAAGTCCGCATCATCACACAGACGCCAGGCGCGAAGCTGTTCCATAGCGAAGCCGCATACTCCTATTGCATTACAAGATACGCGGGCTTGGCGGCATCGCTTCGCTGAGCACTGGATGCTCTAATGACAGCAACGGCCCGACTGGGGCAAACGTGGGCCGTAATCGCGTTCGGCTCGGTGACGAGCGTAGGAAGTTGCACGAAGTGAGGAGCATGGGCCATGAACCACCGACAACGTTCGCAAAAGCGCGCAAGAGTTCGCCGATCATTGTTCTTCGAACACCTCGACGCACGCCTGTTGCTGGCGGCGAGCGACGTTTCCCGCGTGCCGTTCTGGGACGGCGAAACGACTAATCCGGCCGGGCTGCTGATCAATCGGATGGGAGGACCGGCTGTCATCCGGGCGGGCGGCGCGACGGTGAGCCACGAGACCGGCGTTGTGCAGGCGGGACGAGGAGCCTTTCGGGTTACGACCAACGGGACCCTGCCGGCGCACAGTTTCGATTTCTTCGCCCTCGCGCTCACGGGCTTCGGCCCGTCCTCGGCTTATATGGATACGCGAGACCTGACCGGGTTCGAAGGCGTCGAGTTCTGGGTGCGGAACGAGACCGGGAAGCCCTTCAATCTGGTGTTTGAAATCAAGGACTACCGGGACGGCCTCGACCATCGGGCCCGGTTTACGTCCGCTGTTTCCACCACGGCCGCCTGGACGCCGATTTCTATGCCTTTGGTTCTGGACGCCGCGCACGGCTGGCAGGTGATCGGCAGTCCGGACCTGGCCCGCACCAAGCTGTTCGCGCTGGTGATCGAGACGGGGACGCAGGCGATCGACGGCTCGTTCTTCATCGACGACATGGTGTTGATCGAAAAAGGTGGTCCGCTGAACCCGGCCACCGCCGACGGCAATGCGCTGGTCGACCGAGTGATGTGGCGGGGATTCCGCGGGCTGTGGGGCTCGCGTGACGTAAACACGGGACTCATTCCGAACAATTCCGCCCAGGCCGACGTGATGGCGCTGAACAGTACCGCGGCACTGATCGCCATGTTGCCGACCGCCGTCCAACAGGGCGAACTCGCCGCAATGGACGCTGACGAGTACGTCGGCACCGTGGTCGATACCCTGAATACGGTCTGGAACAATATCGAGGCCACGGGCAACGGCGGGTTCGTGCCGCCACGCTATGTCGACCGCGTGACGCTGGCTCCGACAAATCTGCGAGAAGAATCCAGCGTCGATGCCGCACTCCTATTCCTGCCGCTGTATGCCTACTGGGCATCGCCGAGCACGCAGGCCACGCTGCAGACCAAGATCGAGAGTCTGCTCGACCGGTTCGACTTCGCCGCCTTCAGTTCGCCTGCCGGGTGGACCATGGCGTACCGCTACGCGGATGCCGCATTCACGACGGGTACCTACGACGGCTACTCCACCGAGGTTTACGTCATTTCGCTGGCGGCGCATTTGGCGCCCAACCAAGGCGTGGATATCACGACGCACTGGAATTCGGCCGAGCTGCGCGCGCTGGACTTCCTGGTCGATCCGGCCGAATCGCACCTGGTCCATGCGTCGCCCGAGTTTCGGCCGCCGTTCTCGCAATGGCTGTTCTCGCTGCTGGCCGACGTGCGCGACCGCGGGGCCGACACGTACCCGAATGCGGACCTCGCGGGCAATCCGTATTGGAACGCGGTCAAGTTCCAGCGTGAAGTCCAACGCAAGCTGGAGGAGTTGGGCCGCCCGACGTTCGTGCAGCTGGATGCCGGGGACAACGGCAGCGGCGCGAAGTACGAGCAGTACAGCCTGTACGCTGACTACGGCGAGCCCGACGTGTTCATGCCGTGGTCCGTGGGCTTTGCATTCTTGGCGACGCCCGATTTCGCTCTGGACGCACTGCGGGACATCTTGCAGCGCGACTTTCACGGCCCGCTGGGGCTGAGCGACTCGGTCCACATCGCCACGGGAGCGGCCATGCCCACGGCGCTCGCCGCCCGCACCGATTTCTGGAACCAGTCGCTCGTGACGCTGGCCCTGATGGAGTATCGACACGGCAGCAACGAGTTCCTGACCGCGCTGCCGGAAGTCCGCGCGGCGTTGGACAAAGTGTTGCCGCCCGCGGCTCCGTTTGGCTCCTTGCCGGAAGCACTGATGACCAGCCGCAACTGGATCGCCTTCACGCCTCGGAACTACAACCCCAACCTCGGCCAGTTCCCCACGGAAGCCCAAATGCGGGCCGACTTGCAGCAACTGTACGACGACGGCTGGCGCGGCATCGTCACCTACACGCTGGACGGCACCTTGCGGCACGTCCCGCGGCTGGCCAAAGAAATCGGGCTCACGAAAGTGATCGGCGGCATCTACTGGTACGATGCCGCGCAGCTGGCTCGCGAGAAGGCTGCGGTAGCCGAAGTCGATCCGTTCGTGGACGCTTACGTGGTCGGCAACGAGGGGCTCTTCGGAGGCCGCTACACGCGGGCGGCCTTGGAACGCGAAATCGTCGCGATCAAGCTGCTGACCGGCAAGCCGGTCGCGACCACGGAAACCGGCGGACAGTACCTGGCCGATCCCACGCTGCTGGACGTGGGCGACTGGGTATTCCCCAATATCCAGCCCTTCTGCTCCCAGCCAGCGATCCGCAACGTCGCGAACGCGGTGGCCCACACGGCCAACGAGTTCTTGGCGATCCGCGCGGCCGCCGTGGCGCGGGACCCTGACCGCGTGGTCGCGCTCAAGGAGACCTGGTGGCCCACGGCCGACGATGCCGCGGCCACGCAAGCCAACCAGGCCGAGTACTTCGGCCAGTTGGCCCAGACCGAGACGGTTTTCGTATGGGGCGAGTCGTTCGATCAGCCTTGGAAATTCGAACCCGGCTGCTACAATCAAGGCCCATCTTGGGGCTTGTACACAGCGGACGGCGAGTTCAAGGCTGCCATTCCGCAACTGCACACGGTCTACGTGAGCGGCCAGGCGGTTCCGCCGGACAGCGACGGCGACGGCATCAGCGATGCAGTCGAGGACGGCGCCCCGAACCAAGGCGACGGCAACGGCGATCAGATCCCCGACCGGCTGCAGAGCCACGTGGCCTCGCTGCCGAACGCGGTCGACGGACGCTACCTGACGCTGGCCATGGCGGCTCCGGCCGTTTTCACGGACGTCCGGGCTGTCGGGAATCCATCGTCCGGTGATGCGCCCGAGGGCATCGATTTCCGTGCCGGCTTCGTGGATTTCGTCGTGACGGGCGCCGGGGCGTCGGTGACTGTCGAAGTGTTCTTGGACCAGACGGCGGGGGTCAACACGTTCTACCGCTTCGGGCAGACCAAGCCCGATGGACTGCCGCACTGGTATCGCTATCTCGGCAAGGGCAGCGTGGGTGCCGAGATCCTAGCCGATCGGATTCGTCTGCGTCTAGTCGACGGCGGGCGCGGCGACGACGATCTGCTGGTCAACGGCACGATTAGCGCCCGCGGGGCACCGGCGGCCGATCTGCGCCTGCTCCCGTGGCAGAATCCACTGGTGCCGCTGGACGTAAACGACGATGGCCATGTTGGGCCGCTGGATGTGCTGGTGCTGATCAACGACATCAACGCCAAGCAATCACGAGCGCTGACCGTCCCGCCGGCTCCGCCCGACGTCGCCTACTATTTTCTGGACCCGAACGGCGATGACCGGCTAACGCCGATCGACGTCCTCGTGGTAATCAACCACTTGAACGCCCAGGCTGCGGGCGCGGCTGCGGAAGGCGAGGCGGCTGCCTGGTATCCAGGCTGGCTGTTTTCGCATGCCATCGAGACCGCGCACGATTTGTTCTTCGCCGAACTCGGATTCGCATCCCGCGACGACGATTGGCGAACGGTCTTTCCGTCCGTCGAGCCAAACCTCGGCGAGATGGCGACGGCTGGCTTCGACGGATTCCACGATCGCGACGCTTTTCGAGCAGCAAAGCTGCCAGAATCAACGCCCGTTCACGTAGGCGAGGCTGTCCGTCGGTCGCCGGTTTCTCTCAGCGATTCTGACGTCGCCGAATTCGATCGTTTACAAAATGAGAGACGACAAAATCACAAGCGAAGCGAGTATGATCGGCTCCTATGCGATTCTGCCCTCCTGGCAGACACGATGTGACCGCAACCGAGAATTCTCAGCGAGGAATGCATCATGGCTACACCCGTTTGGCGATCCCGGCCGGCGTTTATTACGAGCACGTTCGCCGATATGCAGGCGGAACGGGACTGGCTGCGAGACCACGTGATTCCCGAACTGCAGGAGCGGCTGCGCCAGCGGCGGCACCATCTGGAACCGATCGACCTGCGCTGGGGTGTCGAGACGGTCACGGTCGCCGAGCAACATGCCAAGGAACTGCTGGTGCTGAAGGTCTGTCTGGACGAAATCAAGCGTAGCCGCCCGTTCCTGATCGCTTTGCTGGGTGACCGCTACGGCTGGGTACCGCCGGAGGAACGGATGCAGGCGGCCGTCGACGAGCAGGGCTTTCGAACCGACGTGCTGGGCAAAAGCGTCACGGCGCTGGAAATCGAATTCGGCGTGCTGGACAGCGCGGATCAGAAGCGGCGGAGTCTGTTCTACCTGCGCGATCCGCTGCCCTACGACCAGATGAAGCCGGAGACGGCGGCCCTGTACAGCGACGCACACAACTCGGCGCCCGGAGCCAAAGCCGCGGCGGCCCGCTTACGAACTCTGAAAGAGCGCATTGAGCGCGATCCGAGCTTGGCGGGCCGCGTCCGTCACTACCAGGCGCAATGGGATGCCCGCAGCCAACGCGTCACGGGCTTAGAGCAGTGGGGCCAGCAGGTGTTGGAAGACCTGTGGCGGGACCTGGACGAGGAGACCCGCGAGTTCGCTCGGCAGCCGCTGCCGAGTTGGCAGGACCTGGAACGATGGGCGCTGGAGGAATTCGTCGAGAATCGGGGCCGCGGCTTCATCGGCCGCGTCGAAATCACTCAGGACCTGCTCGCACTGGCCACCGGGGACACGCTCGGAACAGCTTTGCCAACGCTCGGCGCGGGCGAGACAGCGCTCGGCGCGGGTCTCCCGACTCCGCGGCTCTGGGCCGTTTGCGTGACTGGCGAATCCGGCTCCGGCAAGAGCGCCTTGTTTGCCCACTTGTACCGGCAACTAGACGGCCAAGACGACGTGCTGTTGCTGGCCCACGCGGCTGGGATCAGTCCGCGGGCGAATCAAGTCGACGCGATGCTGCGGCGGTGGATTGGCGAACTCGCCCGGGCCCTGCGGATCGACGATCCGCTGCCGGAGACGGCCACGATCCAAGAAGTGGAAGAGGCATTTCGCGAGCTGCTCGTGCGAGCCGCCCAGCGGCGCCGGGTCGTGGTCCTGATCGACGCCTTGAACCAGTTCGAGCCTACGCCGCGTGGCCAACACCTCACCTGGCTTCCCGCGTTGTGGCCGGACAACGTGCGGCTGATTGCCACGGCGATTCCGGGCACGCAGTCGCAGGCCTTGGCGCGCCGTCAGGGTGTGCAACCGCGAGCGCTGCCGTTGCTGAACGCCGACGAAGCCGAGCACATCGCGGTGGCCGTATGCCAGCGGTACCACCGCGAGTTGAACGCCGAGGTGCGGCGGGTGCTGTTGACCAAACGGCTGTCCGAGGGCCGGCTGTCGGCCGGCATTCCCTTGTGGCTGGAGTTGGCCCTGGAGGAATTGAACCTGCTGGACGCGGACGATTTCGCGCGGGCCGAAAAGCAGTACCAGGGGACGGGCGACGAGCGGCTGCGGCAGATGATGGTAGATGTGGCCGTGGCGTTGCCCGCCGGCATCGAAGAATTGTACGGGTATCTGCTGGAGCGTGCGGAGCAGATCGCCGGCTGGAATTGGGCCATGGCCTTTGCCGGACTGGTGGCGGTGACGCGGCAGGGGTTGCGGGAATCGGATCTGCGGCAACTGCTGCCCGCCATGACGGGCGCAGCTTGGGACGAACTGCGGTTCGCCACCTTGCGGCGCGCGTTTCGCGCGCACCTGGTGCAACGCGGCTTGCACGCGCAGTGGGATTTTTTTCACGCCCAAATGCGGGCGGCGATCGACCGGCAGTATTTCGATGGGGGCCTCTCGCCGGCCGGCGTGCATATCGCGGTGGCCGATCACTTGGAACGACTTCCCGCCGAAGATGCGATCCGCCAGAGCGAGCTGATGTTCCACCAGATCGGCACGCAGGACCGGCCGCGTACGGCGCGCTACTATGCGAGTTTGGCGCGAGGCGGCGACGAGTTGTCGGGCGCAACGCGCATCGCAGCCGAGCACATCCTGGCGGGCTTGGCCGAGGCGGGGAATCCGCGGCTCGGCTGGATGCTGTCCCTGCTGGACGAGCCGGCGTTGGCGGCGGAAGAGCAGGCGGCGTTGTGCCACCGCTATCAGTTCGAACTCTGGGATGCCCTGGAGAACGATGCGCCGCTGGGTACGCGGTTGGTGGTCGTCCGGCGGACGAATGAAACCTTACAGAAGCTGTGCCGCCAGGCTCCGGGCAACGCCGGCTGGCAACGCGACCTCTCGATCAGCCATGATCGAATCGGCGACGTGCTCAGCGCGCAGGGGGATCTGACCGCCGCGTTGGCCGCCTACCGGGCGAGTCTGGAAATTCGCGCGCGGCTGGCGGCGGCCGATCCGGGCAACGCTCTCTGGCAACGCGACCTCTCGGTCAGCCATGATCGAATCGGCGACGTGCTCAGCGCGCAGGGGGACCTGACCGCCGCGTTGGCCGCCTACCGGGCGAGTCTGGAAATTCGCGCGCGGCTGGCGGCGGCCGATCC
>Ga0351896_1174_pt1 | contig 17627 bp, 4 predicted proteins | sample BONcelHT113001C3_FD_205821 | JGI IMG/M metagenome (GOLD analysis project Ga0351896, IMG submission 205821) | Enriched cells from coal bed in the Powder River Basin, Montana, United States - BONCAT cells T11 rep1 HSBNCT.T11.300.1.C3 ...
CACCAGTACCGGATTCACCGTCCAATTCGACCGCGACTTGGCGCTGTCGCAACTGAACTTGTACGAGCAAGGCGGCGCGTTGGGGCCGGCGGACGTGATCCTAACTGGGCCAGGCGACGCGATGGTTTGCGGCTCGCTGGTCGTGGCTTCTGATGGGCGGAAAGTGACGTTTATCAAGACGGACGGCTTGTTGCCAGCGGGCATGTACACGGTCACGCTGCGCAGCGGCGCGGCGGCTTTTCAGGATGCGTCCGGAACGGCTCTGGACGGCGACGCCGATGGCGTGCCCGGCGGTGACTATGCGACCTCATTCGAAGTCTCGGCGCCGGAAACCGAGCCGCTGATCATCAGCCTGCCGAACGTAACGCGGGGCTACAGCCAGCCGGTCAATCTTCCGGCCGACGACTTGACGGCCGGGCTGCCGTTGCAGCTGAGCGACGGCCGGGGCCTGTCGGGTCTGGATCTCGAGTTGTTTTACGACACGGCGCTGCTAGAGATCACGGGATTCACCTTGGACCGTGGCGTTGTCGAGCGCGGCGGCGAGGCTCAGTTGACGTTTCCGTCGACGGGCGTGGCCCGGTTGACCGTGGACACGACGGGCAGCCTGGGTGCCGCTTCGGGGCTGCTCACCCTGGGCTCGTTCACCGCGCGCGTGCCGGACAATGCGGCCTATGCAGCCAAGCACCTCTTGGACATTTCCGAGGTGCATGTCTACGACAACGGGCCCTTGTTGCAAGAAGTGCCGTCGATCGACGACGATGCGATCCACATCGCGGCGTTCTTGGGCGACACCAACGGCGACGGCTGGTACAACTCGCCGGACGCCACGTTGACGCGGCGGGTCATCGGGCAAGTCAACACAGGGTTTGCGGCGTACCAGCTGGCCGATCCCGTGCTGATCGCCGACATCACGTTGAATGGACTGATTCAGTCCAGCGACACGACGGGAATCCGCCGAGCGATCGGGCTGATGGCGGTGCCCAATATCCCGCCGCTGCCCAGCGAGCTAGTCATTCCGGCCGCCAATGGGGCGGACCCGCACGTCTTCATTCCTCGCGATCTGCGAGGCGCTCCGGGCGAAACGATCACGCTTCCTGTCGTGATCGAGGTGACGGAGCCGGCCGGGGTCACGCTCGGCGGGTTTGATCTTGTGCTCGAGTTCGATCCCGGCCGATTCACGGTGATCGGGACGCAGCTTGGGGATTGGTTCGAGGGGACGGATCTGGTCGTAGCGATGAGGCAACCGACGCCGGGCCAGGTGATCTTTGCCGCCGCCAGTTCGTTCGCGGGTACGGGGCACCTGCCTTGGGGTACAACGGGCAACTTGATGACGATGACGGTAGCGATCGCGGCCGACGCGGCGCCGGGTCCGTCGGCGTTCAATCTGTTAGCCACCTTGCGTACCGGCCGCACGGGCGTGTACAGCGCCGACTTGCAGGAATTGGTCCTTGCTCCGCCACCGACCAACGAGCCCGACGATGCGGTGGACGGCATTCTGACAGTCGAGGCCGAGCGATGGTCCCCGGATCGCTTCTTCCGCGATCTCGGCACGCAGTGGCAAGCGTTTGATGACCTGCTGTCCGATTTGGTGGACGAGTTCGTGTAAGACGCCGCTGCGTAGCGAGGCCGAGTTGCCAGGAAAGTCGTTTGCGGACAGACCGTTTTCCATGTGGTTCCGGATTGGCACAGGAAAGTATTCTCTGTTTTTTTCCGCGGTTTGCTTGCCTCGACGATTGGATTCGCTAACCTGTAAGCGATAAGCGGTTTGCCTGTCACTTCAATCCTCTTGCCCTGCTTGTCCATATTCTCCTATCCAGGAGTTCCTCGATATGTCTCGCACTCGTTCGACATCTGAGGTTGAATTCCATTCTTCAGGCTACAGAGAATCCTCCCGGGCGGCGAAAGGCCGGAAACCGTCGCGGCGACGTAGACTGTGGTTCGAGGCGTTGGAAGATCGGCGAATGCTGGCATTCTCGCTCGCGGGGATCGAGCCCATCTCAAGTCTATTCCCTGTGGATGTCTACAACCCCATCCCATCCCTGGTGGAGCGAGCGGCCCAAGGTGAGACGCTTCGGGTGATCGTCGAAGTGCAAGCGCAGGCCGAGCAGACGGCGGTGTCGGATCGGGCGCGCGAGCATGGGGCGACGATCCTCCACCACTTGGAGCGATTCCCTCTGGTGGTCATGGAGGTGCAAGCGAATGCCTTGCAGGCTCTGCTGGGTTCGCCGTGGGTTGTTTCACTGGTCGAGGATGTCGCCGATCCGCCCGCCCTGAATAACAGTCTGCCGGTGATCAAGGCGGACCAAGTTCACAGCTTGGGCTGGGACGGCAGCGGAGTGGCCGTGGCGATTCTGGATACGGGCATCGACCGCGATCACCCGTTCTTCGCCGGACGCGTGGTCGAGGAAGCTTGCTATTCGAGTCCGGGTACCAATCGAACGTCGCTATGCCCCAACGGAGGCACGACGCAAACGGGGGCGGGTTCTGCGAGTATCAACGTCGCCGCCTGTCTGAACGGCAGCACCCACCTATGTACCCATGGACCGCACGTGGCCGGAATCGCTGCCGGCGACGGGACGGGGGTGACCGGCGCGCCGGCGGCCGGCGTGGCGCCCGGAGCCGATATCATCGCCATCCAGGTGTTTACCCGGTTCAACACCGAGGACGTTTGCGGCGTGGGCAGCGCGCCTTGCGTTCGCAGCTATGTGTCCGATCAAATCCGGGGACTGGAACGCGTGTTGGTACTGAGTGGAAGCCACAACATTGCGGCCGCGAACATGAGTCTGGGCGGTGGCAGTTACACGAGTTACTGCGACGAAAGCCAAGCAGCTACCAAGACAGCCATCGACAACCTGCGTGCCGCGAACATCGCCACGGTAATCGCCTCGGGCAACGGCTATCAATCGAACGCTATCAGCGCCCCGGCTTGCATCTCGACCGCCATCGCCGTCGGCAGCACAAACAACTCGGACAGCGTGTCCAGTTTCGGCAACCGTGGTTCGTTGCTCGATCTGTTTGCACCTGGAGAGAACATCCGCTCGGCAGTGGCCAACAACGCCTATGGTGATAAGATCGGAACCTCGATGGCCGCTCCGCACGTCGCGGGCGCCTGGGCAGTGCTCCGTCAACTGAACCCGGCCCTGTCGGTGTCCGAGGTCCTGACGCTGTTGCAGGACAACGGCAAGCCGATCACGTACTCCAGTGATGGGACGAATGTCACCACACCGCGGATCGATCTACTGGCTGCGGTGCAGGCTGTACAGGCTGAGGTGGACGACTTCCACTGGGAACCTGTTGCAGACCAGGTTGCGGGGATGCCGTTTACGGTCACCCTCACGGCCCGAGACAGCAGCGGCTCGACCGTGACGGACTTTACCGGCACGGTTCATCTCAGCGGTTGGTCGGGGATCTCGACGCCGGTCTCCATCTTGATTGCGCCCACGGTCACCGGCAGTTTTGTGGATGGAGTCTGGACGGGCAACGTGACCGTCAACGAACCGGCCGCCGACGTCTTTCTGCGCGCCGATCTGGGCAGCGATCGGACGGGCGACAGCAATCCGTTCGAGGTGACGAGAGGCGACCTTGTCGTCACGACGTTTGCGGATGTGATCGACGCGAACGACGGAGTCCTCTCGCTTCGCGAGGCGATCCTCTATGCCAATGCAACTCCCGAGCACCAGGCGATCGTCCTGCCGCCCGGCACCTACGTTCTCGCCATCTCGGGAAGCGATGAGGACCAGGCGTCCAGCGGTGACTTGGACATCCTGCCGGGAGGCGGGATTACCCTGACCGGCGCTGGCCTTGGCCAGACGGTGATCGATGCCAGCGGTTTGGGGGACCGGGTGTTTCATGTCCTGGCTGGTGCGGAGTTGAACGTTCTGGGGCTGACCGTCACCGGCGGGCAAGTGGCGGGCGATGGAGGCGGCCTATTCAACGCCGGGCAAGTGCAACTGGAGTATGTTGCCGTCACGAACAATACCGCGAATTATGGCGGCGGCATCCGGAACTTCGGACAACTCACCATTCTGGACAGCACGATTTCCGGGAATACGATTTCGCAAACTGGCGGCGGGATTTCGAACGTCGGCGGCGAGGTGACGATCCTTCGCAGCACGGTCTCGGGGAATACTGCCGACCACGGTGGAGGACTCTGGTCGAATTCGATCGCGACGGTCATCGACAGCACGTTCTCGGGCAACAGCGCCCTGCTCTCCGGCGGTGGCGTGTTCAATTCGGGTACACTTACCCTTGACTCGAGCACGTTGTTCGGAAATCGAGCCGACGCGGCCGGAAGCAATGCAGGAACGGGCGGTGGCATCCGCAGCAACCCCGCCGGGACCATCACGGTTCATAATACGATCGTGGCCGGCAATGTCCGCGGCACCGGCAGCATGCCGGACGACATCAGCGGCTCGATTCAGGGAATCAGCTCGTTCAACTTAATCGGCGATGCCACGACGGCCGGAGGACTGACCGACGGTACCAACGGCAACATGGTCGGGGATGGCGGGGCGGGCACGATCGTTGCAGCCTCGATCCTCGATACAACGCTGGCCGACAACGGCGGGCCGACGTTCACCCACGCGCTGGTGGCGGGCAGCCCCGCGATCGATGCCGGAGATCCCGCCTTCCAGCCCGGCGAACACGACCCGCCGCGGACGACCGACCAGCGAGGTCAAGACCGCGTCGTTGACGGACTGGCCAACGAGGTGCCGCGGATCGACGTCGGGGCGTATGAATTGCAGCAGCCATTTCTGCTCTCACAGATCGTAGTGACGACATTCGCCGACATCATCAATCCGAACGACGGGATGATTTCGCTGCGTGAAGCGGTCCTGTTGGCCAACCAGAGCGACAATGACGTGACGATCCTGCTGCCGGCCGGGAGCTATTTGCTTTCGCTCCAAGGCAGAGATGAAGATGCGAGCTGGATCGGCGATCTGGACATCGCCGCCGGTAGCACGGTGACGATCCTCGGGGCCGGATCCGCCCAGACCGTGATCGATGCCCACGGCCTGGGCGATCGTATCCTCGATGTACTGGGCGGAGCCGTGGTGAATCTCGAAGGACTGACCATCACCCGCGGCCACATGCCCAACAACGGTGGTGGTATCCGAAACGCCGGAACACTTGAACTGCACGACGTGGTGGTCACCGACAACTCGGGTTACAACGGCGGCGGAATCCGCAATACGGGTCAACTGACGATTTCCGCAAGCGTGATTTCAGAAAACACGGGCTCGAATACGGGGGGAGGGATCTCGAACTTTGGCGGTCAGTTGACCGTCTCAGGCAGCACGTTATCACACAACTCGGCCCCGTTCGGTGGAGGGCTCTGGACGGACGCTGAAGCAACTGTCGTGGACAGCACGTTCTTGGATAATTTCGCCCACACCAATGGCGGAGCGATTGTCCAGGCAACCGGTGGTACGCTTGTCCTGACCCGCAGCACGCTATCAGGCAACGAGGGCAACTTCGGCGGGGGACTGCTCAACTCTGGAACGTCCTTCGTGGTGAATAGCACGTTCTCCGGCAACCAGGCGCGAACCGGTGGGGGGGGGATATCGAGTTCCGGCACGCTTTCGGTCAGCCACAGCACGTTTGTTGGGAATCGAGCCGATGCGAATGAGAACGGTACGGGAAGCGGCGGCGGAATCAGGCGTGGCGGTGGTACGATCTCGCTCCATGGCACGATTCTGGCCGGCAACGTTCGCGGCGCCGCAAGAATTGCCGACGACATTGCTGGTACGCTGGAGTCTGTCAGTTCCTTCAACCTGATCAGCGACGCGTCGTCCTCCGGGGGACTTGCGCACGGCGTCAACGGCAACATCGTCGGCAACGGTGGGGCGGGCGCGATCGATGCGGCCACAATCCTCCATACGACGCTGACCGACAATGGCGGGCCGACGATGACCCACGCTTTGGTCTTCGGCAGTCCGGCGATCGATGCCGGCGATCCCGATTTCGATCCCGGCGCCTTCGCCCCTCCGCTGACGACCGACCAGCGAGGATTGCCCAGACTGGTCGACAGCCGGGACGACGGCACGGCGCGGATCGACATCGGGGCCTACGAAGTGCAGGGGCCCTTGGATTTGCCGTGGATCCAGGTCACCACCTTCGACGACGTGATCCATCCCGACGACGGGTTGATCTCGCTGCGCGAAGCGGTCATCCGCGCCAACAGCCTGGAGATCGACGTGACGATCCTGTTGTCGGCTGGTACCTACACGCTGTCGATTCAGGGAATCGACGACGATCAGGCTTTGACCGGTGACCTGGACGTCCTGGCTGGCGGCAGTGTGACGATTGTGGGTGCTCGAACCGCTCCGACCGTAATCGACGCCACGGGGCTGGGCGATCGGGTCTTCCATGTCCTTCCGGGCGCGTCGCTCCAGCTCGACGGAGTGACGATCACCGGCGGCACGATTCCCGCGTCGGGCGAACAGCGACTGGGCGGAGGCATCCTGAACGAGGGGCAGCTTGGGTTGACCGACAGCGTATTGCAGGGGAACGCTGCGCCCGGACCGGAGGCGGTGTACCAGGGCGGCGGATTGGCCAATCTGGCTTCGGCCGTCGCCACGGTCACCGGTTCGACGATCGCCGGCAACCAGGCCGGAATGGGCGGAGGGGTGCTGAACCTTGGCACCATGACGATCACCGATTCGCAGATCTCCGGGAACACCGCTGTCTCGCTCGGCGGCGGCATTTACCAATTCGGCACGGACGCCTGGTTGTCCATCGAGAATAGCTCGATCACGGACAATGCCGGCGCCTCGGGCGGCGGTATCGCGGCGTTCGGTGGACAATTGACTGTCGTCGCCAGCCAGTTGCGAGAGAACGTCGCAACCGACCCGACCAGCGGAGGCGGAGGCGGTGTTTATCTCGCGCAAGCGGCCACCGGGAGGATATCCACCAGCACGATCGCGGGCAACGAGGCACTGCTCGGAGCGGGGATTCTGCTGTTTGGCTCCCTGCAGGTGGCCGACAGCACGATCTCGGGTAACGCGGCTGGACTGTTCGCCGGGGGGATTGGGTCGGGCGGGACTCTTTCGGTGCTCAACAGCACTGTGTCCGCCAACAGCTCGGCGCAAGGCGGTGGGGGCATCGCCATCGACGGCGGCAATGCGCAGGTGCAGCACAGCACGTTGTTTGGCAACCGAGCCGATTCGGATGGCAGCGGCATCGGCACCGGCGGCGGCATCCTGGTCAACAGCGGCAGCATGACGCTGGGGCATACAATCGTGGCGGGCAACCTGCGGGGCAGCGGCGAGGCCGTGGCGGACGATATCGCGAGCATCGTTGACACATCCAGCGGGTACAACCTGATCGGCGACGTGGATTCCGCGGGGGGACTAGCCCACGGTGTCGGCGGAAATATCGTCGGAGTCGACTGGACCACCGTGCTCGATCCGGACCTGAAAGACAACGGCGGCACAACGCTGACCCACGCGCTGATCCCTGGAAGTCCCGCCATCGACGCCGGCAACCCCGACTTTGATCCCGCCGCGTTCGACCCACCGCTGCTGGCCGATCAGCGCGGGCTTCCGCGTGTGATGAGCAGCTTGGGGACGGTTCGAGTGGATATCGGGGCGGTGGAGATCGCTGAACAGATCGTTGTCACCACGTTCGACGATGTGATCGATCCCGACGATGGCTGGATGTCGCTGCGCGAGGCGATCCGTCTGGCCAACCAGTTGACCAGCGACGTGACGATTCATCTGCCACCGGGAACGTACCACCTGACGATTCAGGGAGCCAATGAAGACGAAGCGCTGACGGGCGATCTGGACATCTTGCCCGGCGGTTCGATCACGATCATCGGCGCCGCTTCCGGACAGACGGTCATCGACGCCAGCGCTCTGAACGACAGGGGCTTGCACGTGTTCAGCGGCGCCGATCTCCGGATCGAAGGCGTGACGATCACCGGCGGCGCGGCGCCCGAATCGGGTACCAATTTGCAGAGGAGCGGTGGAGCGATTCTGAACTCGGGCACACTCGCGCTCACTCATAGTACCCTCGACGGCAATTCGGCTTATCGCGGTGGTGGCCTCGCGAATTCTGGCGGAATCGCTGCCATCACCCACAGCGTGATCTCGAACAACACAGGGGTAACTTTTCGCCCCAGCGGCGGTGGCATCTACAACGACAACGGTGGCATGGTCTCGGTAAGCGACAGCACCATCGCCGACAACACGGCTTTTACGGGCGCGGGCATTCTCAACGACAGCGGCAGCACCCTGACGGCCGTACGGATTTCCGTCACGGGGAATTCAGCCACCGGAAGCAGCGCCGCGATTGTAAACTCCGGGACGTTGACGGTTGCGGCCAGCACGATCTCGGGCAACACCAGCAGTGGCATCTCCAATGACGGGACTCTTGTCGTCAGCAATAGCACGATCGCGAACAATTCGGCCCTCGCCATGGGGCAAATCGGGGGAGGCATTCGAACGAGGAGTGCTGTCACGACGATTATCAACAGCACGATCTCGGGGAATTCAGCGCACGGAGACGGCGGGGGAATCTATGCCGTTGGGGGTAACCTGACCCTTGTCAACAGCACGGTGGTCGGCAATCGGGCGAACTCAGACAGTACGGGCAGCTTCGCCGCCGGCGGCATCTACGTATCCTTAGGCTCGATGACGCTGCAGAACACGATCGTAGCCGGCAATCGTCAAGGCGCCGTGTCCAGCGACCAGCCGAGCGACATCATGGCGTACGACAGCGAACTTGCCGGTACGTTCAGCCTGATCGGCGGCGCCGACACGGCTGGCGGTCTGATCCACGGTCAGAACGGCAACATCGTCGGAGTGGACTGGGCAACGGTCCTCGACATGGATCTGACCGACAACGGCGGCTCGACGCTGACCCACGCCTTGATCCCGGGCAGTCCGGCAATCGATGCGGGCGATCCAAGCTTCGATCCCGACGCGTTTGATCCGCCCCTGGCGTACGACCAGCGCGGCGAGGGGTTCCCCCGCGTTCACGGAGGCGGCGTCGACATCGGGGCCTTCGAGTTCCCGTCGCCGCAGGTCGAGACCACGACGATCGTGGCCTCCAACGCCAATCCCTCGATCTACGGTGACGCCATCTTCTTTACCGCCACGGTCAGCGCCGCGACTGGAACCCCAATCGGAACGGTTCAATTCATCGTCGGCGGCAACAACCTGGGAACCCCAGTGCCGCTGGTCAATGGCGTCGCTCAGAGCCCGACCATTTCGGCACGGAACGCGGGAACGCATACCGTGACGGCGGAATACGTCGCAGAACCAGACGCGGCCTTCGACAGCAGCAGTGGCCAACTACCTGGGGGCCAGATGGTGAACCCCAAGGGTTTGACCGTCACGGCGGATGCGCGGAGCAAGATCTACGGCACGGCCGATCCGGCGTTGACGTACCAAATCACGGCGAGCGCACTGGTAGGCGACGATCAACTGAGCGGCGCGTTGATTCGCGCCGCGGGCGAGAACGTGGGCACGTATGCCATCGGGCAGGGTACGCTGACGGCCGGGGGCAACTACGACCTGACGTTTGTGGGTGCAAGTCTGACCATCACCCAGGCCGCCTTGACGGTCACGGGCATCACCGCCGCGGACAAGGTCTACGACGGAACGACCGAAGCTACGCTGAATGTTAGCGGATCCGCGCTGGTGGGGCTGATCGGCAGCGACGTCGTGATGCTGGACACATCCGGTATTGACGGGCAGTTCGAAGATGAGAACGTGGGCCAGGACAAGATGGTATTCATCTCGGGCCTGATAATCAGCGGGGCCGACGCAGGCAACTATGCACTGATCCAGCCGACGACGACGGCCAGTATCCTGCCGATTCCCCTTAGCTTCATCGTCACCAGCTTGACCCCGGCCAGCAACGGGTTTCGCGTTCAATTCAGCCAGGATTTGGACGCCAGCGTGCTAAATCTGTACGATCAAGGCGAGATGTTCGGGCCGGCCGACCTGACGCTGATCGGCGCCGTTGTGGGCGAGGTCCGCGGCTCGCTGGTGATCGGTCCGACGCTACGGGAAGCGACCTTTATCCGGACCGAAGGGTTGCTGGCAGCGGACGACTACACCGTGACGCTGAAGAGTTCTGCCACGGCGTTTCGCGATACCGGCGGCAACTTGCTGGACGGCGATGCCGACGGCACGCCGGGCGGCGACTACGTGACGGAGTTCACCGTCGTCGCGCCGCCCGTCGTCGCGGTGGCGGTCAGCCTGCCGAACTTTACGCGTGGTTACGGCCAGCCGGTCAATCTGCCCGCCGACAACTTGACAGCCGGGTTGCCGCTGAGCGTCAGCAACGGCCAGGGCGTGGGGCGGATAGAACTCGAAGTTCGCTATGATCCCGGTTTGCTGACGATCACGGCGTTTACGTTCGCCGAAACGGTCGTATTGCCCGACGCCCAATTCGACCTGGACACCTCCGTTGAGGGCCTCGCCCGACTGACGATCACGGCTCCATCCGGTCTGGCGGATGCGGCCGGAGCCCTGATTGTCGGTTCGTTCACCGCGCACGTGCCGCACGACGCCCCGTACGGCGGCAACCACGTGTTGGACATCGCGGCGTTGCGGGTGTTTGATACCGCCCAGACGCCGGGGGAATTGCCGCCGCTCGACGTTGACGCGATCCATATCGCTGCATTTTTCGGCGACGCTAACGGTGACGGCAGCTACAATTCGCCGGATGCGACGTTGACGCGGCGGATCATCGGCCACCTGAACACCGGGCTGGGGGCGTACCCGTTGGCCGATCCCCGGCTGATCGTAGATATCGATGGCAACGGTGCCATCCAGTCCAACGACACGACCAGCATCCGCCGGGCGATCGGTTTGATACCCGTGCCAAACATCCCCGCGCTGCCGGAGGAGCTGGTCATGTCGGCGGCCTCGGGTCCGGACCCGAGGGCCTACGTCCCGCAGGACTTGGCAGGCGCGGCCGGCCAGACAGTGACGGTGCCGGTGATGTTAGCCGCGGTGGATGCCGGCGGCACGGGCGTCTCCAGCGCCGACTTGCAGGAATTGGACCTGGCTCCGCGGCCGACCAACGCAGCCGACGATGCGGCGGACGGCATGTTGACAGTCGAGGCCCAGCGTTGGTTGCCGGATCGCTTTTTCCGAGATCTCGGTACGCAGTGGCAAGCGTTGGATGAGCTGCTGTCCGATCTGGTGGACCAGCTCGTGTAGGGCTCTGATGCGTCGCGAGGCATTCGGGTGCGGGGCGCGGGGCGGCGCGGAGTAGCTCAAGCCGATACGCGTTAATCAACACGGGCGTCCTCCCGTCGACGCGGGTTGCTCCGGGAAACACCGGTTCCCCACGGATGGCACGGCCATACCACGGAGGATTCCGAGCTGCGGGCGCGGCTGCCTCCTCTCCTTTGACAGCCGCGACCTTCCGCGGTTTCACTTCGTCCAGATCGACTTCAATTCGTAGACTTCCAGCAAGTTGACCTTCACCGGCGCTTCGCTGGCGAATACCTGGATACTTTCGATCTCGTTGTCACTGCGAAAGGCCCGCGTCTGGTACACCCGGCCGTCGTTGCCGCAGATCTCCAGCGAGGGACGGTCGACCAGGATCTGCAAACGAATCTTGCCGGCATCGGGTTTCAGCGGCATGCCCATCAGGTCCGCCTTGCCGGCGTCGTAGAGGATCTTCGTATCGCCGATCTGCAGTCCGAAAACTTTCGCCTGGCCAACCTCGAACTCCGCGCGAATGTCGAACAGGCGGCCGGACGTGGCCACCGATACCGAGGCTCCGGGTTCGATTTGCATCGCGTTCAAAGCGTGCCGCTGTTGGTGCAAGATCTCGATTTCCTGTACCGGCGCCGCCAACATGCGAATTCCCTCTTCCGTATTGCGCAACGTCAACTGACACGGGAAGGTCATCATTTGATTAAAAGGCATACCGTCCATATTGATCCGGCCCCAGCCGATTTGGATCCGGCGGCCGTCGGGGGTTCCCGAAAAGGTCTGCGAGGCGTAGTACGCCCCCCAGTGAACCTGATGCGTGCCTTCGTGCTCGGGCGTGAATGTCTTGCCATCAAAGCGGCCGATGGCGTACTTGGCGTCGGCGGCAAACACCACCCAGCGGGTATTGGCTGCGTCGCCATCGACCGGCAATTCGAAGATCTCCGGACATTCGAAATAGCCGTCCAAGCGGCTTTGGTACTCCCAATCCTTGAGATTCGGCGAGGTATAGAAGGCAATCGCTCGCGCGTTCTCCTGCTCGGTGTAAACCGCCATCACCCAATGCTCGCCCGGCTCGTACCAGATGATTTTCGGATCCCGGCCCTTGTGCTTTACCACCGGGTTGCCTTCGTAGTAGGTGAACGTGCGTCCGCGGTCGTTGCTGTACGCCAGGGCTTCGCCACAGCCGGTATCGGTAAAGGCCGCCACGATCACCTGCTCGTCGCCCGCTTGAAACCCGGCCGTGTTTTGCGCATCGACAACGGCGCTGCCCGAAAAACAGTGGGCAACGGCCTGTGTCCAGGGATACAAAGCGATCGGCAACTCCTCCCAATGCACCAAATCCTGACTCACCGCGTGTCCCCAGTGCATATTGTCCCAGCCCCATCCGTATGGGTTATGTTGGAAGTACAGATGGTATTCGCCGTCGTGGTAGACCATGCCGTTGGGGTCGTTATTCCAGCCGCGTTTCTGGCTGAAGTGGAACTGCGGCCGGAGCGGCTCGTCGTACAGCGTTGACGTTCCCTTGATCTGGTCGGTCTGATCGATGATCTTCAGCCCGCCGCTTCCGGGCGTCAGGGCGTTGACCTTCAACATCGCTTCCTGGCCCCGGAACGGCCGAATATCGATGGCGGCCCACCAGTCCGGTTCCCGTGGCGCCAGTTCGATGTCGAACGCCCGCACCGCGGTACCCTCGATCCGCAGTTCCATCCGCCGTTTGGGCGCACCGTTCTTGACGGGCAGGTTGAGGTAGTTCTTTTCCAACACGAGCGAACGCACCAGTTCCTCCGGCGGCACGATCATGCTGCGATCGCTCTGGACAAGGTGGTCGATGTTGACGTGCCCCCAGCCGCCGCTGCGCTGATCGACGATCTGAATCACCGCTTGCTTGCCGACCAGATCACCGACGTCCCAGGACTGCCAGGCAAGTTCCTCGCTGCCGCCGGGCCGAGTGTTGGGCCCCGTGGCCGTACGGACCACTTCGCCGTCCAGCAGCAGGTTCATGCAGGTCTCGCCTGCGTAGCCCCCGCCGCCGATGAGGAAATTGATGAACTTGCGTTGGATGGTCAGCGGCGGCGAGGTCAATGTTCCGGTCGTTCCGTCACCTTGGAAAAAGCTGTTGACCAACCTCTGGCCCTCGAAGCCGCTGACGGCCATCTGGCCCGGCAACGTCCCCTTCGCCGGTCCGAGGCCAAACGCCTCGCCGGTCACGGTCCAGTCGCCGTAATCGTCGCCTTCGAAATCGGCGATCAGGATATCCGGTTCGGCGGCTTGAAGCGAGAGTCCGCCCAGCAGAACGAGCATCGCAAGAGACCAACAGCATCGCATGGTTTTTCCTCATTTCGGTAACGGCGGGCAAAAAAAAGCCTCGCCGCAAAACGGCGAGGCATTGTCTGTCACCGCGTGCCGCGAGGGCCGGGGCACGCGATCTGCCGCGACTCGCCTACACCTTGTCGGTGTACGAAATCAGCGCTTTCATGTAATTGGACCGTTCCAGTTCGCTGGGGTCCGAACAGTGGATGCGGCTCATGCTGCCTTTCAGCTGCTCGACGGATTCGTACTCCTTTTCCTCCAGCCAGCTTTGCATTTCCTGCAGCATTTGCTTCAGATAACTGGGCCCCCGCTGCAGCAGTACGGAAGCCATCATCACGGCGTCGGCGCCGACCAGCAGGGCCTTGATCACGTCCTCGGTAAAGTGGACGCCGCTGGTGGCGGCCAGCGAGGCGTCGACCTGGTCGCGGAGGATGGCGATCCAGCGGAGCGGCAGACGCAACTCGTTCCGCGTGCTCAACTGCAGGGTGGGCCGGAACTCCAACGCCTCCAGATCCACGTCGGGTTCCAGGAACCGATTGAACAGGACCAGGCCCTCGACACCCGCGTTGACCAACTGGGTGGCGAATCGCGGCAGGCCGCTGAAGTACGGTCCCATCTTGACCGCCAGCGGAATGGACAGCGATTCCTTGACGGACGCGACCAGTTCCAAATACTGATCCTCGACGTCCGCACCACTCATCTCCGGGTCGGTGGGGATGAAGTAGATGTTCAGTTCCAGGGCGTCGGCGCCGGCGTCCTGGATCATCTTGGCATATCGCACCCAGCCGCCTTTGGAGGCCCCGTTCAAGCTGCCGATCAGCGGAATGGAGAGCTTTTTCTTCGCCTCTTCCATCTGTTCCAAATAGAGTCCCGGCCCGATCCGGTAATCGTCCAGCGCGGGCAGGAAGCTCAGCGATTCGGCGAACGAGTCCGTGGCCTGGTCGTACAGCCGAGCGACCTCCATCGCCTCGTGCTCGATCTGCTCCTCGAACAGCGAAGGCCAGACGGCGGCGGACGCCCCCGCTTCCTCCAACTGCTGCAAGGTCTCGAGCTTGCCGGTCAACGGGCTGGCCGAAGCGACCAGCGGATTCTTCAGTTTCAAACCACAATAGGTAGTGCTTAGATCAACGCTCACGATTGAACTCCTTCCTTCTTGCCTGCTTGTTCCGAGACCTCACGCTGGACGCCCGACAGCTGCTCGTAGTAGTGCCACTGGTCGTCGATGTCTCGCTGTGCCATCTCGAACAGCTTCTCGGCCGCCGCCGGATTGGTCCGGGCGAGCATGGCGAAGCGGGCCTCGCTGGCGGCGAGTTCCTTGAACGACATATTCGGTTTGCGGCTGTCCAATTGGAACGGCCGGCCGCCGTCGTGGGACAGTCGCGGATCGTAACGGTACAACGGCCAGAAGCCGGAGCGGACAACGTCCTTCTGATGGCTCATCGCCGTGGACATCTCGATGCCGTGCGCGATACAGTGGCTGTACGCCAGGATCAGCGACGGCCCGCGATAGGATTCCGCTTCCAGGAAGACCTTGATGGTCTGCGCCGGGTTGGCTCCCATCGCGATCTGGCCGACATACACGCCGCCGTACGAGGCGGCGATCATGCCCAAATCCTTCTTGCGGTTCGGCTTGCCCGCCGCCGCGAATTTGGCCACCGCCCCTCGAGGCGTCGCTTTGGACGCCTGGCCGCCGGTGTTCGAATACACGCCGGTATCCATGACCAGCACGTTCACGTCACGGCCCGAGGCCAGCACATGGTCCAAGCCGCCGAAGCCGATGTCATAGGCCCAGCCGTCGCCGCCCAGGATCCACACGCTCCTGCGGACCAGGGCTTCGGCCACGCCGGCTAGCAAGCGAGCCTGCGGCGAATCGACGCCGGCCAGCCGCTCACCCAACGCTTTGACACGCGCTCGCTGGGCTCGAATCTCGTCCTCCGTGTACTGCTGCGGCGCGTTGGCGATCAGTTCGCCGACCAGATCGTCGCCGATCTGGGAGGCCAACTCGCGGCACAGATTCGCGGCCAGCGCTTGCTTCTCGTCGAACGCCAGCCGGAAGCCCAAACCAAATTCGGCCGTGTCCTCGAACAGCGAATTGGACCACGTGGGACCGTAGCCCGCCGCGTTCGTCGTGTAGGGCGTGGTCGGCAGATTGCCACCGTAGATCGACGAGCACCCCGTGGCATTGCCGATGATCAAGCGGTCGCCGAACAGCTGACTCATCAGTTTGACATACGGCGTCTCGCCGCAGCCCGCACAAGCCCCCGAGTACTCGAACAGCGGCTCCAACAGCTGCGAGCCCTTGACCGTGTTCATCTTGGCAAGGCTGCGATCCAACTCGGCGATCTTGAGGAAATAGTCGAAATTCTCCTGCTCCGCCTTGAGGTGGTCCAGCTTCGGCTCCATGTTGATGGCCTTGTGCTTGACCTGCTCCTTGCTCTTCGCCGGGCAGACGTCCACGCACACGCCGCAGCCGGTGCAATCGTCCGGCGCGACCTGGATCGTGAACAGGTGGGCCTCCAGTTCTTTGCCCTTGTAATCCATGGCCTGGAAGGTCTCCGGCCGACCCGTCAACGCCTGTTGGGGATACGCCTTGGAGCGGATCGCGGCGTGCGGGCAAACCAACGCGCACAAACCGCATTGGATGCAAATCTTGGGATCCCAGATGGGAATCTCCAACGCAATGCTCCGCTTCTCGTATTTCGCCGTCCCGGTCGGAAACGTTCCATCGACAGGCAGCGCGCTGACCGGCAGCAAATCGCCCTTGCCAGCAATGATCATCCCGGTCACCCGCTCGACAAAATCGGGTACGTCGCCCCAAACCGCCGGCAGCCGCTTGAAGGTGCTGGTGATGTGGTCCGGGTACTTGACCTCGTGCAGGTGCTCGATCGACGCGTCCACGGCGGCAAAGTTCTTCTGGACGACCGCATCGCCCCGCTTGCCGTACGTCTTCTTGATCGCGTACTTGATCTGCTCGATCGCTTCCTCGCGCGGCAAGACATTGGCCAACGCAAAGAAGCAGGTCTGCATGACCGTGTTCACGCGGCCCCCCATGCCGGCGACCTTGGCGACGCCGTAGCCGTCGATCACGTAGAACTTCAACTTCTTCCGGATGATCGTTTCCTGAACTTCCTGGGGCAGCCGGTCCCAGACCTCGTCCGGGCCGAAAGGACTGTTCAGCAGGAACGTGGCGCCGACCTCGGCTTTGTCCAGCACATCGACCCGTTCCAGGAAGACGAACTGGTGGCAGGCTACAAAACTCGCCCGCTCGATCAGGTAGGTCGAATTGATCGGCCGCGGGCTGAACCGCAGGTGCGACACAGTGATCGCCCCGGCCTTCTTCGAGTCGTACACAAAGTAGCCCTGAGCGTACAGATTCGTGTTCTCGCCGATGATCTTCACCGAGTTCTTATTGGCCCCCACGGTGCCATCGGCCCCCAGGCCGTAGAACAGCGAACAACGCACGTCCGGTTCGTCGGTGTGGAACTCGGGATCATACTTCAAACTGGTATGGGTCACGTCGTCGATGATGCCGACCGTAAAGTGGTTCTTGGGCTTGGCCGCATTCAACTCGTCCAACACCGCCTTGACCATCGCCGGCGTGAATTCCTTGGACGACAAGCCGTAGCGACCCCCGATGACCAACGGCAACTTGGCGCCGGCACCGGCTCGCTCCTCCCAGCCTTCGATCAAGGCCGTCAAAATATCCTGGTACAGCGGTTCGCCCGCCCCGCCGGGTTCTTTGGTGCGATCGAGCACAGCGATGCCCTTGACCGACGCAGGGATCGCGGCCAGACAGGCGGTGACGTCGAACGGGCGGAACAGCCGCACTTTGAGGACACCCACCTTCTCGCCCATCCGATTCAATTTCAGCACCGTCTCCTCGACGGCTCCGACGCCGGAGCCCATCAGCACGACGATGCGGTCGGCATCAGCCGCCCCCACGTAGTCGAACAGATGATACTGCCGCCCAACCAGTTTGGCGAAACGGTCCATCGTCTCCTGGACGATCGCCGGCGTCGCATTGTAGAACGGGTTGCAGGCTTCGCGGGCCTGGAAGAATACGTCGGGATTCTGCGCCGTGCCCCGCAACACGGGCCGATCCGGGTTCATCGAGCGGTCGCGGTGATCCTGGAT
>Ga0351896_1181_pt1 | contig 17572 bp, 7 predicted proteins | sample BONcelHT113001C3_FD_205821 | JGI IMG/M metagenome (GOLD analysis project Ga0351896, IMG submission 205821) | Enriched cells from coal bed in the Powder River Basin, Montana, United States - BONCAT cells T11 rep1 HSBNCT.T11.300.1.C3 ...
CGGCTGGGATCAGAGGTCGGCGTTGATGGGCCGGATGACCTGGCTTTCGGGCCGGATGGCTCTCTCTATTGGACCGATTTCTTCAAGGGTTCCGTCGGTCGTCTGGCACCGGATGGCAGCATGAGCAGCCAGAAGGTGGCGCCCGGCGTCAACCCGATCATTCTTTCCAAAGAGGGCCGCCTATTCGTCGCGCTTGCCTTCCTCGGCGACGCGCTCTATGAGCTTGATCCTAAGTTGACCGCACCGCCGCGCCTGCTGGCCGAGAAGCTCGGCGGGTTGAACAGCTTCCAGTTCGGGCCGGATGGCATGCTCTACGCACCGGTGATGGAAAAGGGACAGGTCGTTCGCATTGATGTGAATGCAAAGCCGATCAAGGTCGAGGTTGTGGCGGGAGGGCTGGCCGGGCACACGTATGCTGCCAAGCTGGATTCACAAGGCCGTCTGTATACGATGAGCCCGCCTGGCATTGTGCGCATCAACATGACGACAGGCGCGACAGAGCCTTTCGCCACGGTGCCGTATGGCATGGACAACTTCGTCTTCGATGCCCAAGACCGGCTCTTCGCCTCGTTCCTGGGGGAGGGCACGATCGCCGAGGTCAAACCCGATGGGACTCTGCGCATGTTGGGGCCAGCGGGCCTGGTAATGCCCGGCGGGATTGCCGTGGCGACGCGTCCCGAGGGCGAGTCAGTCTTCGTGGGGAATTTCTGGAATCTGCATGAGTTTGATGGCGCCACGGGCAAACTGCGACGCAAAGTGGACAGCCTGGGGCCGGGAACCATTGCCGCAGACGGTGAGAACATGGTGTTGTCCAACTGGTTTAGCAACTCGGTGCTGGTCTGGAACCCGCAGACGCAGAAAGTGCTCGAAGAGTACTACGACTTCAAGACACCCCTCAACGCGGTTCGCTTCCAGGGAGATCTGGTCGTCGCCGAGCTGGGTACTGGCAGCGTGATACGGGCCAGCGCCGCCGACCCCAAGCAGCGCACCACCCTGGTCAAGGGCCTGGGCGTGCCGGCCGGGCTGGCCGTCAGCAAGGATGAGTTGTGGGTCAGTGATCGCGCCACGGGCAAGGTGTGGCAACTGGCGGCTGGGGGTAAAGTGTTAGCAGAACCCAAGTTGACGGCCAGTGGTCTGGACCGGCCAGAAGGCATGGCTCTCGCGCCGGGCGGCCGCCTACTGGTGGCCGAAACAGGAACCGGGCGTCTGGTGGCGTTTGATTTGGGGACCGGGGCCTTGAGCGTCATTGCTGAAAAACTGGGATTCAACCCGGCAGGCCCAGAGGGGATAATTCCTACAGGAGTGATGAGCAGCGTGGCGGTCAGCCCATCCGGCGTGCTCTACGTGACGGGCGACCTCGCCAATGTGGTCTATCGCATCGAGCCTGGCAAGTAGCTGATCTCAAGCGCCGGTCATCTTACCAAGATGACCGGCGCTTCATGTGCGTTCATAACCTGATCAATGACCACGGAAAGGAGAACCTCTCATGTCAACCGACAACAAAACCATCTATCTTCGCCTGCTCAACGAATACTTTGCCGGCGGCAACGAGGCGGTCTTGGATGCAACCTACGCCGAAAACCACGTCAATCACTTCGTCGGCGTCAACGGCGCCCAGGCCTGGAAACAGTTCATGATCCCCTTCCAGGCGGCCTTTCCCGATCTGCACTTCACCATGCACTTTCAGATGGCCGAGAGAGACAAGGTGTTGAACTGCTGGACGGCCCATGCCACCCACCGCGGTGATTTCATGGGCATCCCGGCCACGGGAAAGCAAGTGGCCTACAACGGCCTCTCCGTAGGCCGCCTTGAGGGTGGCAAAGTGGTAGAAGAATGGACGCTGTTGGATATGTTTGGCCTGATGCAACAGCTTGCGCCGCCGCAGGGGTAGACGCGGGATGATGATGCCGGTAGTGGCTGCAATTCGTGCCCGTAACCATCTGGCCAAGAAGAAGCTCACCGAACGCGACTGATCAAAGACAGCCAGGAGGACGGCTTGCAGGGGGCGAATTGCCACGTTGCCCAGCAGGGCCATCGTCAAGCGCATCCCTCTGGCACCAGGGTTCAGACACCCCTACGACGTGTGCGACGTTTTTGCGACGGCGAGCGGATATGATAGCCAAAGGCGGCGGCACATCCGTAAAGCGACGGTAGCGCTCAGACACGCGAGGAAAGCGATTCATACCACCGTCGCCTGCGGTTAGCATCGACAAAGAGCGTGACCTGTTCGCAGCAGGGTCGGGCCGCAACCGATGCGCCGCATCATTTGCCCGCAGCAGCGCTTGTCTTGTAATGGATATGCTACGGGTAAAGAATCTTCGACGATGGAGTCGTTACCGAATAGCGACGAGATCGGCTATGAAGCTATAGGCGATGAGATAGGGCTTTGCGGCGCGGTTTGATCGAAGTCACCATGCCGGGCGGCTTCCGCAAGCGCTGCCAAGTCGTTCAGCCTATCGTTGAATAGCGAAAACGGCGGCTGCGGGAGAATCGCGGATGGCGATAGCGATCCGTGGCGGTTAACCTGGTGAGTAGCTCGCAGGTCATCCTGAGCAGGAGGAATACAAATGCCAAGCCCTAAGCGTATGCCACCTGTCTTCCACCCACGCCTCCTAGTTGTAGGGGCAGTCGCTGTCTTCATTCTCCTCTCGCAGGCTCTGCCGGTCGCCCTGGCCGTGCCGCCGGGGCATGTTCCTGCCCGCGATCCCGCGTCAGATCAAAGCCAAAAACCGTTCGTAACGCGGGATATATTCATATTCCCATCGCCGGATGTACCTACGCTTGACGCTACTTTTCTTCCTCAAAGGCCTGGCCTGGGACTACTCGGCACACCAACGCCCACACCGACTGTCTGGAAACCGCCTGATGGCCCCAAGCCGAAATCAACGCTACCATTCCCGACACCAACGCCACAACGGGGAAGCCTGTATTCCTGCCACGAATATGGCCGTATCCACGTAGACGGTGTCCTATACTGTAATGATTCCGACGGTCACTGGGCTCTCGCTGCAAGCAAGACGTACCCGTTGACGTTCAAAATTCTGGATCCGGATACAGGTACTGCCTTGATGTTATTCCCTAGGGAGTACTCGGTCCTTGTTGGCGACAATGGAATCTTCAGTGTCGACCTCAAAGTAGCTGATTCTTGTCAGGGGCCCGGGCTCACCGACGTTCCAGACCCGCGCACTGTTATCAAACCGGGCACGACTCTCACGTACTGCTCCGACGAGTCTTGCACCTGTCACAACCCTGAGGGATCTGAGTATAAAGTTGCATTTGCGCCCTTGGCCGTTAGAGCAGATGTCGCTACTGAGCTTGCATTTGGCGCCGCCAGAATCGAAGGTGATGTGGACAGCGGGGTGTTGACCCTTCACAATTACAATCACAAGGGAAGTGGCCTAAGCATTGAACCTGTGGATTACTATGGTGTCGAAATCCAAGGCGCCAACATGGGTATCAAGATCGGGAATGCCTCATACGGGCTATGGATTGACCCCGTGCAGTTCACTGGCGTTAGCGTTCAGCACGCTGGTGCATACGGCCTAGAGGTTAAACAGGCCGAGGGTGCTGGCGTGAGTGTCGAATCTGCCGGCAAACCGAGTGCAACGTTTTACGACCCACAGAATGTGAGGAACGGTTTTCAGGTAGCCGGTGCCCAGGGCAACGGATTGTACGTTGGTCGTGCCGATCAGGATGGTGTACACGTCAGAAGCGCTGGTCAAGCTGGCGTAAGTGTCGAAACTGTCGGCAAGCCAAGCACGACGCGTTCCGACCCTCAGAACATGCGAAATGGTTTTCAAGTAGCCGGTGCCCAGGGCAATGGATTGTACGTTGGTCGTGCCGATCAGGACGGTGTCCGCGTTGAATCGGCAGGTCGCTACGCCGGCTACTTCAACGGCCGCGTTCGGGTCAACGTCCTTGAAATCACTGGCGGCAGTGATCTGGCAGAACCTTTCGAGATTGTCGACGAAGAATCTGTGCAGCCCGGGATGGTAGTGGCGATTGACCCGCGGCATCCGGGGAGTCTACGCATCGCTGATCAACCCTATGATCGCACCGTCGCTGGCATCATCAGCGGCGCGGGTGACATCAAACCAGGTGTGCTGATGGGACAGACAGATTCGGACGCGGCTGGAGCAATGCCGGTGGCGCTGAGTGGTCGTGTGTACTGCAATGTCGATGCTGCGTATGGCGCCATCCAACCGGGTGACCTCTTGACCACATCGCCAACGCGAGGGTATGCCATGGTCGTTAAGGATTATGCCAGAGCACAAGGGGCAATCCTGGGTAAGGCGATGCAGGGGTTGCCAGAAGGGCAGAAAGGGCAGATCTTGGTCTTGGTAACGCTGCAATAAGGGGTTCCTATTAGCAGGTTCCAATGTTCACGTGGAGAGCCTGGTTGTCCGAAACGAGGTGTGAGATGAAAAACCATCGGAGCTCATGGCTTCGTATCGGCTTGATCGCCGTAATACTGCTTAGTTATGTGAACGTGTTGGCGTCTGCCAACGTCAGCGGATGGGACGAAGGGGATGCAGAGGACACGGGAATTCCAAGTAAGGGAGTGAAGGGAGGGGTTCATCCGTGGATCACTAGCCAAGCACTGGACTATCTACAACGCGAGGGCATGATCGAGAAGGGAAGCTGGTTTGATAAGAACCGCCCTGATTTTGAGAATCTTCTCAGATGGGGCACTTGGTATGCGGATAATGCGGGTACACATATTTATATCTCAGCCCCAGGTTATGGTAGCGTTGCAGACTGGTACGCCGACGCACAGACTCACTTCTATGACAAAGGAGATATTTACGTCACAAATCCTGAAGCGGTGTTTGGAGGTATCATCTTTCTCGAGTACGCCAATACCGGCGACCTTAATGCTCCGGAATACTCAGCACAGCTATACAGTCGGGCCGTTGAGTTCTGGCTTGGGGGAAAGCGACCTCTCGACTTGGAGCAGTTAAGGAGACGCAATAAAGTGTATTCACTGGGTTTCACAGGCATAATAGGGGGTAGACAACACTGGTATGGTTGGGGACAAGGCACTGATCCTGAAGGGATTGGAGAGGATCGGCCAGACGGTCCACCGCGTTGGCCATTTTGGGCGGTCCGTGGTGAGGGATTTATTCCGTCCGTTGTCTATCTTGGGTGGTCGGCCCACCTGATTCAAGACATGTCGGTATATCATCATGTCCATCGCCTACACGGCAATGAAAGCTACCCTCCGGGCATACCTAACATGTCACATGGCGGCTACGAGGACGCTGTGCTTGCAATGGTGACGAATAATGACGGCGCATTGGCGAGCCTTCCTCCCAAAGCCAAATCTGCCAGTTCTGCTCCGGATTACTACAGAGAATTGCCAGTGTCATTCGACATCACAGACCTGGCCAACGAGGTGGCTAGGCATGGAGGCATGCCTATGCCACGAAACGGGCATCGGCCGTCTCCACCGTACAAGCCTGTGGCGCCGCATCAGCCGGATCGGTACTCGTGTATCGGTGAAGGGTACCGTTTTAGTATTGATATCGAATTCCGCGATGAGCTGAACGCAGGTCAGCTTACCGCCGCGTTGCGTCGGAAGTTTGATGACCACGGCCAACCTCTGACCGACAACGCCAAGATGACTGTAGTCGTGCCTGGAAGTACATGGGCAATTGATGACACTGGCACGGATGGCAGCATTCCTTATCTCGTCCGACATGATGTAATACTGCTTGGCTCGGAACAACTAAGCGAGACACTAAACGTCTATCGTCTGCTATGGACATGTGAACAATCATGGACGGAGTATCTGCGGCAGTGGGATAAGTATCAGCAGAAGTTGCTGCAATACTACAAGGAACTTGAACGATATCCTCAGGAATTGGAGGAGTATCGTCAGGAAGTGAAGCAGTATCAAGTCGCAGCTCTGGACAATGCCATCAAAGCCACGGCTGCCCTCATATACAAGTTCATCTACGAGGTATCCGAAGAAGTATATGTGGACCCCTCATATGCTGGGATTGAAGACGGCTCAATAGGCCACCCCTTCAATACTCTTTCAGAGGCGGTTTTTGAACTCTCTCGGCGACCAACAAAGACAGTTATAAAAATGGCCGCCGGAACGTATTCTCAGCCGATCACTATCGACAAGCCCTGTACGTTGGAGCCGTGGTCGCGAGACTAAATCTGCGATAATGTGCGTAGTGCTCTCGTACTCCAGGGGGAAACGAAGGGATGGCGCATGGCATTGGTTCCGTAGGATAGCCGCTGTACCTGTCTGGGCTGTCCATCTGGCCTGTGCGCAGGACTTCCCAGCAGATGACAAAGAGCAGGTCGCCGTAGCGCTGCTCACCATCGGTGAGCAGCGCTACGGCGGTCTTGGCAATCACCTGGCTTAAGAGTCGCCGTCCTGCCCCGGGTTTCGTGGCTCACCATCCAAACCGGATCGCTGTCCCCTCCAGATACGCGCCCGCATAGATCATGCGGTCAATCTGGCCGATCGCATGTAACCCCACGACCAGCGGGCCGTGCGCCGGGAACGCGGTCTGCCCCACGCTGTACCACTGCCAACCGTCGGCGCTGCACAGGGCATGCGCTTGGTTGCCGCGCCGCTCCAGGCGCAGCATGACGCGGCCGGCGTCCGGCAGCGACCCGCGGCCAAGGATCAGGTTCCGGTTGTCCAGAGCGCCGGCAAACGTCACCTGGTCCGGGCCGTGTTGGCCCCAGGTCAGGCGCAGGTAGTTGGCCTTGTCCTGCCACAGCAGGAGGCCGCCGATGGCCGGGAGATCGGGCATCTCCCGGCAACACGTTGCCTGAACGGCGAAATCGCCCGCCGCGGGCTGCACCAGCCGCGGGGCGCTCAGGTTGTTGGCCCACAGGTCACGGCAGTTGGCGGCGTGGATCGTCAAGCCGTCCGCCAGCGTATACGCACAGTCGCCGTACGGATTGACCCACTCCCAGCGTCCCTGTTTGATTTCCGCTTCCAGATTCTCGATCGCGATGCTTTGTAGCCCGGTATCCGGCGACGCCGGCTCGATCCACCATTGCCGCAGCCCCAGTTGGCCGAGCTCGGGGCGCCTGCTCTGGATGTCCCGGCAGTAGGCATGGAACGCGGCCGGGTCAGCATAAGTCGCTTCCAGGCCGGCCAACGCGCTGATCATCCAGAGCGTTCTCCGGGCGTCGGGGATGTCCGTCTCCAGCACGAACTGGAACTGGGCTTGCGCCTCCGCGCGCCGGCCCTGTGCCAGGTACAAGCGGCCGAGAAGCGTCCTCTGGAATCCCCGCCCATAGTAGAAACCGGTCCGCTGGCCCAGATCGAGCGCGGTCTCTATCAGCTCGATGGCATTGGCAACTGCTCCCTGGTAATAGCGTATTGCGGCCAGAATATGGGTGCTTTCCATGATCTCGCCCTGCAGACCGAGCCGTTTATGCAGCACGAGGCTCTCTTCGTCCGCCGCTTGGGCCTTGGCCAGTTCTCCGACAGATAGATAGCGCTCTGCCAGGTGGTTCAGCCCCCAGGCCACCTCCTTGGGATCGCCCAGTTGGCGAGCACGCGCCAATCCCAACTCGTTGTGTGCAATCGCGGATCGCATGTCACCGATGGCCTCCAGGTAGCGGGGGATCTGCCACATATGCATCCAGGCCGTATTGAGCGGATTGTGGCCGTCGCGCAGCCCCTGCTCCACAAAGCGCATCAACTTGAGGGCCTCCCCTATCTCGTTGCGATCACGGTACATGACCAGCATATAGCCATAGTTGGCGAACAGGTCATCGCTGTAAGGCAGCGTGGTCAGGAACTGCGCCAGGCGTTGCGTGATCGCGTGATACTGAGCGCGATCGTCCTTGTAAAAGTAGGCTTCGAGCAGGTTGCCATAGAGGATGGCCGCCTCCAACGACTGCGTGTCTTCGCCCAACTGGGCCAGGCCCTCCAGACCGAGACGGATCAGTTCATCACAGCGGCTTTGCCAGCGCAGCGCCCGGCACAGCCAGCCGTAGAGCTGGGCCAATTCCAGGGGAGGTGCGCCGATCTTGCGCGCCAGTGCGATGGCGCGGTGGAGATGGACTTCGGCTTCGGCCAGGTTGCTGACGTTCGAGTAGACGATGCCCAGCCCTCTCAGCGCCGCCAGCCGCCAGCTGTCCGCCGCAACCCATCCGGGCTGAACTGAGCGAGACGGGCGCTCTACGGCGCTTTGTGAAAGTGGCGGAGCGAGGGTGTCGAGGCGCGCCAACGCGCGCTGGTAATAGCTGATGGCCTCATCGTTGAAATAGGCAACCTGCGCCTTTTCGCCGGCCCTGGCCAGATACTCGATGGCTTTCTTCGCAGCGGTGCTGCGGTCATAATGATGGGCAAGCTGCTCGATGTGGGGGCCCAGGTTGCCGGCGTAGAGGGTCTCCAGCGCCTCTGCCACCTGTTGATGCAGCGGGGCGCGGCGCCGGCCCGGCAAAGCCTGGTAGATGGCATCCTGCACCAACACGTGGCGGAACGAGTACTCCACTTCGGGGAGGCTGCGCTCCTGGTAGATCAACGCCAGCGAGGACAGCGTGGCCAATACCCCTTCCAGGTCAAGGCCCGGGGGCGCCACGGCGGCCAGCAGGCGCCGCTGGAAGAAACGGCCCATCACGGCAGCGACTTGCAGTAGATGCTTCGGTCCCGGCGACAGGCGGTCAACCCGGCTGAGGATCACGCTCTGCACCGTTTCCGGCGTAGTCAAAGCGGCGATTTCCGCCCGCGCCCGCCAACTGTCCTCCTGCCGGAACAGCAGGCCACCCTCGATCTGCGCCCGCACGATCTCCTCCAGGAAGAAGGGGTTGCCCTGGGCCTTGGTCAGGATCACCGTGCGCGTCTGTTCCGGCAACTGCTCGATGGATAGCAGCGAAGCCAGCAATTGGCGGCTTTGCGCCAGGCTCAGCTCATGGAGTTGCAGCGCCGTGGCGCGATCCGAGCACCGTTGGTGCGCCAATGCCAGCAGGGGTTCACCGGCCTGGGCCTGCTCCGGCCGGTAGACGCAGACCAACAGCAGCGGCGCGGATGCCAACGTCTCCATCAGATGGCCGATCAGATCCAGCGACGGGGCATCGGCCCAGTGCAGGTCCTCGAAAATCAGCGCGACAGGGCCTTGACGAGCCAACGCTGTCACAAATGTCTGTATTGCGTCAAAGGTGCGCCGGCGCACCTCCTTCGGCGCGATCTGCCGCGCACGATCATCCCAGGCGTTGCCGAAGCGCAGGGACAGCAGCCGGCCCAACAGGGGACCGATCTCTTCTACTTGTTCCGCGGTCAGATCATCGCGCGCCCCCAGCGCCTGCAGCATAGCCCACAGACGGCGGGCCAGCATCGTGTCATCGTCTGTGTCCGCTTCACTCAGGTATTGGCGCAGCATATCCACAAAGGGCCAGTAGCCGGTGGCCGTGGCCAGCTCCAGGCAGCGACCTTCCAGCCAGGCGATCGAGGAGAGAAGACCGGCGGCTGGCGCCGGGGGAGAACCGGCAGCTAAGCGCGGATCGCCGATCTGCAATCTCCAGGCCTCTTTGAGCTCTGCCACCAGGCGAGATTTGCCGACGCCGGCGGAGCCACTGATGAGAACCAATTGCCCCTGACCAGCCACTACCCTTGCCAGGGCGACCTTGAGGCGGACCATCTCCAACTCGCGGCCGACCAATTCGGCGCGCAGTCCCTCGATCCCGCGTACCTTGGTGATATGGCTGCGCAGGCGTAAGACCTGGTAGGCGGTCACGGGTCTGGCGAAGCCGGGCAGCGCCAGCTCCAGCGCGGCGTAGTCGAAAACTCCCCGGATGGGCCGGTAGGCTGCGCTGCCCACCAGAATCCGGCCGCTGCCGGCATGGTTGCGCAGTCGCGCGGCCAGGTTCACCATCGTGCCCATCAACAGCGCCTCGGCGTCCGCGGCCGGCCCGGCGCACGTGCAGTAGGCCATGCCGGTGTTGATGCCAATCTGCACCGCCAGGGTCTGCGCCTGGGCCGCCTGCTGGATTGCCAGCGCGGCGCGGACGGCACGTTCGGCGTCATCCTCATGGATGCGATCGAGTCCGAAGAGCGCCAGCACATCGCCGCCCGGCACACGTTCTACGCGACCGCCATAAGATGCACAGGCTGCGTCGGCAATGGCCAGGAGCCGTTCTGCCTGCATGGCCAGCGTATCCATGTCTTCGTCCGCGCGGTCTGCCGGGTGCAGGCCCGCGCACAGGACGGTCACCACGCGCAGCTCATCCTTACCGACCGGGGCTGTCCCGGCATGGGGAGTGTGTTGGCCGCGCTCCTGCACCATGCCCAGTTGTTCCGCCGTCTCAGGCGGGGGCAACCGTCCTGCGCGGATCGCCTGCTCCAGTTGCCGGGTTGCCGGTTCTGGCTCGACGTTCAGTTCCAATGTCAGCGTATGCGCGCAGATCTCGTACTGGTGCAAGGCGGCACTGCGCTCGCCGCTCCAGGCGTATAACTGCATCAACCAACGCTGCGCCGGCTCGTCCAGCGGGTCGAGCGCGACCCAACGGCGGGCGTAGGCAATGGCGTGCGCGAATTCGCCCTGGCTGGTGTGGCCGCGCACCAGCCGCGCCAGTGCCGAAGCCAGTTCGCCGCGCAGTTGTTCCCCCTCGACCCACTGCCAGCGATCAAAGTCGGGCGAGTCCGGTAGGGTGAAGCCGGCCAGGAAGTCATCGCGGTAGAGCACGGCGGCGGCGGCCAGCAGCGGCAGGCAATCGCCGCAGACTTCCTGGGGACGGTGGCCATGTCTCTGGCAGGCAACCAGCAGGTGGCGGAAGTGTTCCACGTCGAGCCACAGGTCGTCATCGCGCTGGAAACGCACGCGCTCCTGATCGGCCACCAGGCGCTCAGGCCCCAACGTCTGGTTCAGCAGGTGGAGTGTGCGCCGCAGGTCGGCGCGGGCGTGGGTTGCGTCTGTCTCCGGCCAGAAGAGTGCGGCCAGGGCGTCGCGGCTGACCTCCTGGCCGGTCATCGCCAGGTAGATGGCGCAGGCGACGGCCCGGCGCCGGGCAATGCGCACCGGCGCGCCGTTGAGCTGCACGCGGGGTGCGCCAAACAGGTGGAAGGTGAGATGGGGCATGGGCGTGCTCCTCCGGACAGATGAACCCAGAGATCAAACGCGCACGAAGGATAAGTCAAACAAGCGCACGGAGAAACAAGCCCTGCTCCACCCACTTCCTCGTGCGCTTGTCGGTTCCTGTTTACGGATTATACCCCAACTCGTCCATCTTGTCTTCCCGCCCGATAGTCGAATCAAAACAGGACTTATAGGCCGGCAGGTCATGAACCGCGGGAGGCAATCTGCTTCGTTTGCAGTAGAGCGCATCCTCTTGCAAAAAGAGAGAGGCCCGTGGATGATGCAATCCACGGGCCTCTCTGTTGGAACGCGCCTCAGCGGGCTGTTACTTTTCCGCTGGTTTATGACACGTCTGGCAAGTCTCATTCGTGAAGCTGGCGTGGGTCGCCGGGCCGGGTTTCATCTTGTCGGGGCCGTGACACGCGACGCAGTCCTTGAAGCCGTCCCCCGTGTGATTCGCGGGCACGGCTTTGGCTGTGCCCGCGGCCGGTGCAGCCGTGGGCGTCGGGGTGGCGCCGGCGGCCGGCGCGGTGGTCGGTGCGGTGGCTGCGCCAGCCGCGGGTGTTGGCCCGGTTGCGGCGAGCGGTTTATGGCACGACTGGCACGTCTCATTCGTGAAGCTGGCGTGATTCGCCGGCGCCTGAACTCCCAGGGTGGCGGTGGGTGCATGGCACTGCACGCAGTTGCGATAAATATCCTGGGTGACGCTGTGCGGGATCGGCCCTGGCGCGCCCGCGGGCGGCGCGGGCGTTGCGCCCGCAACCGGCGTGGCTTTGTCGCCCACCAGCTTGTGGCAAGCCGTACAGGTGGTGTTGGCACGACCGGCGTGATCGGCCGGAACCGGCTTCAGCGAACCTGCGCCGGCGTGACACAGTTCACACTTCTCTTTGCCTTCGAGCGCGTGCGGTATCGTGCCGGCGACGCCGGTGGCTGGCTTGGCCGCGCCCGGTGTGGGCGTCGGGCCGGGCTTGTGACACACCAGGCACGACTCCAGCGGGCGCCCCTCGTGATTCGACGGCATTGGGCTGACGCCCTTCGGCCCGTGGCAGGTGAGACACTGCTCTTTGCCCGCAATCTCGTGCTTCATCGCCACGCCAACCTTGGTGTTATCCACCCCGCCCTTCGGGGTCGGCACCGGCGTCGGGGTCAGCGGCGAGAAGACCGGCACGTTGGTCACAGCCGGCGGCACGGTGCTGATGGCGGTGGTTTCATAGGTCGTCAGGAAGATCAGTGCGCCCACCATCACGATCGCCAGCAGGGCGGCCACGGGGAGGAAGATCCGCTCGCGGCGGCGCAGCACGTCGGCCGGCGGCGCGGGGCGCATCTTGCCACTTTCCAGGCGCTCCAACTCTTCCCCGTGCTCGTGCATCATCTGTTCGCGGGTGAGTTTCCCGGTGAACATGCTCTTGTTGAAGAGCTTCAGATGGACGTGGTAGAAATGCCAGATGAAGATCGCTACGACGGCCAGGATCGCTTCCAGGCCATGCGCGGCCTTCGCCGCCGGGATCACCTGACCGGGGAGGAACTTCGCCGCCAGGATCGGATTCCAGAGGATGAAGCCAGTCAGACCCATCACGATGCCGCCCCAAACCAAGGCCCAGTATTCGGCCTTTTCATCGAAGGCGTAGCGCGGCAGCTTGGGACGCTCCTTTGTCAGCCCCAGGTTGTAGCGCACAACATCCAGCGCATCGGTGATGTCGCGCACCCCCGGCAGCATGCTCAACTCGACCCGCTGCACGAAGATCTTGTAGAGCAGCACGATCACGTGGTAGATGGACAGCAGCGCAAAAATGATCGCCGACGCGTGATGGATGACGCGGACGGTCTCGATACCGCCCATGAGCTTGATGAGAAACTCGGCGATCGGGTTTCCCACGAACTTCTGTACCAGCCCCGTCAAGCCGAGGGCTGAAAAAGAGGCGAGCAGGACGATGTGCTCGATGCGCTGCACCAGCGAAAAACGAACGTAGTAGAGCTTCTCTTCAGCCATGGCTTACGCTCCCTGCGATCCTGTCGGGTGATGTCCGCGTCCCTTGATGCGGTCCACGATGCGGCGGAATGCATCGAGCAGCACAAACAGCGCCATTCCACCGAGAACCGTCGGAAGCAGGATGTAGTAGAACAAGTTGACGTAGTAAACGAGCGGGAAGTGGTCGCGGCCGGGCGGGAAGTGGCCGACCCAACTATCAGGGAATGCCGTCGTGGCGTCCGGATGACACTTCTGGCAGGTGACCAGCAGTTTTTCCTTCGCCGCGGTTGGGGCGACGCCTTGCATCGAAGCGATGTCATGCACGCCGTGGCAGTCAAGACACACTGCTGTGTTGCTGGGCTGATCCGGGGTCTGTCTGGCAAACAACTCGACCGTTGTACCGTGGAAATCGGTGACGTAGCTGTTGAAGACATCGGTCGAGAGGCTGTATTTGCGCATCAACGCCTCGTTGCCGTGGCATTTGGCGCATAACCCCGGCGACTTCAAGTGGAACGCCGTGGTCGTGGGGTCCGCCTGCTGATGCGCACCGTGGCAATCGGTGCATGTGGGCACATCCGGGTTGCTGGTCTCAGCCAACGCCTTGCCGTGAACACTGCCCGCATACTGGTCGTAGATTTTGCTGTGACACTTCTGGCAGGTGGTGGAAATCTTCTGGCGCGGCGACTTGGCGCTGGTGATGTCGTGGCTGCCGTGACAATCGGTGCAGATGGCGGCATTGCGGTTGCCGCCGGCCAACGCGCGCGCGTGGTTGCTATCGAGCGTGCCCTTGTACTGGTTGGGGTGACATGTCTGGCACTGCGTATAGCGTTCGAGTTGGAAGCTCCGCCGGTCGCCCGCGGTGACCTTTGGGTGCGGATAGCCGGATATGTTCGTGTGACAGGACACGCAAGTCTTGCCCTGCACGCCGTGGATGGACGAGTTGTAGCCGTTCGGGTCCACGTACAGGGGCAACACTTCGCCGCTGGCAAGTTTCACGTTGAGGTCTTTGTTGCTGTGACAGCCCAGGCAGGTACCGTTGTCGCCCTGAGCCGCGTTGACGCCAGCCGTGAAAGCGAGCAGCAGCAGGACTGCCAGGCCGCCCACCAGCAGCCAACGCCGGCGCTGTCGTAGCAGGGAAGCAAGAGTCATCGAAAAACACCTCTTGAGGGGAGTCGCGGGGACGCGCGCTTCGCGTCCTAAGTTACACAAGTGCAAATTATAGCAGGAATGGCCCGCCTTCTATATGACAAGCATCATGCTGGCGTTCATTCAGAATTAGTCGCATTAATCACACTGCGCGCGAAGAGGCAAACGCCCACTTTAATGGGTGGCAGAGGGCTGAGGAACGGGCGCATCCAGGATTGAGGCCAATGAAGGAAAGCCATGTTCGATGCAGCGACGATGCGATGCGCCCGTTCTTTCAGAGAGCACTTTAGCCGGTAAACACGCGAAGTAGAATGACGAGCATCATATTTCGGTTAGTTGTTCATGCGCCGCTTTGCCGAGCGGCGCACAGTACATGATGAAAATGTCATTGCGAGGAGTGGTTTTTGCGACGAAGCAATCTCACCCTATGTTGGGGATTGCTTCGGCCCAAACGACGGGCCTCGCAATGACCGCAGCCGCTATTTTCTAGTTAGCCCAAATCGGTCAGGCGGTCGCGCAGGCGCGCCGCGCGAGCGTGCAGTTCAGCCTGCTTGTCGCGCTCGCGCTGGACGACGTTGGCCGGCGCGCGCTGGGCGAACGGCCCGGCGAGCAGTTGCTCGCTGTGGGTGATCTGCCCCTCGGTCTCCTTCAGCTCGGCGGCCAGGCGGCTCCGTTCCGCGGCCAGATCCACCAGGCCGGCGAGCGGCAGATAGGTGGAGACCGTGCCGGTCACGAGCGTGATGGACTGCGCCGGCGCCTCCAGGTGCGCCGCGATGGTCAGGCGCGCCGGGTCCACCCGCGCCAGGACGCAGAGCGTCTCGGCCTGGTCGCGGAGCAGCGCCTGCCGCTCACCGGCCGCGATGGCCGCGGCGATGGTCTGCCCCGGCTGCACGTTGTACTCGGACCGCGCGTTGCGGATGGCCCGGATCATATCCATGACCAGGGTCATGTCGGCCTCGGCGGCTTCGTCGCGTTGGCCCGCGGCCGGCCACGGCGCCACGATCAAGCCCGCCGGCCAGGTCGCATCCCCGATCGCCCCCTTCAGATAACCCCAGGTCTCTTCGGTCACGAAGGGGATGAAGGGGTGCAGCAGGCGGAGCGAATCATCCAATACCTTGCTTAGCACCGCCCGCGTGCGGGCTTTCGCCGCTTCACTGCCCCGATAGAGCGCGATCTTGGCGATCTCGAGATACCAGTCGCAGAACTCGCTCCAGAAAAACTCATAGGCCAATCGGCCGGCTTCACCGTATTGGAAGGCATCCATCAGCCGCGTGCAGTCGGCCACGGTCGCGGCCAGCCGGCTGAGGATCCAGCGGTCGGGGAGCGAATGTGCGAATGACGAATGGCGAATGGCGGATTCGGGATTCGTTGATTCGCTGATTCGTTGATTCGCTGATTCGTTGATTCGCTGATTCGTTGATTCGGCAAGTTGCGGCAGCACGAACCGCACGGCGTTCCAGATCTTGTTCGTGAAGTTGCGATTGCCTTCCACGCGCTGGAGGCTCAGGTTCATGTCGCTGCCGGGGGTTGCCCCTGTGAGCAGGGTGAAGCGCAGCGCGTCGGCGCCCATCGCGGGGATGCCGTCCGGGTATTGCCTTTTGACATAATCGTCCAATTCATCAGGCCGGGCGCCATCCAGCACCGCGATCGGATCGAGCACGTTGCCCGTGGTCTTGGACATTTTGCGCCCCTGGTCATCGCGGACCAGGCCGTGCAGGTACACCGTCTCGAACGGAATCTCGTTGGTGTACATCAACCCCTGCATGATCATGCGCGCCACCCAGAAGAAGAGGATGTCGTAGCCGGTTTCCATCACCGTCGTCGGGTAGTAGCGGCGCAGGTCGGGCGTATCGTCGGGCCAGCCCAGGGTCGAGAAGGGCCACAGCCCCGAACTGAACCAGGTGTCGAGCACGTCATCATCCTGGCTGATGCGCGGCGAGCCGCAGTGCTCACACACGGTGGGATCGGCGCTGGGCACGGTCATGCCGCCGCAGGCCGCGCAATACCACACGGGGATGCGGTGTCCCCACCAGAGCTGCCGGCTGATGCACCAGTCGCGGATGTTCTCCAGCCAGTTGTAATACACCTTCGTGAAACGCTCTGGCACGATGGTGATCCGGCCGGAACGCACCGCTTCCAGGCCCATCAACGCCATCGGCTTCATCTTCACGAACCATTGCGTGCTCACCATCGGCTCCACGATCTCGCCGCCGCGCTGCGACCGCGGAATCTGCGTGCGGTACGGCTCCGTCTTGATCGTCAGGCCGGCGGCCGCCATGTCGGCCCACAGCTTCTTGCGCGCCTCGAAGCGATCCAGCCCGGCATACGGCCCGCCGGCCTCGCTCACGCGCGCGTCTTTGTCCAACATGCTGATGATGGGCAGCCCGTGGCGCTGGCCGATGGTGAAGTCGTTCGGGTCGTGGCCGGGCGTGATCTTCAGCGCGCCGGTGCCGAAAGCCATGTCCACGTAGGTGTCGTGGATCACCGGGATCGGCCGTTTGAGCATCGGCACCAGGCAGGTCGCGCCGATCAAGTGACGGTAGCGCTCGTCATCCGGGTGTACCGCCACGGCCGTGTCGCCCAGGATCGTTTCGGGCCGCACGGTCGCCACCGGGATGTAGCCTTTGCCGGGGCCATCGGTCAGGTCGGCGCCGGCGATGGGATACTTGAAATAGTACATCGTGGCGTCCTCATCGGTGTACTCCACCTCCAGGTCGCTGACCGCGGTTTGCAGGCCGGGTGACCAGTTCACCAGGTACTCGCCGCGGTAGATCAGCCCCATGCGGTAGAGGCGCACGAACGCCTCGCGCACGGCGCGGCTCAGCCCGTCGTCCAGGGTGAAGCGCATGCGATCCCAGTCGCACGACGCGCCCAGCCGGCGCAGTTGGCGCACGATGTGGCCGCCGTATTTCTCTTTCCAGGCCCAGGTGCGGCGGAGGAATTCCGCGCGGCCCAAGTCCTGGCGCTTGATCCCCTCCCGCGCCAGCATCTTCTCGACCTGGAGCTGGGTGGCGATGCCCGCGTGGTCGTAGCCGGGCACCCAGAGGGCCGCGTAGCCGCGCATCCGCTTGTAGCGGATCATCAGGTCTTCGAGCGAGACGAACATGGCGTGGCCCAGGTGCAGCTCGCCGGTCAGGTTGGGCGGGGGGATGCTGATCACGAACGGCTTGGCGTCCGGCCCGGCGCTCTCCGGCTTGAAGAAGCCGGACTCCTCCCACCAGTCATAGATCCGGCGTTCCGAAACGGCCGGGTCGTAGGTTTTGGGCATGTCAAATGTGGGCATGGGATGATCTCCTTTGCGATGATGACGTGAAACGTCAAACGTCAAACGTGAAACGTCAAACGTCAAACGTGATTTGCTGATTCGTTACTCGTGCTCGTTCGGATTCTCGGCCGTCAGCCC
>Ga0351896_1188_pt1 | contig 17062 bp, 14 predicted proteins | sample BONcelHT113001C3_FD_205821 | JGI IMG/M metagenome (GOLD analysis project Ga0351896, IMG submission 205821) | Enriched cells from coal bed in the Powder River Basin, Montana, United States - BONCAT cells T11 rep1 HSBNCT.T11.300.1.C3 ...
ACAGAAGTTCGGCTTGACGCGCGAGCGCATCCGTCAGATCGAGGGGCGCGCCTTGCGCCGATTGCGCCATCCGCGCCGCAGCCGCCAACTAAAAGACTTCCTGAAATAGCCTTTTGATAGCATAGATGTGTTGACGGGCAGGTTTGCTGCTGCACGCCAACATACTAGGCATAACTTTCGCTATAGTTAGGTGATGCACTCATGCGCCATCAACCTCCGACCAATATAGATGAATTGCGCGAAGCACTGACAACGCCCACCGAAGCATCACTGGCGGCAGTGCGCAGCCTGAATGGCGACCTGCTTATCCTTGGCGCTGGCGGCAAAATGGGACCCAGCCTAGCGCTTCTGGCTCAACGCAGTATTCAGGCAGCTAGTCTACCCTACCGTGTGCATTGCGTCTCGCGGTTCAGCTCGCCCGATGCTGCTGCAGAACTTACGGCGCACGGCATCCTCGTCACCAGTTGTGATTTGCTGGATTCGAATGCGCTATCAACTCTGCAAGATGCCCCCAATGTCATTTTCATGGCAGGCATGAAGTTCGGCAGTACGGGTGCAGAACCACTCACTTGGGTGCTCAACACATTTCTGCCTGGTATGGTAGCGCGGCGGTTTGCGCAATCACGTCTCGTTGCGCTTTCTACGGGCAATGTGTATCCTTTCACACCAGTGTCAGGCGGAGGCGCAACCGAGCAGACTCCGCCAGAACCGCGCGGGGAATATGCTCAGTCATGCCTGGGGCGAGAACGCATGTTTGAGTACGCTGCTCTGCAATATGGCACTCATGTTGCCATCATCAGGCTGAACTATGCCAACGACTTGCGCTACGGTGTATTGCTCGATATCGCCCAGAGCGTGCTCAACGAGCAGCCTGTAGACGTCTCAATGGGCAGCGTCAACGTCATCTGGCAGGGTGATGCCAACCGGATGGTCTTGCAGTCGTTCAGCCAATGCGCCAGCCCCGCTTGCTTCATCAACCTCGCTGGTCCAGAGACAGTGTCTGTACGCTGGATCGCCCAGCGTTTCGGGGAGTTGTTCGGGAGTGAACCCATTTTTACAGGTGCAGAGAGCACAACTGCTCTTCTCTCGAATAGCGCACTAAGCATGCGTTTATTTGGATATCCACACATCACTCTGGGTGAGATGATCGAGTGGACTGCGGCATGGGTTAAACAAGGCGGTGCCTCATTGAACAAGCCAACCCATTTTGAAACGCGCGACGGTAGGTTCTAAACGGTATGCATCATGTCCAGTGCCACCACACACAGTGCATCTGACCCGCTTGTTCGAATCCGATCCGGGCTAATGATTCCCGCGCATCCGCTGGCACTGAATGCGCAGCGACGACTCGATGAACGACGCCAGCGAGCACTAACCCGCTACTACATAGAAGCTGGTGCAGGAGGACTAGCGGTTGGCGTCCACACGACTCAATTTGCCATTCGCAAGGCAGATGTAGGCTTATATCAGCCAGTGCTCGAGCTGGCTGCACGTACCGCCACGCAATACACACATCGCCCCGTGCTTATCGCTGGTGTAGTCGGACCTACACAGCAGGCTGTGCGAGAAGCAGGTATTGCCCGCGATCTAGGTTACGACGCTGTGTTACTCAGCTTGGCTGGGCTGGGCGATTTGAGCGAGTCTCAATTAGTACAGCATTGCCGATTCGTCGGTGAAGTGTTGCCACTAATAGGTTTCTATTTGCAGCCAGCAGTTGGCGGTATCGCATTAAGCTATAACTTCTGGCGCCAGATTGCAGAGATAGATGCTTTAGTAGCGATTAAGGTTGCGCCTTTCAATCGTTACCAGACACTGAATGTCGTTCGCGGAGTAGCAGATTCCGGTCGTGCGGATTACATTGCGCTATACACTGGTAATGATGACACCATCCTCTATGACCTGCTTTCATCCTTCCAAGTCACACCGCAATCGCCTCGTATAAACTTTGTAGGCGGATTGCTAGGTCATTGGTCGGTATGGACGCGTGAAGCTGTGCGCCTCTACGAGCGCGCACGCGAGCTTGTACAAACTCAAACGGATATCCCTGGGGAGATGACTCGGCTGGCATGGCAAGTTACTGACGCCAATGCTGCCTTTTTCGATGCATCGAACAATTTCCGTGGTTGCATCGCTGGCTTGCATGAAGTGCTTAGCCGGCAGGGATTACTGGAGGGCATCTGGTGCCTCGATCCGGATGAAGGCTTATCTGCTGGTCAAAGTGCGGAGATAGACCGTGTATACAAAGCATATCCGCACCTCAACGACGACGACTTCGTCGCGCAGCACCGAGACGATTGGCTGCGCTGACACACCGCTCCTGATGTACCCCTACGTGTAATTCTCTGCCTGGACGCGGTACAGTTGCGCGTACTTGCCGTTAAGTAGCATTAATTCGACGTGTGTACCGGACTCAATGATTTGACCGTGGTCCATCACATAAATGCGGTCTGCCATCCGCAGAGTGGAGAACCGATGGCTGATCAGGATTGCGGTGTGCCCCTGCATCAACTGTCGAAATTGCTTAAAAACCTCTGCTTCGGTAAGTGGATCAAGCGAGCTTGTCGGCTCAACCAAAACCACGATGCGCGCTTCGCGCCTGAAAGCGCCAGCGCAATCTGAAGTATATTCAACAGGTTGTCACATGGTGGTGTACATGTGGCAATTTACTCGACGGCGGGCTTTTGCGCCAGATGCTCAAGCGTGTCAACAAGGCGGCTCCAGCCATCATCAATTAGCTCTGCATCGCGTCGATGCACTTGACCCTTTTGACTTACGGCGCCTATTGCGCGCGCTAAAGCACTTGCGTCAGCTTCTGGAACAATCGTCACACGATGGTCATTTGAGAAGGTTGGAAGACCATCTGCCAGCGTGCGGCTCATTACCAATGGCAGTCCAAACCGGAATGCCATCGTAGACACGGCGCTCTGGGTTAGTTCGATATAGGGCGCTACCAGCAGATCTGCCGCAGAGAAGTAAACACTCACGTCCTCATTGGGTATGTAGCGTCCTACTAGACGCACGTGCTGCCTTAATCCCAATTGATCTATCAATTGCTCATACTCGCGTTGCCTTACCCAACACTCGCCAGCCACCAACACATATACAGGCGTTCCCGCATCACGCAGCAGGGCTGCCGCCTCAATCAGATAGCGCAGCCCTTTATAGTGCCTGACAAAGCCAAAAAATAGCGCCAGTGGCATATGCGCCGGAAGCTGCAGGCGTTCTCGCGCCTCCGCCTGACCGATCATCGGCACAGTGGGCAGCGGGCATACTGGCATGGCACATACGACACTTGGTGTGTGTAATCCCAGATGCCGCAGGCGCTCTGCATCTGTCTGGTTCCATACCACGCAGCCTGCGCTTTTTCTCAGCGCTAATCGAGTCAGAAGGCGGTCACCAGGTCGCAACTCATGCGGTAATACGTTGTGCGCCAGAAAGTGCACACATATACCCATTTCCCGCAGCAGCCATGTGACTGCGCTAAATGCGAGTGCCCAGTACGTTGTCCACCACTGCATGACCACCAGGTCTGGTTTAAGTCCAGCGATGGTGCGAGCGGTGCGCCACCACGATATCGGATTAATGGGATCAAGCAGGTACTGCGCCTGCACGGACTGGTATGTTTGGCTCGGGTCTGTATCAGACAATCCTGGATAAAGCCAACGGGGATATTGCCGACGAAACGAAATGAGCGTTGTCGCATGACCGCGCTCGATCATGCGCTGCGTCAGTGCGCTGGTGTAATGCGCGATACCTCCTCGAAATGGGTATGCGGGACCAACGATCACTACGCGCATACGCATTCCTTTGGTTGTTGATGCAGCAGCGACGATGCAGGTGATTTCATCATGGTTGTAGTGCTATGGATCTGAACGCGGGACAATATAAGTCAACTGCTGATCTGCATTCTGTATTACCAACACGATCTCATTATCGCGCTGGTCAATAGTAATATGTGCTCCTAGCCACTGCTGTGACAGCAATACGGTGACAACATCGAGTGAACCTTCGTGGGCGTCAATGACCAATCTGCTGCGTTGTGCGGCAGTCAACTGTAATGGCTCAATATCAATGCGCTGTCCAGTTGGCAGCGCGAACACATGCATCTCAACTGCTTCAGCGCCATCACGCAGCACATAACTGCCATTTGCGTTCCGTAATGGTTGTGCAGCATTCCACACGATTGCCGCCTGCTGATTCGCCTCTCCAGTTGCTTTATCGTGCACGATTATTGGACCGTGGTGATGCATCACCACGGTGCGAGTGTGCGCCCAACCTCGCCAATCTTCGATCATCGTTTCACTCACGTCATAGTCGTTGTGCAATTCAAAGCGATTGACCTTGGCATAGTATGGTGGATCCTGCGCCCATCTGACACCTTCACCCAAGAGCAGATGCAACACAGCGCTCATGCCTGTGCGACTCACCAACAACCCATTCAGATTCTCACGCGGTATGCGTTTATCACGCAACATACTGCGCCCGGCAGGCAATCCGCTCAATGCGCCAGCTGATACGTCATCATCAAACAATACGCCATTCTGGTACAGCAGCGTTAGCGTGTTGGTTGCCTTATAGCGATGCCAACCAGCAAATCGTAGATTCATCAATAGATATGTTGAGCTGTCGCTCCACCCATCGCGCATTACCACTTTATCCGGTGCAAATGCGCCGGCTTGAGCAGGTATGCCCGCATCGGCATATAGCAGACATGATCCAATACGCGGCGAAGTGCCCAGCACGTCCACTGGAGATGACAAACCTCCAATAGCACTGATGATGCCTGATGCCTTGCCATCAAGACTCCGCCCAGCCAGCCATACAAAGCGCGCGTCGTCTGTGAGGTTTGCGGCTAATAAGCTAACCGCTGCCAGGTTAATGGAATCTGGATGATTGAACGCCGGCGCAGTGCCGTCAGGTGATGCCAGCGCAAGCAGCCACTCAAACGCTTTTCGCATCCTCGGGTCGGCAGGCAGTTCACGAGCGGATGCCATGAATGCTAGATTCTGCAACCAGATCGCTTGATAGTTATACGTATCGTCCGGATTACGAAACCGCTCTGGCTGTGCGCTTGCCATGCGGTTGAGGTATTGTTCATTGCGCACAACCAAATCCTGCGGAGCATACCTATACGCTTGCAACAACACAATCAATCCAGCCCCTATCATCTGGTTAGCGTATGGTCCTTCTGGCGCCTGTGCGAAAGCAATAGCGTACAAGAAATCAACCCAATCCAGGCGAAATACTGCCCGATTGATTTCCGCAAACCAATCGCGTACCATGGCATCATCGCTTGGAGTGAACAATTCAGGAAACGCAGCCTTGACCTGTGTGTAAAAGTACACCCGCAATGCTGCAAGGTACTGCCCATACTTTATGCTGTTGGCAGGTGTGGTGTACTCGCCATTCCTCGCTTCATCAAGGAGTTGAGCGCGGAACAAGCTTGCCCATTGCACATCCAAAGTGCCCAACGCCAACACGCCCAACTCAGGGGTGGAGCGCACGGGGGAATTTTCTATGGTGTGCAGGTAGGCGTCGAATACCTGCGTGCTGCGATACGTGACGTCGTTGGCATCAGATTCGCCGCACAGGAATGGTTGGTCGGGGCTGATTCCCTCGTAGAGCGGGGCGTCTGCGCCATAGTGACTCACTTGATACTGATGTGCAAACAATCCGCCCGCTCCTGCGATCAGGCAAGCCGCTATTAGCATAATCAGGCGTCTAGGCAATCTGATGGCGCGTTGCACCCATATCACATGACGCGGTGTGTAGACGTACGCCAAAGCAATGAGGGCATACCACACCCAGAGCATGGCAATCTGCCCAAGCACAAGGAACTCCTCATCAGCGAAGTGCGACTCAATCTGAGTCAGTGCTGGCATCACTCCTGCGCACAGCACACTAACCAAAGCCCATATCGCCAACTGGATGAACGCAGATTGTCTGTGTGCTGCGATGCGCCCCACCCATAGTAACGCGCAGCACAGCGCCAGCGCAGACAGCCAAGACAGTGTTGTATCTCCACTCAGAATGTAACCTATCACCGCTGTACACCCAACCAGAAACATCAGCACCCCGCGGATTGTGAGTCTCAAGTCGCCATGCCATACGCTTGGTTCACCTAACAGAGACATAATCAGCAAGGCGATAGCTGCGCCGACCTGCAGGGCGACTGTCGCTGCCGTCAGTTGCACTCCACTCATTACTGTAGCCGCTGGCATCCAGCACACTGGCAGCAACCACAGCGCAAAAGGATGCAGTGAATGGGAATATCGCTTCATACCGTTCTTAGTGACAGGCTTCAGGTCGAAGTGCAAAAATCGCCACGCGCTCTTCTGCATAAATGCGCACAAACGCAGGCAACTCATCGAGTGCCTCTCTGGACAGCATGGGTGTAGGCGGTGGGGTGCCAACTCGACCTTCCACCTGACCGATATAGGCATGCGTCACGCCATACTGGCACAGCATAGCAATGGCATCAGAGGATGCAATCCCATGCTGACGTATCTCCCTTGTCAAGCGCACCACCATCTCGTTATATGCAGGATCAATAGGCTTCTCTGCCAGCAAAGGGTACTGCGGAGGCATCGTTGTACGCCGTTGTGTCAAGAGTGGTATCCACCAACCGCCGTCAGAGCCAACGGCGGAGCGCCCATCGTATATCTGGAATCCATCCACCACGAATAGCGCGTCTACTGGAATATGCTCCTGTATCCATTGCATTGCCCTCTGGTCAGAAGGCATTAGCATCTGGTAGCTGGCATCCACCACCGCAATACGACTCTGCGCACCCATAAGGCTCAGCACAACCAATCCAACCAGCACAGCGGTACTTGCATGCCTGCTTTTCTGACTGTGAGTCAGGAGCGCATCAATGCCATGACCAGCCAGCAGCCCCAGCGGGATATACAGACTTATCAGTACTGCGAAGGATTGCAGATTGTTCACTCCGGGTAATGGCAAGAGCCGCGCAAAAGGTAACGCAATAAGCAACACCAACCAGATGACGAATACGCCGAATTTACTGTCGCGCCGAACAATTACCCACGACGCAGAAACAACAGCAAAGACAATGATTAGAGGATGCAGCAATTCAGCCGCGATAAACCGAATGCCTGCAAAGTCCGTCAATGTTGCATTGATGCCTTGTGATTGCGCCGGGTCGTTTCCCTCCGCTAATGCCCCGCCCTGCAAGCGCAGCAGCCACGGCAATAGCAGAATCGCTGCGGTCACTGCGGCAAACGAACCTCGCAACAGCAACCTCGCCCACTCTTGCCGAGATAGCCATCCATCGGCTGGCTTGATGATGAGCGCAGCAAACAGAAATAGCGCAACGTAATGCGGCGTGCGGTAGTAGTTCATGAACATCCCCGCCAGAACAAGCCCAACCAGAACGCTAAAGTGCCAGGAACTACTGCCTCGCTCCTGAATGATGCGCCATATCATCCACATGGCAACCGGCAAGACAACCTGTCCTGCCAGTTGTGCATACCTGCCCCAGTTTACATATCCCGCAGGCAACGGTGATAGCAGCCCAACAACCAGTACGACACCTACACCTGCCCACGACGAGGTGCTTGCAATGCGCGCCAAAGGGAGCATCACAATCACTGCAGCGATGTTGAGCAACTGACCTGCAACCAGTGTTGTCATGACGACATCGCTGCCTGATAACATCATAGTGAATGCAGTGAATACATGGAATCCCATGTGGACAGTGAAGGTGCTGTAAGGGGCATAGGGCAGCCAGGAGCTAAAGATACCGCCGTTGTCGAATATCAACTGGCTGATCATGGAATGCTGCACCGAGTCGCCCCACATTGGCGCATGCAACTCACTCAACACAAATAGCCGTGTAACGGCGACCACCAGTAATAAAGCAGACAGCACGAGATCGCTCAACTGCAAAGTACCACGAAATCCCCTCATGCTCAGTAATATGCGCTTGAATTGCCTGCCAAACTTCGCAAGTAACACAAGGGCGCTGATGACCAGCAACAACCATGCTTTTATCGAGTCAAAGCGGAAACCAAACAGGTGACTAACTATCAGCATCAAGGGAAGCAAACTGAGGCTGATGCCAATTGCCACAGCCAGACGCACACTCCAGTGCATGGACGGCAAGGGCACAAATGTCTGCACCGCCATGCCAGGCAGGGTCAGCAGAAGCACTCCTGCAGCAATCACTTGTATCGTGTCAAAGCTAATCACGTAGCGTCACTCATTTTGACCATGGCATCGGTAGACAACCATTAGTGTGGTGCCTGCTTCGATGTCCATAACCCCATGCCAGATTGCGCGACAAGCCTGCTCCAGTCGACTGCGCGTCAGCGGTCCGACTTGATCATCACGGATGGCGATGTAGTCTGGTTGGTACCGGTCCATCGCGTAAATCGCTGTCTCATCATATGACTGCGACAGCAATAGACGCTGCGCTACATCGGGTTGTATCAACCCAGCGAAGTCAATGATGCGGCGCTGTGCATAATACCCAACTGCCCCAACCTCCAGCGCGCCTACACTGTCGTCAGCGCCGGTTTTTGCTCTCAGCCACTCCCCTACGGCGCGATATACCTCCGTGCGCGGGTTGCCGGTTTGCGTGAGATTGACAACACTCAGCGCCATCGTGATTACAACCGCGCCTGCCAATGTGGCGCCAATCACCTTACTTGCGAGCGGCGAGACTCGCTTTGCCCACTGCGATGCGTGTTCAGCACCCATGCCCACCGCAGCAATAAGCCCAGTGACAACTGGAGCGTAATACCAGAAATAACGACTCACGCCTAACAAGCCGTATGCCACCGTATGCATCACAGCCCAGATGACGACAATAAGGGCTACCTGTTTTCGCTTGAGCATGTAAATGCAGCCAGTAATTGCCAACCCAGCCCCAAACCACACCGCGGGTAGCGGGATTGACTGACTTACCATTGACGCCAGACCGGGTAGAAAACCTATACTGATGAGTAGCGCGCCCTGCGCTTGTTTTGCGTACAGGGTGACCGGCAAAGGGTTACCGAAATACTTCCATGCCATTATGAGCCATGCAGATATGAATAATGCATACAGCCCCGCAGCGCGCAGAAACCGTGGTTCTGCCACTCGCATCCGCTTGCGCCACACTACGCCGATGAACACAGCAACAACCGCAAGCGCACCGTCTGGTCGCGTGAGTGTAGCCAATGCCAGGCATATGGCAGTGAGGTTGTAGTGCTGTTGCACAGAAGCATAGAATGACAGCAGGCACAACAAAAGGAATAGCGGTATCTCCGACCCGAGAGTATTGACCAGCAAGGGATATACCGGATAAGCGACTAAGGCAATCAGCGCCGCCAGTCTTTGTTGATCAGATAGGAATATGCGCTTAAAACATAGCGCGCCAGCAGCCAGGCATCCCGCTCCAACAATGTTCGCGACAGTGGGCAGATCTTGCGTGACGAGCGCCGCTAAAGCAAGGATGAGTGTAAACAGCGGCGTAGTGGTGCTCAGTACATACTCGCCTCGGTTGTAGACAAAGCCTGCCCCGCCAGCGAGGTTCTGTGCGTAGCGATAGGTGATATACGGGTCGTCGTAGTGGCGTTCTCCAAAACATACCACTATGATCGCGCCTACCAGCAGCATGTAAAGAACTGATGCGGCGGTTTCTCCTCGCGATGTGCGAAGCTGCTCTCTCAGCAGGCGCAGCGAATGAATTTGCACCTTCGGAAGCGCATTACCACTGGATATAGATTGGCATTGGTCCTACAAACACCGCTGATCCGCCATTGATCTGCTTGCCACTGAGGTCTAGCACGGATTGGGGGCTAGTATTCAGCGCGATATTATGCGTTGTCGTGTCGGTTGACCATAACACCCATACGCGCGTATCACGTTTTTGCAGTTCATATCCGCGCACCCCAGGCGCAGGCTGCAGCGCGACAATGCTGGTAGCTCCTTGGAACTGCTGTGCTGCGTAACGATAGGCGGCATACGTCGCGTTGGGCTGCATACTGTCGTCCACAAGTCCAGAGCCGCGCCAGCCTGTCAACGTGAACCAAATCGCGGCTCGTAAACCCTGCGCCAACGAGGTGAGATAGGACTGCACCGCGTATGCTGCCTTAGTGTCGTTGAATTCGGTAGTGAGGCACTGAGGTTCCTTACCATCCCTGCCGCATACCAATGCCATTTCGGTGTTCATCAAGAACTTGTTCAAGCGACCATAGCGAAACAACGTTTCGCGCACAAATTGCGCCTTAGCCGCAACAACAGGACCACCTGACGCAGAAGACGAATTCCAGCCGGGGTGGAAATAATCCCCCCGCACGGGACCTTCATAATAGTCATAAGCATGAAACGCGACGCCGTCAAAAAAGTCACCGCCGCCGTTCTGCATGATTCCCTCTAGGAATAGTGATGGCTTGCAGTCTTTGCCTGCCGGTGGATTGCGCGGATCACAATCCAACAACAATCCGCCCACCAGAACTTGCGCTTCTGGTTCCGCCTGCTTGATCACTGGATAAATCGCCTTAAGCATCTCGGCGTAGTACCCGCCACCGTAAAAGGTGTCATCCTCGTCACCCCAACATCCCCACAGGCTTTCAGGCGCAACCAGGCGCGGATCAATGTCAGGTTCGTTCCAAATTTCCCAGTAGCGAACGTTGTATGGCGCAGCACCGTAGCGCAACACCATGTCGCGCATGAATGCCGCAAATGCGCTGAATTTATCACGCTTGATGGCGCTGCATGTGCTGCCCTCAATGGATTGCGCGTATGGTGGCGCTTCACGAACGACGATTACCAGTTTAAAGCCTTGCGCCGTTGCTGCCATGAACTCTTGCTCAAGATAAGCAATTGCTGCCCAGACTGCGCGCCAGGAACGCGCCATACATGTCGTTGGTGAGGGTAGGGGCGGTAACCTGGGTCAGATAGTAGCGCGGGCGTTTTTCGCGCAGGATTTGCTCGAACTGTTTCCAGTTCATACGCAAGGCGTTGGCATCTACAATCTCAACACTGTAATCGGGGACCAAGAGCGCTGCCATTTGCGCCAGACTTACCTGTGGCCAGATCATGTTCTCGCGGCTGCGCCGTCCTACACGATGCTGGCTGCGTATCCAGATAGCACCATCAGGAGTGGGCGGATTTACCAGCAGGACATCCGTCTTATAGGGCGGTCGGCGTATTCCGCGTCCTCGTACCGCTAAATCTGCATCGGGGAATCTAGGCAGCGGAAGGGAACGCAGCGAGCGACTCCCAAGGTTCTGCCGAACCAATTCATCTCTATTAACTTCACTCATTACACACTCTCCCTGTCACGTTCCGCGCATGTCTGAATTTACTTTGCCTTCACGTTGGCTCAGCTCTTCCAGTACACGCACAACAATCCACGTTACAACCAGTTGAACACCAATCAATATAAGCATGGCGGATGCCGCCAGCCACAGCCACAGGCGGTTGATATCCCATCCCTGCAAGCTGGCACCAAAACTTACTAATGCGATGACGAAACCGACCGCTATCGCGACTCCTCCCATCCACCAGAAGTGCGATTCCAGCGGCGGGTTGAATACAGGCTTGCCAAAAACTCCCCGGCGTTCCGCTTTGCTGTGGAACAGCGATACCAGATAATTGAACATAGCGCCCAGGTTGAACAGACTCACGCCTGCTACACCACTGAGCAGTGCGACGAATACCGCAAACACACCCCATTGATCGAGCACGGTAACATTACTGAGACGCAGGATTACCAGAGCCACCGTGACTATTGCAGCGACTGCGATACCACCCAATCCCACCAATCCTAGAATGCGTGCTGGATTATAAGACAGCGCAGTCCAGACAATGGAATTCAAGAAGCGGAATCCGTCACGTACTACGCTCAACTTCGAGTGCCCGACGCGCTCGCGGTATGGGATTGGCACCTCGACCATCTTTACACCTTCATGGATAGCGCGGGTGCTCATGACTGGCGTGAAGTTCAAACCATCTGGAAGTGGATACAAGGACTGCAGAATAGATTTTTTAAATACCCGCATTCCGCTGGCGCTATCACTTACGCGCCGGTTGCCCATGATGCTGACAACGTTGGCAAAGAATAAGTTGCCAACCCGCCTGACGAGTGGCATCTCGCTCGTTGCGCCGGACATACGCGACCCAATGGCAAGCTCAGATCCATTGAGTATGACTCGACACAAGTCAGGCAGGTATTCGGGTGGATAGGTGCCATCAGCGTCGAGAAATGCCAGCAGATTACCCGTAGCACTAGAGAATCCTGTCTTGAGGGCAGCGCCATACCCGTGGTTGACTGTATGCCGAACGAGCCTTACGCCGGGCATCGACAGCACGATTTCAGCAGTGCGGTCGCGGCTGCCGTCGTCTACGACAAGCACCTCCGGACCAGCGATACCAAAAGACGACAGGGTCGGGCGTATATCAAGCACCCGCTGCACGACTGCTGCGATGCCTCGCTCTTCGTTATATGCTGGTATTACAACCGATAACGTGTTTGGTGTTGCCATATCATCTTTGTTTTCGTTGCCTATTGCGTTGCCCATATTAACCCCGTGATAATTCTCAATGCGTTAATATACCGCTTTCGACTGACGCATGATTCCCGCGTTGTCTGTAATCTCTCTGATCACTTTGGCAGGCACTCCACCCACGACCACGTGTGCTGCCACATCTTTGGTTACCACTGCCCCTGCTGCAATGACGGCGCCTTTCCCGATTCGCACGCCATCTGTGACAATTGCGCCTGCTCCGATCCAGACGTCGTCTTCCACAATGATACCTTCTGCTGTGATGCCCTGCTCGACGAATGGTCGCGAGGGGTCGTCGAACACATGATTCACAGCAATAATCTGCACAAGCGGCGATGTATATACGCGGTTGCCAATGCTGATGCCGCCTTGACCGCGTATAACGTTCATCTCACCAATGAGGCTATCTTCTCCAATGGTGATGCTTGCGTGGGGCAGGTCTCTAAAGTTGTATACATGCAAAATACTGCCGTGCATCACCAGTGTCCGAGCGCCAATGCGCACACCTTGTGGACAGGCGTGGATGTACACGCCCTGGTCTATATAACTGCCGCGCCCTAACTGTATGTGGTTGGCAAAACGCAAACGCGTGCCAGCTTCGATGGCGCTGCTGCCTTCCATATGTAAGATAAGCCGATAAGCGAGTGCGCGCAGGGCAATGCCAGCGAAGGTGGGCACCCAGCCAAACATCCACTGCACCAACTGCTCAAGCAGATAGCGTCCTATTGAGTCTGACTGCCGGTTGAGATAAAGTTGTGCCTGCTTAAGCATGTTTCACGAGTTGCTGGATGCGCTCTCGACCGCGGACGAGTAGGTTTTCTATCTCGCGGGCAGTTGCCTGGATGGAGGATAGCGAGTCGTGATCGGGATCTGTCAGGCTGTACGTTAATCCTGCCACCTCGCTGAGCAGCAAGATGCGCTGCGTAAGATCAGGATGTTGCAGTCGCAGACCTTCTTTGTGCTGCATTTCCATCACCAGCACCAAGTCAGCGCCTTCGAGCATGTCGCGAGTCAGGAGCCGCGTGCGATGTGAACTCGCGTCAATGCCGCGCTCCTGCAGAGCGCTCAGCGCATGGGGAGCAATAGGCAAGCCATCTGGCGCAATGATACCTGCAGACTCTACCCTCCACTCCTCACTGGGACTGAGTTTAGCAAGCAAGTCAGCGAAGATTGCCTCCGCAATCGGCGAGCGATATAGGTTGGCGGTACATACAAACAGTAATACTGGCATTACTTTAATTCCTTCCTACATCGGACTATACCAAACCTTCCTTCTGTGCACGACGCCAGCCAAATACGGCGAAAAAGCTCTGAAACACCACTCCTGCTACCATCTCATACGCCCATAGCTAAGAGCCGTATCCGCGTCTATGCCAAACACACCGAGACTCAGAACACAGAGATATTCAAAAATCCCAAATCCTGCGGCAATGTTCGGCAAGCTGACACCAACCATGAGAGAAAGCAGGATCAGGCAGGCAGCCGTAAGGGGTAAGTGTATATTGAATGCTATGAGTACTAGCTGGTTGGTGAGGATTGCAGTGCCCCAAATGGCGAGAGACCAGATTGATATTCCGCGTTGCACACCGGACTCTCCGAGGATGGCGGCGCTGCGCAATCCGTCCTGCATTCGCGGACCGACGATCTGCTTTATGCGTTGGGGTAGAATACCGACCAACCTGGTGACCAGGCGGGTTAGCCAGTCCAGGTTGTTTACTATAATCAGCATTACAAGTGTAACAATGATACCGGCGAACAGGCTGACGTAAGCAGACTGCGACAACCACTCTGGCAGCGGCAACCACACTAACACGAAAATAAGTAGAATAGAGAGCCATGCCATATCAACGACCTTCTCAATGAAGACGCCGCCAAGCACATATGTACGACCCGGTCCCAATCCGCCAATATCATAGGCGCGGCTAAGTTCACCTAGACGAACAGGCAGCAGCGCGTTTAAGAACTGACTACCTAATAACGAAGATACCAATCGCGTTGTGGGTATGTTGCGTCCGGAAGGTCCCAGCAACAACCTCCACCGCAATGCTTTTAATATTGTGTTGATAATTACACTTACAATACTAGCGATAACTGCTGGCAACGATACCTGCTGTAATGTGGTTCGGACAATGGTCACGTCTACTTGGCGCGCCACAAGGTAGGCAGCCAGCATGCTAATACTCGTGCCTAATAAGATCTGGAAAATCCGTGCAGACAGCACTGAAACAAGTGATTGATAGATTCGGTTATACACAGGGTCATCTCTATTTATAGCACATCACGCCTGCAACATAGTTATAGTCAACGTTGCTTGTCTTGCGATGATTTGTTATCCTTATCACAATATTGTGTATTAAAAAGATATCTCTTAGAGTACATAATAATTTGTTGTGTATCTCAGTGCATCGTGTGTGTATGGAGACATTATCGAGAGCAACACAGCTTATGTTTAACCTCTTAGGGACCCTGACAGCATTAGCAGATATAAACAGGTGCAGTCGCTGGCGCTTGATCGTGATTGCGGCTCTATGCGGTGCTCCTATGTCTGCCTGCACAACAAGCGTGAAACCCGTGACTGTTGTAGGCGTAGAGATCGCTGGCAGTTTGGGTGATGGTGAGGTGAGGTTTCTAGGAGACATTGGCGCAGCGTGGACGCGAATTGCCGCCGTTTGGTGGGCTGATGTTGAGCCGATGGAAGGTCAACGCAATTGGGATGCACTAAGATGGCAGGAGGTGATGCTGGAACAGTCGAACGCCCAGGGTGTTCAGGCAGTGCTGGTTATTCGCGGAACTCCGGTATGGGCGCAGCAATACGACGGCGTATCCTGCGGACCGATTAGCCGGCACAAACTTGATGCGTTTAGTAGCTTCGTCGCAGATCTGGTTGCGCGGTATAGTGTTGCCCCTTATCACGTAAAGTACTGGGAAATTGGTAACGAGCCAGACATAGATCGTAAGCTGGTAGCACCTGACAGCCTATGGGGCTGCTGGGGTGATGAGAGCGATACCTACTATGGTGGTGCTTACTACGCGGAGATGCTTACGCATGTTTACCCGCGCATCAAGCAAGTGGCTGCAGATGCCAACGTACTGATCGGAGGTCTGGTTCTGGATTGCGACCCAACCATTGCGGAAGGGTGTCCCGATGAGCAACGCCGAAGACCAGCGCGATTCCTCGAAGGGATACTGCGCGCGGGTGGGGGGACGTACTTTGATGGCGTCTCGTTTCATGCTTATGACTATTACGATGGAGAACTCGGGCGCTACTCCAATCGGAACTTTGCCAGCGCTTCCCACACCACCGGTCCAGTCAGTATTGCAAAAACCAACTACATTCGCGAGTTATTACAGCGGTATGCGGTTGACGGCAAATTCATCATGAATACCGAAACGGCGCTGCTTTGCGGCGGATGCAGTGAACCGCAAAGTCCGGCATTTGAGCTAACTAAAGCATCTTACGCGGCACAGTCACATATCGCAGCAACGGCGATGGGTCTGCGCGCCAATATCTGGTTTCGGCTGGCAGACTGGATGTCAACGTCCCTTATTACGTCAGATATGACACTGCTGCCAGCTTACACCGCCACACAAGTTGCGGCATCCTTCCTGGCAGGCGCAACTTACTCCCAGACATTGACTTATGCAACCGCTGGTAACGTGGTGCAAAGATATATATTTACGCGCGAAGGCAAACCGCTATGGGCGGTGTGGAGCACAGACGGTATAACGCAGACTATGTTACTGCCATCACAACCTGCACGTGTTCTGGATATGTTTGGACAGCCAGTAGAGCTAAGTGCTTCTGATAGGCTGGAACTGCGTCCTACCGAGAGCGGAGTGTACTACGTTACATGGTGAAATTGTGGAGCGCTTAAGCATCTCCGTTGTGATTCCGGCGTACAACGCTGGTAGAACGCTAACGACCTGCTTGCAGGCGCTAGGTAATCAGACTTGCCCACCAGACGAAGTCATTCTTGTCAGTGATGGATCCACCGATGACTCTGTCGCTATCGCAGAGATGCATGGCGTCAGCGTATTGACTCAACCACAGCAAGGTCCAGCCGCTGCGCGAAATGCTGGCGTTAGGCAAGCCACTGGAGATTTGATCTTATTTACAGATGCTGATTGCGCGCCAGTACCAGAATGGATTGAGCGGCTGAGCGCCCCATTTGCGGACACTGAAATCACCGGCGCGAAAGGTAGTTACAGGACACGCCAGCGATCATTGGTGGCGCGCTTTGTCCAGCAGGAATACGAGAGTAAGTACGAACGCCTCAAGCAGCAGCCAACGATTGACTTTATAGACACCTATTCAGCAGCTTACCGGCGCGCTGTGTTCATCGCAAATGGTGGTTTTGACGAATCCTTCCGCAGACCTTCTGTGGAGGACCAGGAATTCTCATTCCGCTTGGCTAGGAAAGGGTATCGGATGGTGTTTGTGCCGGATGCCACGGTATACCACGTGCATGATGAGAACTTATTGGAGTATGCGCGGCGCAAGTTTGGCATCGGGTACTGGAAGGCTTATATGCTGCACTGGCTGCCGG
>Ga0351896_1190_pt1 | contig 16744 bp, 14 predicted proteins | sample BONcelHT113001C3_FD_205821 | JGI IMG/M metagenome (GOLD analysis project Ga0351896, IMG submission 205821) | Enriched cells from coal bed in the Powder River Basin, Montana, United States - BONCAT cells T11 rep1 HSBNCT.T11.300.1.C3 ...
ATTTCCGAGTGGAGAGTTGCTCAATCGAGGCCAGGGGCTTGTTCGATCATGCCACAGCACAAGCGCGCTATGGGGCCAGCATCTTCTGGGTGAGACCCAGCTTGTTGATCGAAGGGACGATTGATGAGTTTGTCAGTTATTGGCGGATCAAACGAGACGGATCGAAGCGTGGGATTGTCGAGGTAAGGGTATGATGATTGCCAACGATCACGAACTAAAGGTGACCAAACAGCGGATCGAGCAGTTTCAACATTGGCTGGCGCAATTACGCGGGACCGCGCGTTCCGAGGAGTTCGGCGCGGTCACCAGCGGATACAGATTGGAGATCGAGCGGATGCAGGCTGAGGTCCTGGAGTACTTGCTTCGCCCTGTGTCGGCTGAACACGCGCATGAGCTGCAGCTCGCCTGATGATATTGATGTCCTGCCGCAGATACGGAACTCTCAGCGGCATCTGTTTGGTCTACGGGCAATGGTGCGAGATTCTCGCGGACAATTCCCTTGCGCCAACCCGGACCACGGCGGAGTACGGTGACCTGGGCAATCGGCGATTGCGAGACCGCGCTGGATGCAATCGCCGATGCGGATGCCATCGTGTTGGTGACGGAGTGGCCGCAATAGCGCGACTTGCCGTGGGCGGAGATCGCTACAGGGGATCGGTCATATGCTTCGAGTGTTAGCGGAGAGTTAGCGGTTGAAACGTATCCTCCACGTCATGGGCGCACGGCCCAATTTTATGAAGATCGCGCCGATCATCCGCGAGATGGCGCAGTATCCCGGCGACTACAAACAGATCCTCGTCCACACCGGCCAGCACTATGATGCCAGTATGTCGCAAGTGTTCTTCGATGAGCTGGAGCTGCCACAACCGGATGTGAACCTGGGAGTCGGCTCCGGTTCGCATGCCCAGCAGACGGCCCTGATCATGCAGCGGTTCGAGCCGGTGCTGCTGGACTACAAGCCTGACTGGGTGGTCGTGCCCGGCGACGTTAACTCGACGGTGGCGTGTGCGCTGGTGGCGAGCAAGTTGGGCGTCAAGGTGGCGCATGTCGAGTCTGGCCTGCGCTCAGGCGACCGCACGATGCCGGAGGAGATCAATCGTATCCTGACCGACCACTTGGCCGACTTGCTCTTCACGACCGAGCCGAGTGGCAACGAAAACTTGCGTCGCGAGGGTATCCCGGAAGAGAAAATCCGCTTCGTGGGCAACACCATGATTGACACGCTGGTGCAGTTGTTGCCTAAGGCCGAGGCGCGCTGGCCCCAGTGGCGAGAGCGTCTGGCGGTGGATCGTTACGTCCTGGTGACGTTGCATCGTCCCGCAAACGTGGACGATGTTTCTACGTTCGGCGAAATCATGACCGCATTGTGCCAGATCAGCCGGGAGATTCCGGTAGTTTTCCCGGTACATCCGCGCACCCGCCAGCACTTGGCCCGGCTCAATTTGCAGCCCGCAACCCACAATCTGCAATTCCTGGAGCCGTTGGGCTACCTGGACTTCCTGGCCCTGGAGACGCACGCCAGCCTGGTGCTGACCGATTCGGGCGGGGTGCAGGAGGAGACAACCTATTTGGGGGTGCCATGTTTGACGGCGCGACCCAATACTGAGCGGCCAGTGACGATCACGAATGGCACGAACCGGCTGGTGGCGAGCCGGGCGGCCGACCTGATAGCTGCGGCACAGGAGGCATTGGCCGACGCAATCGTGACGCCCACCGGCAGCAGAGTGGCACCACGTCCGGAATTATGGGATGGACGCGCTGCGACGCGGTTGGTGGCGGCGTTAGGTGCGGTGGCTGGATCGTGATGCGATATGAATAACACAAAAACTGTTGTCGCCGGAGCATTAGGGGAGTGCGTGCATGTTGCTGGCGTTTCGAACTTTCTTCGACTAGCCAGAGCTGCTGGTTGGCGCACCGTTTTCTTGGGACCAGCCGTATCTGCGACCGAAATCCTTGATGCTGCACGACGCGAACAAGCGGACCTCGTCGGGGTCTCATATCGTCTGACGCCTGAAAATGGCGAGGTTCTTCTGGCAGAGTTCGCTGAGGAAGCGGATAGTCTTCGTTCTCAGGGTGTTCGTTTCGTGTTTGGTGGTACCCCCCCCGTGGCTGAGCGTGCCCGTAGGTTGGGTTTTTTTGAAGTGTGTTTTGACGGGACCGAGCTTTCGGATCAGGTCTTGGCCTTCTTGCGCAATGATGAGAGAGGTGTGGCTGACTCGGGCGTCCCCCCGCAGTCTCTGATGGATCGTATTCATTGGAAGGCGCCGTTTCCGCTTATTCGGCATCATTTTGGCCTACCGACTATGGAAGCGACGAAGGTAGGCATAGAAAAAATCGCTGAGGCGCGTGTACTAGACGTTGTCTCTCTAGGCACAGATCAGGACGCGCAAGAGAACTTTTTTCATCCTGAACGACAGGATCCGCGCCGGCGTGGCGCAGGTGGCGTTCCGGTGCGCCGCGCAGATGACTTTCGCGCCCTCTACGCGGCAAGCCGCAGAGGCAATTACCCCCTCATGCGCACCTATACCGGTACAGATGATTTCATTCCCCTAGCCGAGTTGTATGTTGATACTATACATAACGCATGGGCGGCAATTCCGTTGTTTTGGTTCAATCAGATGGACGGTCGAGGCCCTTGGGATTTGGAGGGCTCCATTCGAGAGCATCAAGCCTTGATGACCTGGTATGGTGAGCAGGGCATCCCTGTGGAGTTGAACGAGCCTCATCACTGGGGGATGCGCGATGCGCCGGATGTTGTATTCGTGACTTCTGCGTATCTGGCGGCCTATAATGCTCGCGCCTTTGGTGTGCGGGATTACATCGCTCAATTCATGTTCAACAGCCCGCCCGGCCATTCGGACGCGATGGACCTTGCCAAAATGCTTGCGATTCTAGAAATGATTACGCCTTTGGCCGGGCCAGATTTTCGTATCTGGCGACAAACCCGCACCGGGTTACTGAGCTATCCGGTTGACGCCCATTTAGCCCGTGCGCATCTGGCAACGAGCGTCTATTTGCAGATGGCGCTGAAACCGCACATCGTGCATGTGGTAGGCTACACCGAGGCTGATCACGCGGCTATAGCAGAAGATGTGATCGAGTCGTGTAAATTGGCTCATCGGGCGATAGAGAATGCGCTTCGCGGGCAACCGGACATGGTACAGGATTCAGCCATCCAGGCCCGCAAGCAGGAGTTAATCTCCGAAGCAAAAGTTACCTTGCGCGCCATCCAAGCCATTGCCGCCGAAGGGGTCGCCGATCCACTGACTGATGCGGAAACGTTGGCGAAAAGCGTACAGTTGGGCATCCTGGATGCCCCGCAACTGGGCAACAACCTCTATGCATGCGGTCAGGTGGTGACACGGATGGATGAACGTGGCGCGTGTGTGGCAGTAGATCAGCAGACCGGAGCATGTCTCGATGAGGTCGCGCGCCTGGCGCGATTCTTGTCCTGATATAGATTCATGTCTCTTAAGCAAAAAACGGTTTCCGGGCTTTTCTGGAGTTTTGTAGACAACTCTGCCAAGCTAGGCATCACTTTCGTTGTCAATATCATCCTGGCTCGCCTGCTCACCCCTCGTGAGTTCGGACTCATCGGTTTGACCACGGTTTTTGTTGCTGTATCGCAGTCTATCATTGACAGTGGCTTCAAACAGGCGTTGATTAGAAAACAGAACTGCACGCAAGTTGATTTCTCTACGGTCTTCTACTTCAACCTGCTGGTCAGTGTGGGCCTCTATCTGCTATTGAGTTTGGGCAGCGGCCTGATTGCGCGTTTTTTTGCGGAACCACAACTTGCTGCTATTATCCCGGTGTTGGGGCTGTTGCTGATTTCCAACGGGTTGGCGATTGTCCAGCAAGCGCAACTCACCAAAGAGATCAACTTCAAGTTACAGACGAGGATCTCGATCATTGCGGCATTCGTTTCAGGCGCGGTCGGGATTTCGATGGCTCTGGCCGGCTACGGTGTCTGGAGTCTGGTCGCAACGACACTATCCAGATCCATTGTGGAGGGTGTGCTCCTCTGGCTTTGGAACGGTTGGCGGCCCGCTTTGATCTTTAGTTCAGATTCATTCAAGGAGATGTTTTCTTTTGGTTCCAAACTAATGGCCGGCGGATTGCTTAATACGATTTATCAGAATATCTATGTACTGATTATTGGTCGCTATTTTTCAGCAGCAGAGTTGGGCTACTACACCCGAGCGGATGAATTTAAACGTTTTCCCTCACAAAATCTCAGTTCGATTGTTCAGCGCGTCAGCTATCCGGTCCTGTCAGTCATACAGGATGATATTCCAAAACTGCTCGCTGCTTACCGCAGGCTGATCAAAAGCACGATGTTGATCGCCTTCGTGCTCATGTTGGGGCTGGCGGCGGTCGCCGAGCCTGTGATGCTCGGTTTGCTGGGCGAGCAATGGCGGCCCTCTATTGTGTATTTACAGCTCTTATGTCTGGTCGGTATGTTCTATCCCTTACACTCATTGAATTTGAATATGCTTACTGTCCAGGGGCGCAGCGACTTGTTTTTCAGGTTGGAGGTCATCAAGAGGCTGTTAGCCATTCCGACAATTATAGTCGGTATTGTTTTTGGAGTCAAGGCGATGATCCTGGGCATGATGGTAAACACGCTGATTGCCTATTTTCTCAACAGCTACTGGTCGGGCAAATTCATTGGCTACGCCTCCTGGCAGCAAATCCGAGATGTACTCCCCTCCTTTGTCCTGGCGGTTTCTGTGGCGCTGATTGTCTATCTGGCTGGATACTTTATGCAGATGCCGTACCTGTACGAATTGATCGCTCAAGTGGCTCTTGGCGCGCTGCTCACAGTGGGCTTTGCGGAATTGTCGCATTTGGATAGCTACACGTACATTAAGCTGATCGTCTTGGATAGATCAGCGAGGAAGGTTTTCACGACATGAACTCGCTATCGGAAAAACCAATCCTGGTGACGTGGGGGGGGGGGGCGGCGGGGGATGAGGGATAGCAAATGGCTGACGAATAACGGCAAATATCATCGCGCCCTGGAGCAAGCGCTGTGCGAATATTTAGGCGTGAAATACATATCCCTGTTCTCCAATGGCACCTTGGCCCTCCTGACAGCCCTGCAAGTGCTTCGGATTACCGGCGAGGTGATTACTACCCCGTACAGCTTTGTCGCGACGACGCATTCGCTGTGGTGGAACAACATCAAACCTGTCTTTGTAGATATCGAAGAACATACCTGTAATCTTAACCCTGAGAAAATTGAGGCAGCGATCACGCCGCAAACCACAGCCATTCTACCCGTACATGTCTACGGCAATCCTTGCGCCGTGCAGCAGATAAAAGAGATTGCAGACACCTACGGCCTGAAAGTGATCTATGATGCTTGTCACACTTTCGGCGTAACGATCAGTGGCGTCCCTGTCCTGAATTTCGGCGATCTGTCCGTCATGAGTTTTCACGCCACAAAGGTATACAATACCTTCGAAGGCGGCGCGATTGTATGCCACGATGAAGCGACCAAAAAACGAATTGACTTCTTGAAGAATTTTGGCTTCGCCAGCGAAACCAGAGTTGTGGCGCCTGGGATTAATGCCAAAATGAATGAGTTTCAGGCTGCGCTTGGTTTACTGCAGTTGAAATATGTTGACCAGGCGATAGCTAAGCGTCGCGCAATTGCCGAAGCTTATCGGGCGCAACTGGCTGATATTGTCGGCATCAGGTTCCTTCAGGATTTGCCCGGTGTCAAGCATTGCTATCCTTACTTCCCCATCTGGGTTGACAAAGAGAAATATGACGCCAGCCGGGATGAACTATATGAAGGATTGAAGCGCCATAACATCTTCTGCAGGCGTTATTTTTATCCTTTGATCAGCCAATTCCCCACCTATCAGGGATTGGAATCGGCTCATCCGGGCAAGTTGCCAGTTGCAGAAGAAGCCACTGAGCAAGTATTATGTTTACCCATCTATCCCGACCTTGAGCTAGAAGTTGTTCGCAGGATCTGTGCTTTGCTTGCCCTTAGAAGGTTCTGACAAATAGCGACTTAATGGAGGTTGCTCATTGATGAAAGCCATTGTGCTGGGCGGAGGTTCAGACCAATGCTCGTTGATTATGGAGTTGAAGCAAAGAGGGTTTACCACCATACTGGTAGATTACTATGAACAACCGCCCGCCAAAGCGCTCGTTGATAAGCACTATCGCGTAAGCACTTTGGATCAGGAAGCCGTTTGTCGTATTGCCGAAGATGAGCAGGCGGATCGGGTAGTAACTGCGTGCATTGATCAGGCGCTGCTTACGGTCGCGTATGTCTCGGAAAAATTGGGCTTATACTGGCCCTTCTCCTACGAAGAAGCGTTGCGGGCTACCAACAAGGCGTTCATGAAGCAGGTATTCAAGGATTTTGACATTCCGACCGCAAACTTTATTACCGCAAGCGACGAAGATGCCGCCCTCAAACACAACCTGTCATATCCTGTCGTGGTGAAACCAGCCGATAGCAACGGTTCCTTTGGTGTCAGGCGAGTTAACGCAGTCACACAACTGCAACCAGCTATCGCTGACGCGCTTCGTATCAGCCGATCGCGAAAGGCTATCATCGAGGAGTACGTTGATGGCACAGAATTGTCAGTGGATGCATTTGTCTACGATCGACGCGTGCATCTGCTCTTAGTAACCGAGACGAAGAAGATGCCTTCTACGGAAGGCGGGTTCCCGATTTGTCAGAGCCGATATCCGGCAGATCTCAGCGAAGCTGTTTTGCTGAAAATCGAACGCGCTGTAAATCGCATCGTCACCGCGTTTGATCTCGATAACACCCCGCTTCTCGTCCAGGTGGTTGTTCGGGATGCGGAAGTATTCGTACTGGAGTTTGGCGCGCGAATTGCCGGAGGATCTAAACATCACCTGATCAAACATATCACAGGATTTGATGTTATGAACGCTTTTGTGGAGACCTTATTTCAGGGCGCGGTTGATGTCAAGACGCATCCTTACGCGAAACACGTCACCACAAATTATATCTATACTAATCCCGGCGTATTCTGTGCCGTCACCGGCATAGATGCGTTATTCCAGGATGCTATTGTGGTCAGGTTCGACCGATATAAGACCCCTGGAATGAAAATTGTCAGCAGTTCGGCCAGCCGCGACCGCATCGGCGCGTTCATCGTTGAGGCCGACGACAGAACAATGCTGCAGAAGAAACTTGATTATGCGGACCGGAACATGAAGGTGTTGAATGAAGCTGGCAATGATATAATGCTGCACGGACTTTTTGCATGAGTGTAGATACACAGACGGACTATTGGAACCGTCGAGCGAAGTATCAATTCCGCTACAAGGGGGAGACCTTCTATACGATCACCCCGATTCCCCTTTACTTCTATCGCAGAAAGCGCTTATTAGATTTTCTGGCGCCGTTAGTCGATCAGCCACAGACCAAAGCTGTCTGCGACTTCGGTTGCGGGGATGGTTGGTACATCCAATTCTTTGATCGGCGTTTCCCCGGCAAGAAGTGGACAGGCATTGACATTTCACAGGGGATGCTGGACCAAGCGATAGTCAGATCTCCAAATGCGCGCTTCATGCTATTTCCATCTGAAAATCAGGAAGATTATCTCAGGCAACCTGATCTGGCCGGAGCGTTCGATCTTGTGTATTCAATCGCCGTGTTTGCTCATATCTTGAATGATGCCGATTTTGCCGGGCTATTTTGCGGCCTGGCCGAGACCCTGTCGGCAGGTGGGAAGTTAGTCATATTCGAACAGACAGGGCCGCGGCGCGTGGAGGGGAGTTCGTTCTGCCGACGCCTGTCAAGCGACTATAAACGCATCGCAGAGAGCTGTGGTCTAGTGATCCAGTCATCTGCTCTGATTATGTTCCCCGCCCATGTTTTCTTCGAGAGACGCATTGCGCCCAAGTTTTATGCGTACTATGCGGATTCCAGAGAAAACGATTTCCTGGCGAGGATGAGGGCTAATCATAATCGGCTCTTTCGGTGGTTGAGCCGAATGGCTATTCTGTTTTCTCCTAAGTCGGTTTGGTCCGACACGGGTAGACTTTGGGGCAACAGTTTGATCGTATTTCAGAAACCAGAAAATTAGTTTTTGGTTTTATGCGCGTAGTTTACCTTGGAGAGCAATAGCCATGTCTGAAGAAAAGTATCAGATAGCAATACTTGGAGCAGGCAACGGCGGTCAGGCGTTTGCTGCCTACTTATCCAGTAAAGGACATTCTGTCAGGTTATGGAATCGGTCAAGCGAGAAACTGGACGCAGTCAGGAGGCAACTAAGTATCACTTTATCTGGCGCCTTGAATCTGCAGGCAAGCATTGCAATGGCGACCGATTCACTGCGTGATGCCATTCATGGCGCCAAGATCATCCTTGTTACGACGACTGCGGATGCGCACTATGATCTGGCTGTGGCGTTGGCCCCGCTACTCGAAGACGGCCAAATTGTTGTGCTTAACCCTGGCCGAACTGGTGGCGCACTGGAGTTCCGGCACACGATCAGCCGCTGCGGATGCGCGGCAAGGGTATATGTGGCCGAAACGCAAAGCCTGGTCTATGCGTGCCGGCTGGTGCAACCTGCGCATGTTCACGTGATCGGTATCAAGCAACATGTACCGCTCGCCGCATTTCCGGCGATTGACACCCAGCATGTATTGGCCCACGTCCAGCCATTGTTTCGGTGTTTCGCGGCCGCGCCCCATGTGCTGTATACCAGTTTGGATAACATCGGCGCGATCTTTCATCCGGCGATTGTGCTATTCAATGCCGCGACGATCGAAAGGGGCGAGGAATTCTATTTCTACCAGGATATGACGGATTCCGTGGCTAATTTCCTGGTCGCCCTCGATGGGGAGCGCCTCGCTGTGGGAAGCGCCTTCGGGATGAATCTTGCCGGGATCTTTGACTGGATGAAGATCGCTTATCCAGACTGCGTTGGGGCGACCTTGACCGAGCGCATGCGCAACAATCCAGCCTACTATCAAATCAAGGCGCCGACGCAACTGGCATCCCGGTTACTTCTTGAGGATATCCCAACTGGCCTGGTGCCATTTGCCGCCCTTGGTGAAGTGGCTGGGCTTGAGATGCCCTTAACACGCTCTCTAATACACATCAGCTCGGCGCTTTTGCGACGCGACTTTTGGAGTTGTGGCCGTACGTTGCATGCGCTTGGCTTAGATGCCATGAACGCAGAAGCAATACTCGAATATGTGCAGCGATGATTGGTTGCACTCCGCCAGATTGAGGACGCGATGGTTATTGATGTAGCTGAAATCGAAAAACGGGTGAACGACTCTTATGAGCTGCCCAATTCAGTGATTGCCGTTGTTCAGCAGCCACTGGTCACCGTAAGGACGTCTACCTATCAGCATGGAGCCTTTATTCGACAATGCATCGAGGGTGTCTTGATGCAGAAAACAGCCTTTCCATTCGAGTTCATCATCGGAGAGGACTTCAGCACAGATGGAACGAGACAGATTGTTTTTGAGTATGCGCAAAGATACCCCAATGTAATCAGGGTTATCACGGCAGATTACAATGTGGGAATGAAAGCCAATGGAACAAGATGTATGCGGCGCGCGCGCGGCAAATACATCGCCCTGTGCGAAGGCGACGACTACTGGACCGATCCACTCAAGTTGCAGAAGCAGGTGGATTTTTTGGAAGCGAATCTTGAGTACTCTGTGTGTTGTGGAGCTTATGAATCCTTAAATATGAGCACTGGTGAAAGATATGCCGTTAATCTATACGACCGCATCGCAGATGGCCGGTATCAAGATCCACGCTTTGAGGGCGCATCTTTTGGGCTTGCGGAAATGGAAAATAACTGGCTGATCAAAACTCTTACTGTGCTATTCCGGACGGATGCGGGACGAGGATACGAAACAAAAGACTATAGATACTCGCGAGACACCCATCTATTTTATCATATCGCAAAAGCAGGAAAGGCCTTCTATTTTAATCGAGTATTTGGTGTCTATAGAATTCATCCTGGCGGTATAAAGAGCGCAAACGAGGGAAGAGTAAACACAAATATTTCATATCAAGTTTACCGAGAACTTTATGAGAAAAATGGGGATGAATTTACTCGCCGAATGCATCTGAAAAGCCTACTGGTGCTACTTGGCTATGATTTATTTCATGTCTATGAAGAAAATACGGTAAAGCGAAAACTTGAACTGTTATTGGAGGCATTTCGGCTTATTAGAAGCAGATCGGAATATGTGTGGCTACTCAGACCCTTTCTACCGTTACAGATTAGAATTCTGCTGAGAAAATGATTTCCCGCATCAGGTATCCAATCATTTTGGTCACCCTCTGCATAGGGCTGACGGTTACTGCGTTACACAATACCGCTGTACTTGAGGCAGGTGTGCGCGACTTTGCCTTCGTCAATCTATCAAAGGGTTTTCTGCAGCCAACCTTAACGTCTGACGGCTATCTTGCCCGTTCGCTCGAACTTTTCGGTCGGGCGTCTGTCTTCGATCCTGCACGCTACAAACCCTACCAATTACGCCTGAAGGGACTGATGGAAACATTAGGGAAGAATGCCCCGGACAGCGGTGATATCAACCGTCTGGAAGTCGGCTCGCGTTCCGTAGCATACAGCGGGTGGAAGTTAGCTGTCGGCCGCTACCTCAGTGCCATTACCCAGGGCCCTGTAGTGGTCAGAAAAGATACTATTCAGGAATTGGCGGGCCTCTTGGATTCGCAAGAGGAGATGACCGATTTCGGACGTTACATGTACACGGACATGAGCGGTCCTTCATCCTTCTTGCCGGTTGCCTTCAACAAATGTCCTGAAGTTGAATTGATGGCCATCCATATCAACGAACGTAGTGTTGCTATCCGCCAACCCGTCCCCATCGCCATTGTATGGCGCAGCGAAACTGAGAACTTACAAGGGGGGGCAGTGCTCAATGGGTCATTTCAAGAACAGAATCCTCTCTGGGAACTGCATCGCAGTGGCAGGTTCCTATTCCAGATCGGTACGGTGATCAACCAGATGCCTGACGGTGGCTTCGAGCAAACTGTACTACCACAACGAGCTCTACCTCCTTCACTGCCGCATCGGTTCTATGGCCCGCAACTGCAACAGCAAACCCAACTTGTATACGAATTGCCCGACACGGCTCAGAACATGGTGCTGTTGCTTGATGGTCAGAGAAACAGCTCGGTTGGCCTTAGTAGTTTACCCATGGATATCTCTATACATTCGCCGCGGGAGGCTTACCTTATCACGGGCCGTTATCGAACGGTCGGTGACGCGAAGCCGTTCATCGGGATTCGCTGGTTGCTCGGAGATGCGCGAGAGTGGAATGACAGCGTCTCTTCGTACATTGTGCGGCGAGGAGCTGATGAATGGACACCTTTCGCAGGGATCCTGCCGCCGCATCCAGAAGCGAGATATTTCCAATATTTGATACAAAATACAAGTGTTACCTCTCAACTCTACGTGGACAATATCGGGATATTTTCAATCCCTGTGCCTTGTCACTAACCACCTATCCTTTTTGCCAGGCTACGGAATAGCAGATGCAAAACTTATCGAATGTGACCACCGCTCGAAGTAAAATCCCTGTCTTGGGCTCATTTGCGTTAGCATTCATAGGCCTGGGAGTGCTGTTGTACGGGAACGGTGCAAATATCCCGCTGACGTTACTCACGACGGGCATAGGCGCTGGCCTCCTATTGTGGCCGGCTTTGTTGTGGAGAAGTCCATTTCGGATAGGGCTCTTCTTTCTGTTGATCTTCATAATTGTCTTTGCGCCACCTTTGCCTCCATTTTTTGGATCCGCCAATTGGCGGATCCACCAATTGGCGCTTATTGTGCTGGCGCCGTGCATTATCTTCTGGCGGCGGCGCATCGTGACCCGAGTGGATGCCTTAATAGCGTTTTTTAGCTTAGCTGTTGTCCTGTCTATGTTGATCGGCACCGTTTCAGGCAATCCGCCCCTAATGCGTGACTGGTTTGAGTTGGCCAAGCCCGGATTCTGGTGGTTGATTTATAGCTTTGGGCTGGGTCTTGGGTGGCGTTTAGAGTCGAAAGAACGTGCCTTGTGGATCTTGTTAGCTGTTGGCATCGGGTGTATACTTCTGGCGCTAGCCCAGTATTCTGACCAGGGTGGCGTCAATAGTTGGTTGACACCAGTATTTCTGTCCGGTGAGGCTCATCTTAGCTCTATTTCTTATCGAGTCGTAGGAACCTTTGTCAGCCCTGCTCTGTTGTCTACGTTTATGACCACAGTGTTGAATGTAGCTCTCGTCGCCGCACTGTTTTCGCAGCAACAAAAATGGCTTCGTATCATCCTGATCCTGTCTGTGGGTGGCGCCTTCACTGTTATATTGATGACCGCCTCAAAATCCGGATTTCTTGCGGGCATACTGAGTGCAGTTGGCCTCATGCTGATCCACCTCTGGTCCAGTCGAGGATCGGCGCTCGCCAAACCGCTACTGACCAGTCTCCTGGTGGCGGTGATTGCTGGGACGGGTATTTTCATGGTGGCACGAAGCGACAGGATCGGAACTGAAATGACTCCCCAACAGGCGCTTCTGAGTGGCAATCCACTCACGGCCACGTTGTATCGTTTCAGCTACATTGCGGAGGATCTTGACCCCGATTCGATTCGCCTGACGGACTGGCGGACGGCTTGGGAGTTGGGGAGGGAAGCCCCCATATTTGGTGTTGGGCCATCAAAGGGAATAGATGAGCGGACCTATTTTCACAGTGAGTATTTGCTGGTATTTCGGCGGTATGGACTTGTGGGTCTTTCCGCATTCTTGTTTCTCTATGGGAGTATAGCGTTATCCGCGTATCGCTCATTTCGGGAGGCGCAGACTCGACAAGATGCACAGCAGCAGGTGATGGCGCTATCCATGCTGACGGCCGTGTTGGTCTTTGCCACAGATGGCATATTCTCTAATGGAGCGACATCAGACTTTCAGCTATCAGCCGTATTGTGGTGGATGGTCGGCCTTTTTTATGGAAGTACACGTTATGAAAAACGATGTCTCTCTGGAGGTACGCGTTCCATATATGGATGACTTAAGAGTTCTCAGTGTTCTACCAGTGCTTGGCCACCCACGGGATTCCAAGCGAATAGCTATGCTACAGGAGTCTAAATTTGTAGTTGAGGCTGTAGCATTTGAGCGGGATTATCATTCAGGGCGTCTGCCGACATGCCCCGTGGAGAGTTTAGGCCGGATTGAAAACAGGAAATACATCAAAAGAATCATGAAGCTATTTTCGGCCCTGCCAGTATTACGGCGCAAAATCAGCGAAAATGACTTAGTCTATGCGTCGGGTCCTGACATGGCCTATATTGCCCTGATTGCGGGGGTTGGGCTGCGTAAGCCGGTAGTACTCGAGGTTGGCGACATTCGTGAGATTCAGGTAGCCGATGGATTGATCGGATGGGTCGTTCGAATGCTAGACCGGTTATTCCTTACTCGGTGTTCCCTCCTTATTGCTACAGCACCTGGTTTTGTCCAGCATTACTATCGCGAATGGCTCAAGTCAGCGATTCCAGCGATGGTTATCGAAAATAAACTTGAAGCAAGTGTGGCATGTGAGCTTGCGATTGGGGCTAGGGTGGTGGGCGTTGAGGGTAAACCTCTGGTGGATCGGCCTCTTCGCATAGGGTATTTCGGGGCATTAAGGAGTGAATGGTCTTGGCAAGTTTTGAAGCAGGTCGCTGAAAGCAGATCTGATATAGAGATTGTTTTCGCGGGATACCCAATGAAACCTGCTGACCTTCCGAGTTTGGTTAGCAAATATAAAAACATGAGATATTTGGGGACATACCAGTCTCCAGGCGATTTACCGCACTTATATGGCTCAATCGACATTGTATGGGCATGTTATCCGCCTATTGGGCCGCAGGAGGGTTGGGCCAGAACCAATAGATTCTATGAGAGCTGTCTTTTTAGACGACCAATGATTTGTCGACTTGGCTCAAGTGATGCAGTCGAAGTTCAAAAATACGGAATAGGTTTGATTGCATCAGGGGATGACGCAAGCCATGTTGCAATAGAGGTCTCAAGCATCTCTTTGGAAGATGTAGATCTCTGGCGTAGAAATATGGAGGCGGTTCCGAAGAGTTTATTCATTTATACTACTGAGCCGGACGATCTTTATCATAAGATTTCTGAATTGTTGACCAGATGACTGCAGAGGTGTTCACGTATGGATTCAGCATCTAGGAAAGAAATCATTCCATGCCCATGCTGCGCAGGCTCTCAATACGTTAAATGGGCCGAAGAGCACGGATATGTTGCAGTAAAATGCTCTATCTGTGGCTTGGTCTTCGTAAACCCCCGCCCTCATGAATCCTTGATAGTAGAAGCGGTCAAAACAGGCATGCACAGCGATGTATCACATAGCAGAACTGCGATTGGCCAGCACGTTCCAGGTAACGTGGCAAAATACAGCCAGCTTTTCAATAATGTCTTTGCCGATATCTGGCAACGTGCCTCCCCGATTACTTGGTTGGACGTAGGAGCCGGTTACGGCGAGGTGGTTGAAGCCGTTACAGGCCTTGCACCTGCGGGTAGCAAGATTGAAGGTGTAGAGCCTATGACGCCAAAAGTTATAGATTGTCAACGACGGGGACTCAACGTTCGAGAGGCATACCTGAGCGATATCAAAGACAAGTATGATGTGGTTTCTGCGATCAATGTCTTTTCGCATATTCCAGATTTTCATTTTTTTTTGAAAGATGTGAAGAGAGTTCTTTTGCCAAATGGGGAAGTGGTTTTGGAAACCGGTAATATAGGAGATCTTGATTCAGTAGAACAAGTTCCTACAGAATTGGATCTCCCAGATCATCTTGTGTTTGCTGGCGAAAGGAACATGGAAAGTTACTTGTTGAAGGCCGGGTTTCATATCGTTTCAATTGAACGGCAAAGAAGAGATACAGTTGGAAATTTTCTCAAAAACATAATCAAGAAATTTCTAGGGCGTAAAGTAATGCTTCGGTTGCCCTATACATCACCGTATCGCAGCCTTCTAGTTCGAGCTAAATTAGGGCAATAAGGGGGAGGAAAACCGCTTTGAAGAATCGAAACCCTCAGATCTGTACCAACTGCGTCATGGACACCAGCGATTCCAGAATCACTTTTGATGATAATGGTGTGTGTGACCACTGCAACGACTTTTATAGCAATGTGCAGCCCAACTGGCATACTGACGAGCGCGGCAAACAGCAGCTTGCAGCAGTCATCGCGAACATCAAAAAGGATGGAAAAAGCAGAGATTTTGATTGTATTCTCGGGATCAGTGGCGGGGTAGACAGTTCTTACATGTTACACTTGGCCGTCAAGGAGTTCGGCTTGCGTCCGCTCGTCTTTCACGTGGATGGCGGTTGGAATTCTGAACTGGCAGTTCACAACATCAATGTGCTCATTGATAAACTGGGATTAGACCTGTACACCGAAGTCATCAATTGGGAGGAGATGCGTGATTTCCAGTTGGCGTTCTTCAAATCAGGCGTACCACATATTGATATCCCCCAGGATCACGCCTTCATTGCAACCCTGTACAATTTCGCAGATAAATACAACATTAAATTCATTTTGAATGGGGGCAACATTTCCACCGAATGCGTGCGTAACCCCATGGAATGGCTATATTACGGTACAGATATGATCCAGATCCATGATATCATGCGACGATTCAGTACCGTGAAGATGAAGACGTATCCCTTTAGTTCAATACTCCGTCACAAATTCTACTTGCGTTATGTCAGGGGAGTAAAAGTTATCCGTCCCCTCAATTTTCGCCCCTACATTAAGGCTGATGCCATGAAGCTCTTAGAGCGAGAATATGGCTGGAAGCCTTATTCGCAAAAGCATTTTGAGTCGAGATTTACCAGGTTCTACGAAGGGTATTGGTTACCGGAACGGTTTGGATTCGACACTCGGCGAGTGCAATACTCGAGCCTGATCCTTACCGGTCAAATGACAAGGGATGAGGCATTGGAAAAACTTAGCAAACCAGCCTACGATCCCGAGACCATTCAGTATGAATTCAATTATATCGCTACCAAGCTGGGTATTACGTCGGAAGAGTTGAAGGGCTATTTCGACATGCCAAAAAAGTTCTACTGGGATTATAGAAACCAAGAAAGCCTTTTCAACCTAGGCGCGAAAATTCTCAAGAGTATCGGCGCAGAAAGATCAATCAAGCGATGATTTCCATAGTTGACTATGGCATCGGTAATGTGCAAGCCTTTGCGAATATCTACAGGCGGCTGAACATCCCGGTGCAGTTGGCCCAGACCGCCGAAGAACTGACCGGGGCGGAAAAGATCGTCCTGCCAGGCGTGGGCGCCTTCGATTGGGCCATGACCCGTCTGGAGGCATCCGGCATGCGCCCCTGCCTCGACGACTTGGTGATGAACCAACAATGCCCTGTTCTCGGCATCTGCGTTGGCATGCAGATGCTGGCCAAGCGAAGCGACGAAGGCGAACTAGCTGGCCTGGGCTGGATCGATGCCGAAGTAAAGCGCTTTGACGAGTCCAGTTTTACACAGAAGACCAGATTGCCACACATGGGCTGGAACCATGCATTGCCAGTAGAAACCGATACCCTATTCAAGGGGCTGGAATCACCCCGCTTCTATTTCCTGCATTCCTACTACTTCGCACCTGCCAGCCCGGCAAACGTGCTGGCGAAAACCGATTACAACGGCTCCTTTGCCTCAGCGGTACGAGCCAAGCAAATCTTCGGCGTTCAGTTTCACCCCGAAA
>Ga0351896_1195_pt1 | contig 16521 bp, 12 predicted proteins | sample BONcelHT113001C3_FD_205821 | JGI IMG/M metagenome (GOLD analysis project Ga0351896, IMG submission 205821) | Enriched cells from coal bed in the Powder River Basin, Montana, United States - BONCAT cells T11 rep1 HSBNCT.T11.300.1.C3 ...
CCTCCATTTTCCGAGCAGGGAGGTTGAAAAACCGATGATCTGCAACCTTGCCAGACTCCATGACCTGACATTTAATATTCTCAAAGCCAAGATCCTACCACGCAAAGAGGGGATCATGGTTCTGGAGCTGTCCGGATCACGCAAGAATTTCAAAAACGGCGTTCAGTACCTCAAGGACCAGGGCGTCATTGTTAAAAACGCCTCTTCCGAAGTCAACCGGATTGAAGACCGGTGCATCCACTGCGGGACATGTACGGCGGTATGCCCCACCGGCGCTCTCGCGGTCAAACGGCCGGAAATGACCGTTGTTTTCGATAAAGACAAGTGCAGTGTCTGTGAACTCTGCATTACGACCTGCGTGACCCGGGCCATGAAAATCCAACCCACAACCGAAACCTTTTTTTAAATGACGGGAAAAATCGCTGTTGCGCTCAGCGGCGGCATTGATTCCCTTGTGGCCGCTTATCTTCTCAAGCAGCAATCCAAAGACATCGTCGGTATCCATTTTCTGACCGGGTATGAAAAATCTCGCGCCAGGGATCCCATTTCCTATCGCGGGCTCTCGCTTTCCACGGGATGCTTCCATCTCGATCCGAACGGATTGCATCCGATGTCTGCCATCGCCAGGCAGCTCGACATTCCCGTTATGATGGTCGACTGTCGATTAGCTTTTCAAGAGCATATTATCGATTATTTCATCGATGAATATCTCTCGGGCAGAACGCCCAACCCCTGCATGATCTGCAATGCGCGAATCAAATTCGGTCTGGTCGCCGACATCGCAAGAAATTTAGGCGCATCGCATCTGGCCACTGGACATTACGCCCGCATTGTGCGGACACAACAAAATCGATATCGCGTCAGACGAGGCGCGGACACCGAAAAGGACCAGTCGTATTTCCTGGCGCTTCTGTCCCAGCAGCAACTGGCGTCGGCCATTCTGCCCCTCGGAGAGATGACAAAAATAAAAGTACGGGACATGGCCCGAAAACAAGGACTGCAACCCATATCCCCATCGGAAAGTCAGGATATCTGCTTCATTGCCGAAGGCAACTACGTTGATTTCCTGTCCTCCACCGGACGATTTATCGAAAAACCCGGACCCATCATCACGTCGACCGGCAGGACCATCGGCGGGCATAACGGCGTTCACCGCTATACCGTAGGACAGCGCAAAGGCCTTAACTGTCCGGCGGAAAAGCCCTATTACGTCCTGGGAATCGACCCGGCCAAAAATGCGGTCACGGTGGGTTTCAGGGAGGAATTGTATCGATCCGGATGCCGTCTGATTCGCGTAAACTGGATGCTTCCCGAACCGTCCGGTCCCATGCCGGTTTCTGTCCGGATACGGTATCGGCATACAGCGGTCCCGGCCGTTATTGAACCATCAGAAGGCCGGACCGCCATGATCCGGTTTTCAAAACCACAGCCGGCCGTGGCTCCGGGCCAGGTCGCGGTGGCCTATGATGATGACCTGATCATGGCGGGCGGGTTCATCGATGGCTGAAATTCTGATCAACCCCGCAACGATTCATCTGGAAACCCTGGGATGCAAGGTCAACCAATACGAATCCGAAGCCATCCACGGCGGTCTGACAAATACCGCTTGGTTCAACGCAACAGCGGACACGCATCCGGACCTGGTGATCATCAACACCTGTTCGGTGACGAAAAAAGCCGCCATGCAATCGCGGCAGATGATCCGCCGCGCCATCCGCAACCATCCGACCGCGATAATCATCGCCACCGGCTGCCTTGCCCAGACCGAGCCCCGGGAATTAGCCCAAATTGAAGGCATTGATTACATCATCGGAAATGCGGATAAGACGAGGCTTCCTGAATTCTTCCGTAACGGTCCTCCGGTTAAAAATACTGAACCGGTCATCATCCGTGCCGATATCAGCGTGCGACGCTTTTTTGATGATTCCGGCTTTCCGGAGACAGGAACTCGATCCCGTCCGTTTATCAAGATCCAGGACGGATGCGACCAGTTCTGCACTTATTGTATCGTCCCCCACGCCCGGGGACCGAGCCGCAGCCGGCCGATGCAACGTATCGCCGATGAAATTAAAAATTTCTCCAAAAAGGGACGTCATGAAGTAGTGCTGACAGGGATTCATATCGGACGATGGGGCCTTGATCTTTCTCCGGAGACTAATCTGCACCGGCTTCTGACCCATATCCATCAGAACAACCTGATCCAGCGCGTCCGTCTTTCCTCCATCGAACCCCTTGAAGTCACGGACGCCCTGTTGTCGTTTGCGGCCGATTCGGAGCATCTCTGCGCCCACTGGCATATTCCCCTGCAAAGCGGCGACAATGCCGTTTTAAAAAAAATGAATCGCCCCTATTCTTCTGAAGTTTTTTCCGACCGGGTCAGGCGGATCCGCAGCCTCATTCCGCAAGCGGCCATCGGAACCGACGTGATGGTCGGATTTCCGGGGGAAACCGATGACGCTTTTGAGCGGACCGCAGCCCTTCTTGAATCCCTGCCGGTGACTTATCTTCATGTCTTCCCGTTTTCCCGGCGGGAACCGGCTCCGGCCGCACGTTTTCCCGACCAGGTCTCGTTGGAAAAAATCAAGCATAGGGCCACGGTTCTCAATCGTCTTGGTCTGCGGAAGAAAGCCGCGTTTTATGATAAAATGATCGGGGAGACCGTAAACGTCGTACTTGAATCCCGCCGGGACATGTCTTCGGGCCGGCTCACCGGCGTGAGCGAAAATTACATCCGGGTGATGATCGGGGGGGGCGATGGATTGAAAAATCGGATGGTCCGATGCCGCATTACAGCCAGAATCAGCCCCCATACCGTTTCCGCGGAATTAATATGAGAATGACGGGCAATGCCGCCGGCAATGCAGAAAGCATCCGCTGATTTCAATGAACCGCCATAATCAAAAAGGACAGGTCCATGAACAAAAAGGAAAAGGAGATTTCCCTGTTGACGATTTCAGACATTGCCGATGAACTCGATATCAGTACCAGAGCCATTCGGTTTTATGAGGAAAAAGGACTGATCCTGCCGGGGCGGACCAAGGGGAACCACCGGTTTTATACCAAACGGGACCGCACGCGCCTTAAACTCATCATGAGGGGCAAGCGTCTGGGGTATTCTCTGGATGAAATCGCCGAGATGATCGGGCTGGCCGATTTCGACAAGGATGAAGTGGAACAGTTGAAAACCAGTCTTGCGTACGGCGAAAGAAAACTAAAGGAAATCAACGAAAGGATGGAGGAGTTGATGATTCTCAAGCAGGATCTGCTGGCAATCCAGCAGAAAATCATTAACCGCCTCGACGCGATACGAACGGAAAAACCATCACAAATGATAGAGGAGACGGAGCATGGCGATTGTTGAATGGAAAAAGGACGGCACCGTGGCCGTTATCATGATGAACAACGGAGAAAACCGTCAAAACCTTGAATTCGCCAAAGCAATGCAGCAGACGATCGATGATATCATGACGGATGCCGAGATACACGCGGTTGTGCTCACTTCGTCGGATGACGGGTGCTGGTCCCTGGGGGTCGATATCGACTGGCTCGGCATCCAGATGCAGAACCAGGCTTTTGGAAACATCAAGGATTTCATGTACGGCATGAACACGGTATTTAAAAAACTGCTGACCCTGCCGGTACCGGTCATCGCCGCCATCAATGGACATGCGTTCGGGAACGGCGCCATACTTTCATGCGCATGCGATTTCCGGTTTATGAAAGCCGATAGAGGATATTTCTGTTTTCCGGAAGTCGATATGGGCATCCCCTTTCTTCCCGGCATGATTGCTTTTGTGCGCAAGGCGATTCCGGAATACAAGTTCAATGAATTGAAACTGACGGGTAAAAAAGCCGGCGCTTCTGAACTGGGAATCAGTCACGTGATCCAGAAGGTCTGTCCGGATGCCGCATTGCTGATGGAAGAATCCCTCGCGTTTGCCCGGGCCTTTCAGAAGAAACGCGGGATCTTCGGGGCCCATAAACAGCGGATGCACCGGCGGATACTGGAGATAATGGAGACACAGGATCCGGAATATATCGATTCCCTGAATCTGATGGTCCTGGATTGACTTGTCGGCCGAAAAACAGGGTTTGTGAACGAGATAAAACGGTTTGGATTATACCGGATCAGGTAAAGGCCGACAGGTTGAAAAATTTCAGCGTCTCTTTTGACATCCGGATATAGGTTTCCCGGTCGACGCCCAGCATGGGCCGGAAAAAGTTTTCTCCTGATACAAAGTTGTGGATGGCGTTCATAATGGCCAGCACTTTCATTTTCACATCATTGTCCACATTTTTCCGGTCTCTGGCAAGCCCCATGGAATAGGCGATATCACTGATGTATTCCGGTACCTTGAAATCGATGATGCTGCCGTGCCTTGTCTTTGTAAAATAGCGAAACAGTGTTAGATTCGATATTTCAGGGTTGGCAAAGAGATAGTCGGACATCTCATCGATGGCGATTTCAAGACGCTCCGCAAGAGACCGGCCCTTGACGATTTTCTCCACTTCAATGAGCTTATGGCGCAAACCCTCGGTGATATCCCGGATGACCGCCTCGTAAAGATCCCCCTTTTCCCCCCAGTGGTAATAGAGGGTGGAAATATCGATATCAACGGCTTTTGCGATCATCCGCGTGGTCGTCCCGTGAAATCCGTATTCGCCGAAAATTTTCCGGGCAGAGATTAAAATTTTCGCCTTCATGGAATCAGGATTCTGTTTCGCTTTTTCAAGTGATGATGCCATATATTTTGCCTTTCTAACGAATGCTGTATTGTTGGAATGTCTTCAAATAACGCCGGAAGCTTCCCACTCTTTAATATTTTCCTCCGAATATCCAAAGGACATGAGGATATCTTTTGTGTTTTCACCGAACTCCGGCGGCGGGGTTCGCACGGAACCCGGGGTGTCGCTCAATTTAACCGGAATTCCCAGACCGGTGGAAACCGCTCCCTTTTTATCGTGGATCTCTATAACCATTTCACGGGCCTTAAAAAGTGGAGATGTCAGGGCTTCATCCACGGTTCTAACCGGTCCCCAGCAAATATCCATGTTTTCCAGTTCCTGCTCCCACTGGGCAAGCGTCTTTTGCCGGAATCGGCGTTCCATAAAATCGAAGATCTCCTGTCTGCGGGAATCATCGTATTGAAGAGGGGTATATTCCGGAACGCCGAAATAATCGCAGAGATTTTTCCAGAACCTGTTTTCCACCGCGCCGACGGACAAATAGCGATGATCCGCCGTCTCATATACATGGTAGCAAGCATATCGGTGTGATAAAAACGAGTCGGATCTGGTGACCGGACGGCCGGTAAGTCTGGTCAGGCTAAGGACCAGGGTCAGCAGCGAAAAGCTCCCGTCGGTCATGGAAATGTCGATATATTGACCTCGGCCGGTCGTTTTGCGGGCGTGAAGAGCCGTCAAAACGCCGATGACGGCGTAAAGCGCTCCGCCGGCCATGTCGGCGATCTGAATGCCGGGGATGCATGGGGACCCGTCTTTAACACCGATCAGATCCAGCACGCCGGCAACACTGAGATAATTCACATCGTGTCCCGCCGTATTCCGGTATGGTCCGGTCTGTCCGTAACCGGTGATGGAGCAGTAGATGATCTTCGGATTGATCATCGAGACCGCATCGTAATCAACGCCCAGTCGTTGGGTGACCCCGGGACGGAAACCCTCCAGGATGATATCAGCCTGTTGGGCCATTTTCAGAAAAATTTTTCGGCCGGTTTCCGTTTTCAGGTTCAGGGTCATATGTTCCTTATTCCGGTATACCGCGGCGTTGATTCCGGCCTCGGATGCAAACCGCCGATCCTCTATGGCGATGACGCGGGCCCCGTGATCCGCCAGAATCGTCGAACAAAACGGCCCCGGCAGCAACCGTGAGAGATCCAGAACGGTAATTCCGGCCAGTGCGCCCTTGTTTGTCATCTTATCACTCCTGTTTCCGTGTTCGGCATTTCAATCAATCGTTTCCATCAATCGTTTGAAAACTGTAAACGCTCGTCCATATGAAGTCAACAAAGATTTACGGAACAGTTACGGCCCCATCCGGATACATCGACACCGAGAAGCGTGAAAAAATCGACATGCCGTAATGTTCCAAGAAGCAGGTCGACCTGCCACAAAGTTACATAAAGGCATCTGGAAAATCTATAAAAAACATTTTTAAAAATTTTGTCAAAAAACTTTTGACACTTGTTTTGAAAGAGCATATTATGGCTCCATCATTTGATGGAATAAATTGATTAGAAAAAGGGTTGAAAAAATTTCATCAATTTATGGGAACACTTCAAGGATGACGATGCGATCATTTAATGAAAATTCTCTCCCTATTATCCGAATTATCCCAAAATACTGACACGGATAATCATGCGAATCTCACATCAGCAGACGTTTTCTACAGACGTTATTTAATGGTACCTGATTGTAAATGTAAGAACGGCTAACCGTTTTTGTTGATGTCAACATATTCTAAAAACAAGCGAAGGAGGATCCAAAATGGCCCTTAACCTTGATGCCGTCGGGAAAAAAATCGGTCCGTTCACCAAAGACTATACCTGGAAGGATGTGGTGCTATATGCGCTGGGCGTAGGTGCCGGATTTTCAGAACCCGAATACACCTATGAAAAAAACCTGAAAGTTATCCCCACCTTTTCAATTGCCATGATTTTTGATTTTCTCGCTCATTGCGGGATCAATGCCAATATCAATCTCGCCGGCATGGTTCATGGTGAACAGGAGCTGATATTCCACAACCCCATCCCCATAGAGGGAAGCCTGACCACCGAAGGCAAAATCACCCATATCTATGACAAGGGAAAAGGAAGAGGCGCGCTGATCGTCGGTGAAAGCGACACCTATCACTCCAGCGGTAAAAAACTCTTCACCAATATTTTGACGCTATTCGGCCGACTGGACGGCGGGTTCGGCGGGGAGAACGCCCCCACGGAAACCTTTGCTTTCCCGGAGAAGAACCCGGATTTTGAAGTCGAAGCCGTTCCCTCACCGGATCAGCCCCTTATTTATCGTTTATCCGGAGATGTATTCGCCCTGCATGTCGACCCGGAATTCGCCAAAATGGCCGGTTTTGAAAAGCCGATCATGCACGGACTGTGCACCTACGGCTATGCCTGCCGGACCCTGATCCGGAATCTGATGCCTGGTGAACCTGAAAAAATGCGAAAGCTGAAATGCCGTTTTTCCCGGCCCCTCTATCCCGGAGATCCCCTCAAAATCCAGGTCTGGAAAACCGATCCCGGGAGGGCCGTCTGGAAGGTCACCAACACTAAAACCAATGAAGATGTCATCACTAACGGCGTCTGCGAATACGGCGACATTCCCAAGGAAGAAATCCGTTTTGACGGTCGGGTGGCCATCGTGACCGGGGCCGGCGGCGGCCTGGGAAAGGTTTACGCACTCGATCTCGCCAAGCGCGGCGCGAAGGTCGTAGTCAATGATCTTGGCGGCAGCCGGAACGGCGCGGGCGCCGGCAAGGGCCCCGCGGACAAGGTGGTGGATGAGATCAAGGCCGCCGGCGGCGAGGCTGTGGCAAACTACGATAACGTGGCCACGCCCGAAGGCGGTGAAAATATCGTCAAGACCGCAATAGACGCCTTCGGCACCGTTGACATCCTGATCAATAACGCGGGCATCCTGCGGGACAAGAGCTTCCTCAAAATGGACCCGGAAAACTGGCAGGCGGTCATCGATGTTCATTTGACCGGCGCCTACAACGTTACCAAACCCGCGTTTGCCGTCATGCGGGAAAAGGGATACGGCCGCATCGTCATGACCACATCGGCCGCGGGCCTGTACGGCAATTTCGGCCAGACCAATTACTCTTCGGCCAAAATGGGACTCATCGGCCTGATGAACACATTAAAAATCGAAGGGAAAAAATACAATATCCTGGTCAATACCGTGGCGCCCATCGCGGCTTCCCGGCTTACCGAGGATATCATGCCCAAGGAATTCTTTGAAAAGGTCAAACCCGAATTCGTCTCACCCATGGTGCTTTATCTGAGCTCGGAAAAATGCAAGGTCGACGGTTATATCTACAATGCGGGCATGGGGTTTTTCAACCGGGCCGCCGTGATTACGGGCAAGGGAATCGTGCTGGGCGACGGCAAATCCATCCCCGCGGTGGAAGCCGTCGCGGACCATCTGGATCAAATCGGCGCGCTTAAAGGCGGAAAGGAATATTTCGAACTTAACGAACAGGTGGGCGACATGATCAACGCCTTTTCCGCACCGGCCGCCACCGCCGCGCCCGCCGCCAAAACGGCGGGGTCGGTTGCCGATGTGTTTGCCGCCATGCCCGGCGCGTTCAACAAGGATGCCGCCAAAGGCGTCACCGTTGTTTTCCAGTACCATATTTCCGGCCCCGGCGGCGGCGACTGGTTCTGCGACATCAAGGACGGTGAATGCACCGTTGCGGCTGGCGTCCATGACAAACCCACCTGCACGCTGAAAATGGCCGACGCCGATTTTCTGGACATGATCAGCGGGACCCTGCCGTCCATGCAGGCCTATACGTCGGGCAAGCTTAAAATCGACGGGGATGTCATGAAATCCCAGCTCATCGGGAAACTTTTCAAAATGTAGTCGATAAAAAACGATAATTAAAAAAAAATAAAACCTATAAACCGATAGGCGAAACATTTATAGAGGAGACCAAAAATGATAGGAATCACATCTTACGGCGCATACATCCCCCGCTTAAGATTAAACCGGATGGCCATATACCAGAGCATGGGCTGGTTTGCTCCGGCTCTGATCATGGTGGCCCAGGGCGAGCGGTCCATGTGCAACTGGGACGAGGATGCCGTCACCATGGCGGTGGCCGCGGCCCGGGATTGCCTCAAGGGTCTTGATAAAAACAAACTTGACGCCTGTTTTCTGGCGTCCACCTCCCTGCCCTTCGTGGACCGTCAGAATGCGGGGATTGTTTCCACGGCGTTAAACCTCAGAGACGATATCCTGACATCCGATTTTACTTCCTCCCAGAAAGCCGGGTCCACGGCCCTGCTCACGGCCCTGGAATCGGTCATGGGCGGCGCCCGGAAAAACATCCTGGTCACGGCATCCGACATGCGGGAAACCAAACCGGCCTGGTTCCATGAAATGTGGTTCGGCGACGGAGCGGCCTCCCTGACGGTGGGCGATGAAAACGTCATCGCCGAATTCAAGGGCTCCTATTCCGTATCGTATGATTTTGTGGACCATTACCGGGGCGCCCAGAAAAAATATGATTACAACTGGGAGGAACGTTGGATAAGAGATGAAGGCTATTCGAAAATCATTCCCGAGGCGGTCACCGGACTGCTTAAAAAACTCAACATAACCATGGATCAGGTCGACAGGCTGGTCTATCCCTGCTTCTTCAAGGCGGAGCATGCCAATATCGCCAAAAAACTCGGGGCCGCCAAGGAAAAAGTCATCGAAAACCTTCATGACGTCTGCGGTGAAACCGGGTGCGCCCATCCTATGCTCATGCTGACAAAGGCCTTGGATGACGCCAAACCCGGGGATCGCATCCTGATGGCAAGCTTCGGCCAGGGCTGCAACGCCTTCTTGTTCGAGGTCACCGAAAAGATCGAACAACTTCCGGAAAGGGATAAATTCAAGCGCACCCTGGAACTCAAGGAGACGACGGATAATTATTCCAAATTTCTTGTGTTCAGGAACTTGATCCATCCGGAGATGGGGATCCGGGCCGAATCCCCCACCCAGACGGCCCTGACCGTGCTCTGGCGGCGGCGCAAAATGCTGCTCGGGCTTGTGGGCGGCAAATGCCGGGAATGCGGGACCGCCCAATTCCCCAAAACCCAGGTCTGCGTCAACCCGGCGTGCACGGCCAAACACAGCCAGGACGATTATGAATTCTCCGATGTGCCGGCAAAAGTCAAAACCTTCACCGGCGACCTGCTGGCCGTCTCCCTGGAACCGCCTCACAAATACGGCATGATCCAGTTTGAAGGCGGCGGCCGCTTCATGGCGGATTTCACGGACTGCAAGCAGGAAGACCTTAAAGTCGGTCTGCCGGTCCGGATGGTGTTTCGCAAACGCAACGAAGACAAAGAACGCGGTTTTGTCAATTATTTCTGGAAGGCCGCGCCGGTTCCCGGGGCCGCCGAAGAAATGAACAAGATCAATTTCAACGGCCGGGTGGCCATTATCACCGGCGCCGGCGGGGGACTGGGAAAGGTTTACGCCCTTGAACTGGCCAAACGCGGCGCTTTTGTGGTGGTCAACGATCTCGGCGGCGCCCGGGACGGCAGCGGGGCCGGATCATCCGCGGCAGCCGACAAGGTGGTTGAGGAAATCAAGGCCATGGGCGGCAAGGCCGTTGCCAACTATGACAACGTGGCCACCCCCGAAGGCGGCGAAAACATCGTCAAGACCGCCATTGACGCCTTCGGCCGCGTGGATATCGTAATCAACAACGCGGGCATCCTGCGGGACAAGAGTTTTCTCAAGATGGACCCGGAAAACTGGGCCGCGGTCATGGCGGTGCATCTCAACGGGGCCTACAACGTGACCCGTCCGGCATTTACGGCCATGCGGGAAAACGGTTTCGGCCGCATCATCATGACCACCTCGGCCGCCGGACTTTACGGCAATTTTGGCCAGACCAATTATTCCGCCGCCAAAATGGCCCTGGTGGGTTTGATGAACACCTTGAAACTGGAAGGTCGGAAATACGACATCAAGGTCAATACCATCGCGCCCATTGCCGCGTCCCGGCTCACTGAAGACATCATGCCCCCCGAGATTTTCGAGAAAATGAAACCCGAGTTCGTCTCGCCCCTGGTGCTTTATCTGTGCAGCGACGACTGCCGGGTCAGCGGACAGATTTTTAACACCGGCATGGGATATTTCAACCGGGTGGCCATATTGACCAACCCCGCGGTCCAGCTTGGTGATGGAAATAATTTCCCCACGTGCGAAGAGATCAGCGAAAATATCGACAAGATCAATGATATGACCGGCGCCAAGGAATATGATGATCTTAACGCGGCCCTCTTTGATCTGATGGCCCCGCCCAAGCCCGCTGCCGCGCAACCCGCCCCCGCTGACGCCGGCGCTGCCGGCGGTATGACGGTGGTCGATGTTTTCAAAAAGATGCCCGAGGCCTTCAATGCCGAAAAAGCCAAGGGAGTGGATGTGGTGTTCCAGTACCACATTTCCGGCCCCATGGGCGGCGACTGGATCGTGACGGTCAAGGACGCGGCCTGCACCGTGGAAACCGGCAAAGCTGAGAATCCGACCTGTTCATTGCGGATCGCGGATACGGATTTTGTCGACATGATTTCCGGAAAATTCGATCCCATGCAGGCGTTTACGTCGGGCAAACTGAAAATCGATGGCGACGTGATGAAATCGCAGCTCATCGGAAAACTGTTCAAACTCTCTTAACTGACGGGTTTGCCATAATATTCAAGGAGGAAACACCATGGCTACAGGAATTAAAGACAAAGTCGCCATTATCGGAATGGGTTGCACTAAATTCGGCGAGCGCTGGGACGTGGGCGCGGAAGAACTGATGCTCGAAGCCTTTGAGGAATGCCTGGCCGATGCCGGCGTGGAAGTTAAAGACATCGGGGCCGCATGGTTCGGTACCTGCATGGATGAAGTCAATGTAGGTAAAACCGCCATGCCCATGGCCGTCACCTTGCGGCTTCCCATGATCCCGGTCACCCGGGTGGAAAATTACTGCGCCACGGGCACCGAGGCGTTTCGCGGGGCCTGCTACGCGGTGGCCTCCGGGGCCTATGACATCTGCCTGGCGTTAGGCGTTGAAAAATTGAAAGATACCGGCTACGGCGGCCTTCCCGGCGGCGGCTCCAGCGCGGGGTCACTGCTGTGGCAGTGGTGGCCGAATCTGACGGCTCCGGGATCGTTTGCTCAGTTGGCTTCCGCCTACGGCGCCAAATACAAGGTCAAGGATGCCGACATCAAAAGGGCCATCGCCCACATTTCGGCCAAAAGCCATGCCAACGGCGCGCTAAACCCCAAAGCACATCTGCGCAAGGTCGTCACCGAAGAGCAGATCATGGCATCGCCCATTATCGCACATCCCCTGGGACTGTTTGACTGCTGCGGCGTGAGCGACGGATCAGCCTGCGCCATTGTCACCACACCGGAAATCGCCAAAAAACTCGGCAAAAAGGATTTCGTCACGGTCAAGGCCCTCCAGCTCGCCCTCAGCAGCGGCGAGGAAACCGCGTTTAACGACTGGGACGGCGATCATTTCATGACCACCACCAAATGCAGTCTCAAGGCCTACGAAGAAGCCGGCGTCAAAAACCCGCGTGAGGAAATTTCCATGATGGAAGTCCACGACTGTTTTTCCATCACCGAAATGGTGACATACGAGGACCTTCACATCTCCCCGCGCGGTAAAGCCATCAATGATATCATGGACGGGTTTTACGACAGCGACGGCCAGGTGCCCTGCCAGATCGACGGCGGACTCAAATGCTTCGGCCATCCCATCGGCGCGTCCGGGCTCCGCATGATTTATGAAATGTATCTGCAACTCCACGGCCGGGCCGACAAACGCCAGCTCAAAAATCCGAAACTCGGCCTGACCCACAACCTGGGAGGATTTCCCTTCCAGAATATCTGCAGTATATCTATTATCGGAAAGCACTGAAAATAAAAGCCGCATGACGGCGATCAAATCATAAAATCACAAAATATTAAGGAGGAACAATCATCATGGCCCAATATATCGCGGATCGACGGGACGTCGAATTTGTGCTCTATGAACAACTGGAAGCCGAAAAGCTCTGCAAGCTGGAGCAATACAGCGATCTCAACAAAAAGGCCTTTGACATGGTGGTCAACGAGGCCCGGAATTTCGCCATCAAGGAAATCCTGCCCACTTATGCGGAAGGGGACAAAAATCCCGTCCGGTATGAAAACGGCAAGGTCATCGCCCCGCCATCCTTCAAGCGCCCACTGGAGCTGTTTCGGGACGGCGAATGGATTGCCCTGAGCGAAGATCCGGAAATCGGCGGTCAGGGACTTCCCATTCTCATCGCCCAGGCGGCCCGTGAATATCTCATCGGCGCCAATTTCGCCTTTGCGGCCTACGCGGTGCTGGGACACGGCACCGGCAAAATGATCGAACTCTACGGCACCGATTTGCAGAAAAAATTGTTTCTGAAAAATCTCTATACCGGCAAATGGGCAGGCACCATGGTGCTCACCGAAGCCAACGCGGGCTCAGACCTGGGCGCTTTGACCACCACGGCCACCAAAAATCCCGACGGCACCTACACTATCACCGGAAACAAAATATTTATCACCAACGGCGATCAGGACTTAACGGAAAACATCATTCACCCGGTTTTGGCCAGGATCGAAGGCGCGCCCGCCGGTACACGAGGGATTTCATTGTTCATCGTGCCCAAATTTTGGGTCAACGAGGACGGCTCCATAGACGATTTCAACGACGTGGCCTGCACCGGCATCGAGGAAAAAATGGGACTCCACGGCAGCCCGACATGCTCACTTGCCTTTGGTTCCAAGGGCAAATGCCGCGGTCTGCTGCTGGGAGACGAAAACAAGGGCATCCGGGTCATGTTCCACATGATGAACGAAGCCCGCCTGGGCGTCGGGCTGCAGGGTCTCAATCACGGATCGTCCGCGTACCTGTATGCCGTCAACTATGCCAGGGAACGCCTCCAGGGCAAGGAACTGGAAAAAATGATGGATACGGACGCGCCCCAGACCGCCATCATCCGTCATCCTGATGTACGGCGGATGCTCATGTGGATGAAGGCTTACGTGGACGGCATGCGCAGCTTCATCTATTATGTGGGATACCTGTTCGACATGGAACAATGCGCCAAAACCCCGGAAGAAGCCGAACGCTGGAAAGGGCTCATCGATCTGCTAACCCCTCTGGTCAAGGCCTACTGCACGGACCGGGGTTATGATGTCTGCGTCCAGGCCATGCAGGTTTATGGCGGTTACGGCTACACCAAGGAATATCCCGTGGAGCAGTTGACCCGGGACTGCAAAATCGCCTCCATCTATGAGGGCACCAACGGCATCCAGGCCATGGACCTGCTCGGCCGCAAACTCGGCATGAAAAAAGGAGCCGTGGTCATGGAGTTTCTGGGTGAAATCCAGAAAACCATCGCTGTCGCCAAAAATATCGAAGAACTGTCCGACATGGCCGCGAAACTGGAAGCCGCGGTCAATCGTTTTGGAGAAACGGCCATGCATATCGGCAAAACCGCCATGTCGGCGGAATTTAAAACCGCCTTTGCCAATGCCTATCCGTTCATGGAAGCCATGGGCGACCTGATCATGGCATGGATGCATCTGTGGCGGGCCACCATTGCGGTCCCGAAACTCAAGACCCTTGCCGGCGGTCTGGATGCGGCCGTGATCGCTGAAAAAGCAGAAAAGAACAAGGATATCGCCTTTTACGACGGGCTTTTTAAGACCGCCAAGTATTACATTCACTCCATCCTGCCGGTCACCCACGGCCGAATGAACGCTATTTTCGATGCCAGCGACGCGGTTATAACCATGGGGGAAAAATCCTTCGGCGGGATATAATAAAGCATGACATAATCGCATCAGGTCCGGAACACTGTTTTAAAAACCTGTTGACGCTGTCGTCAATTTTATGTAAAAAAATTTGAGTTATTCAGCCGATTCAACCGTAACCCTTCCATAACAAGGAGCGCGAGATGCTGCCCGAATTCTTTGAATTCTATAACCCCACAAAAATCGTCTACCAGATCGGAATTGCAACAGACTTAAAGCCTGAACTCGACATCATCGGCATTAAAAAATATTTCATCATCTCCGACCATGTCATCTCCGATTTGGGACTGGTGCAGAAAGTGGCGGACGGACTGGCAAACGTCGGTTTTGAAACCGTGGGCCGGTATCTGGACGTGGCCCAGGACGCGCGGCTCAATGATGTGAAAAAATGCGCCGACCTGGTAAAAGCTTCCGGCGCGGAAGGCATCATCTCCATCGGCGGCGGCAGCGTCATCGATACGGCAAAGGCGGTCAATATTCTCTTTTCCGAGGGCGGGGATCTGGTGGACGACTATTCCGGCGCCCATACCCTGACCCGGCCGTTGAAACCGCATATCGTCATCCCGACAACGGCCGGCACGGGCAGCGAAGTCACCATGGCCGCGGTGATCTACGATGAAGACAACAAGGAGAAACTGGCATTTCCGGATAAATTCCTGCTCCCCAATCTGGCCGTGCTCGACCCGGAAATGACCCTTTCCCTGCCTCCGAAAATGACGGCGGCCACGGGAATGGACGCCATGACCCACGCGGTGGAAGCCTATGTCGGCATTCAATCCTCGCCCATATCCGATGTCATGGCTGCCGGCGCCATTGACCTGGTCATGAAAAATCTGGTCCGGGCCGTGGAAAACGGCGATGATATCGAGGCCCGGGGCGGCATGCTGGTTGCCGCCACCATGGCGGGCATCGCATTTACCCATTCCATGGTCGGGGTCGTCCATGCCATGGCCCATGCCGCCGGAGCCCATTACCGGGTGCCGCATGGCGTGGCCAATGGCATCCTTCTCCCCCACGGTCTGGAATATAATTTTGATTTCATCTATGAAAAACTGGCCCGGCTGGCCCCGGTCATGGGGGTGGCGGCCCAGGGATTGTCGGATGAGGACGCGGCCAGAAACGTGATTGCCGCCATACGCAGCATGACCGGTAAACTCAATGAATTGGGCGCTCTTCCCATCCGACTCAGGGATGCCGGCGTTCCCGAAGACGGCCCGGCTGTGATTGCCGAAGGGGCGCTCAATGACGGTTCTTCCTTCTATAATCCGCGTCCCATGGAGGAAGAGGAATTACTGCCGTATGTTCAAAACGCCTATTAATTCCGCAATGGAATCGTAGGAAGCTGTTATATGCCGCTCAGTGGCCCTTGTGCGGCAACAAACTCAAGCAACATTTAGCAGAAGAGCAGAAGAGTAGAAGTCTTTTTACGATTTCATCAATTCTTATCATCAAAAAGGGGGAATCATCATGGGTATGTTTGAAAGCGCTGAAAAGTTCGAAGAAATACTGGCCGGTTTTTTCCGGCACATGGGCGCCACAAAATCCATTGCCGATAAACTGCTGGCATCCAAGCTGATCATCCGGTTTAACTACACGGATCCGGACCTGGTCATCGTGGTGGACTGCTCCGGCGATCAGATTGATGTCCGGCCGCATGATACCGAAACCAAGGCCATTGTGGAAATGTCCATGTCCGCCGAAGTCGCCCATCGCTTCTGGTTCGGCAAGGTCAACCTGACCTCCGCCCTGACCCGCAAGGAAATGGTGGCAAAAGGTCCGATTCCCAAAGTTCTTAAACTCCTTCCCGCGGTGCAGCCGGCCTATGCCATGTATCCCCAGTATCTTGACGCCAACGGATATGAAAAGTACAACATCACCAGAGCCTACAGACCGCCGACAGCCTGATATCGGCTAATCAGAGACGGTCGTATGACGACGATT
>Ga0351896_1197_pt1 | contig 16432 bp, 17 predicted proteins | sample BONcelHT113001C3_FD_205821 | JGI IMG/M metagenome (GOLD analysis project Ga0351896, IMG submission 205821) | Enriched cells from coal bed in the Powder River Basin, Montana, United States - BONCAT cells T11 rep1 HSBNCT.T11.300.1.C3 ...
TGCCCGGCGGCATTGCCGGACGCCTGTTTCATCCCCACGCCAAAGACCAGATTCCGGCGTTCATGGAAGGTGAAAAAGTTTACTGGTGGTTCAGCGACCGGGAGATCGCAAAGCATACGCAGTCGGTGCTGATGTTGACGCCATAGATCGATTTCGCTGCCGCCGAATATTGATGGCATCAAAAAAAGTCTGATATTGATCGCTTCGCGTATATTTTCAGGAGATGCGTGCTTCGCTGAATTTTAAAAACGCTTCACAGGGGCCGGATCGAACTTTCGTACTTTTTCAACGAACTTTGCCAAATCCGCCGCTGATGCCTGATCACGATACCTCAGACGCACATAAAGGTCCGTGATCTGAGCAATTTTATTTTGCAGATCCGGACGATTTTTTGAAACATATTGCATATAATCAATGGGTCCCTGATCCGGTTTACGCGCAAACCCGGTCGTGGCGAGTTTTTCACAATATCGGGCATAATATTTTTCTATTGCATCGGATTTCCTGCGCGGTGATCTTAATGAAAACCATGCATATGCCCCGATGATCATCCCCGCCAGAACCACTAAAAGCAGCATGGCCTTAAGAGATGCATCCAGGGCCCCGGATCGGATACCGATTTTTTCAAGCAGTGCCCGCTGCACATCATAGGAATACCCTTCAAAAAACGCGCTCCACTGGGTGTTGACCACATCCCAGCCCAGTCGGACCCGCTGGAAAATGTCAGACAGATTCCTGAAATATTTGCGATCAAAAAAATCCGGCAGTTCGCCCGGCATAAGGGACGCCCGCATGCCATCGGAAATCCGCTCAGGGGAAACCACCGCCGTCGGGTCCGTACGCATCCAGCCGTTTTCCGGATGCCAGATTTCCACCCACACATGGGCATCGGACTGGCGGACGATCAGATAGTCGGCATAGGGATTGACTTCGCCGCCCAGATATCCCCCGACAACCCGGGCCGGTATATCAATTGCCCGCATCATAAAGGCGAATGCCGACGCATAGTGCTCGCAATAACCGCGCCTGGACGCAAAAATAAAATCATCCACCGAATGCCGGCCCAGACGTGGTGGACTCAGCGTATAGGCAAATTCGTTGTTGCGAAAAAAATCCAGTACCCGACCGGCTTTTTCCTCCACGGTCGTCGCACCTGTCGTAATATCGGCCGCCAGTTGACGAGCGCGGGGATTAACGTTTTCCGGCAAACGAGTGGACTCAGCCAGGGTTCTTCCGTTTTCCGGACCTGTGCGATATCGGGTATAGGATGTCATGGCATATCGCATTTTTCGACTGATCGGATACGGGGTACGCAGGGTGTAATCACTGAAAAGCACTGCCTGTGGAAAGGTTTTTGCCGGCATTTCCAGGACAAACAGCCAACGGTAATGATGGGGTTCCAGCATGACGGTATATGACACTGGATCCCGGCCTTCCGGCAACGTGTCGTTTTCCTGAACATGCCGTTGCGCATGCCATCTACGGCCGTCAAAGTCGGAAAACACAATCCCTCGCCAGTAAAGCAGGGATGCGGGCGGAATTTCGTCTTCAAATGTTACCCGAAAGGCCACGGCATCATTTTCCACCAGCATGCCCACGCTGCCGGGCGCCAGAATCTCCGAAAAACCGCTTTTTGCGGCGCCGGAAAACCGGAGCCCGAAAAAAGAGCCTTCGATGCGGGGAAACAGAAAGAACAGAAGAACCATCAACGGAATGGCCTGGGACATGATCAACGCGGAAAGTTTGAAATTGGCCTTAAACCGGCTGCCGGGATCATTGATCCGGATGAGCACGGCCGTGGTCACACAGACGGAAATAAGCATATATATCATGATTAAAAGTGTTTCCGAAAGAAAAAGGCTGGTGATCACGATAAAATAGGCCAAAAAAACGGTAATCATCCGGTCCCGGTGGGTTTCCATTTCAAAGGGTTTTAACGCCGCCATCACCGCCAGCAACCCGAGAAAGGCGTTCTGGTCCAATCTGCGACTGAAGGTAAACAGAAGCCCGGCGATCCCGATGATTGTCAGCACCCGCCGGAAAGTTTTTCCAGGTCGGGGCCATTTGAAACGGGATGACAGCAGGATATATCCCCACATGATTCCGCACCAGAGCATGATCCACAGGGGAAGGCGCCCCGTGTGCGGAAATATTGCCACAACCAGCGCTGCAATGATTGGAAAAACAGTTTTATGCTGTTCGTTCATTAATTACATACTTACATCGAACATTGCCAGGGCTTTCAGACACGCGTGCCTGTGCCGTTCGCCTTTGTCCGGCGCAATGGTCCGGCCGGGCAATCGCAGACCGTATTCCGCGTTCATATTATGGGCCTTGAGCACCATATCCGCAAGCCGCGACAGCTTATGCTCCCTGTTCGCATATCCCATGGCATCATAATCGAGCATAACCGAAGCACCTTTGTTTCCTGAAAACTCTTTGGTAAAGACGCCAAGTCCCCGGGCGAAGCTTTTCCATGAAATTTTGCCCACTGAGTCTCCGGGTTGATAGGGCTTGAGACCGGAAAAATCATCCACACCGCGCTTTATATGATTCAATCCGGATGCGTCGCCATCTTGTCCGCCGGCGGACTGAAACGGTCCGGCCAGCGGCTTTGGATAGACCAGACAGACAATATCCGGAGAAATCACCGTCCATGCCCTGAACAGGCCCAAGGGATACCTTGTCCAGACGATGAGCCGCTCGGGTCTTAGAATCCCGCGGAACGGCGCGGGAATTTTTAGGTTGACTGTTTCATCCGTTCCAACGGATATATTTTCAATAGCCTGATGTTCTTTTTCCATCAGAAATCCGACGGCCCTTCGATGGCGGGATTCCGAACGGACCAGAAACCTGAACAGGGCCGTCTTTCCGGCAAAAACCGGCTCAGCCGATACGGAGAGGATTTCTATGCCCAGCAGGTTTTGGTAAGTATGAATCATGGATACCAGGGTGATGCTGCCGAGAAGAAACACCAGCAGAAATCCAAGATTGTTATTGTAATTAATGGAGCCCAGCAGCATGGCGAAAAGAATTGCGAGAAACAAGAAACCGTAAGCCGTGGGAAGGATATAGACCCGGTGACGATTTAAGATCAGCGGCAGAGAATCGGTTTTTCGGGCTGCGGCGGTTTTTGGTCCAAATGGTTTTCTCAAAGCGGTACCGGCACCTGCGCAAAAATTTCCATGAGTTTGTTATTAGGGATTTCAAGCCCCTCTGTACGGGATCGCAGGCGGTGACCCACCACCCAGGGTAGCACCACCTGCAAATCTTCGGGCACCATATAATTTCTTCCCTGCAGATGGGCCCATGCTCTGGAGGCCTGCTGCAGGGCCAGTCCGGCCCTGGGTGACAGTCCGACGTGAAACAGTGGGGATGTCCGTGTAAAATGAATAATATCCTGGAGATAATCAACAAAGGTGTCGGACGCATGCACCTTGCTTATTTCCGCCTGGATGACGAATACGTCATCATGCATCATGCAGGTGCCCATGGCATCGAGCACCGCTTGGGCACCTTCCCCTTTTAAGATCCTTTTTTCCGCGGCACGATCCGGGTATCCTAAGGTGATGCGCATCAGAAAACGGTCCATCTGGGATTCGGGCAGCGGGAATGTGCCGGCATGTTCCAGGGGATTCTGGGTGGCGATCACAAAAAACGGCTGTTTCAGCGCCCGGGTTTCCCCCTCAATGGTCACCTGTTGTTCTCCCATGGCTTCCAGCAGCGCACTCTGGGTTTTGGGCGTGGCCCGGTTGATCTCATCGGCCAGCAGCACCTGGGTAAAAATCGGACCGGGATGAAAATGAAACGTCGCGGCATTCTGATCAAAAATGGAGACCCCTAAAATATCTCCGGGCAGCATATCGCTGGTGAACTGAATCCGCTGAAAATCAAGTCCAAGACATTTGGCCAGCACCTTGGCCATGGTGGTCTTGCCGATCCCGGGCAGATCCTCGATGAGCAGATGCCCTCTGGCAAACAGGCATGTCAAAGCCAGGCGTATCTGGGGCTCCTTGCCCATCAGGACACTGCTGATCTGTCCGACAATGGATTCGAATCTTTCATTCATAAGCAGCGCTTTCCCATTATTGTAAAAAAGCAAGTGAATTCAATTTTTTACCTTTAGATATTATGCCACATAACAGGTGCCGTGTCAATAATGGGGATTAAACGATATTTTGTCGTTAGTTTTGACTGCCGCTCCGGGAATCCGCATTTTTGTCCGGTGGCCGTTTTAATAGTCTCTATGCATGCGATCCGAAAAACACAGCAAACCTGTTGTTGACTGATGATGGCAACTTTTCGTATTAAGTAATACATACCCTTGCCCGCTGCTGATCCGCGGCTCCGTTAAACTTGCGAGAGGACCTTCCGGTGTTGAAAATCATGTCCTGAACGCAAATAAAAACCATGCGCACGGCTTTCTGAAAACAGGAGGATTATATGAGCAGCAACCGTATATGTGAACTCCTTGGTATCCGCTACCCCATTATCCAGGCCCCCATGAACTGGGTATCCGGCCCCGCCCTTGTCGCGGCGGTATCCGGCGCCGGCGGTCTGGGGACGCTTGGGCCCAACGCGGGTTCCCGCGACATCACCCGCGACGTCGACTTGACGGGTGAACGGATACGCGACCGGATTCGGACTATTCGGGAACTTACCGACTTTCCTTTTGCCGTGAACATCGTGGTCGGTTTTGGAGAAGACACGAAGTATTCGGAAAAAGTCGTAGAAGTGATCATTGAGGAGAAGGTTCCAGTAGCGGTCGTATCCGTTGGCAGTCCGCGGGTCTACACTGAAAAGCTCAAGGGTGCCGGCATAAAAGTCCTGCATGCGGTATCCACCGCCGCGCATGCGGGGAAAGCGCAGGAAGCCGGGGTGGACGCCGTTATCTGCGAAGGCTACGAAGCGGGCGGCCACAAGGGCCTGACGGAACTGACCACTTTCGCGCTGACGCCCATGGTGGCTGACGCGGTGGATATCCCCGTGATCACGGGCGGCGGTATTGCCGACGCCCGCGGCGTTATCGCGGCAATGGCCTTAGGTGCGGACGGCGTCTACATGGGCTCTCGATTTATGGTCACCCGACAGGCGGAAAGCCACGAAAGTGTAAAAAAGGCAATTGTCCGTGGAAAGGACGCCTGCACGGTCTCCATACCCAAGGGAAAAATGATTGCAAGGGACCTTAAAAACAACTTTACGGAAGAATACCTGAAACGTTACGAATCCGGCACATCGCCGGAAACGATAATACAATTTTTAGACCGGCACTCCCAGTATCATTCCCAACTCCTCGGGAAATCCGAAGAAGCCGAAATATGCTGCGGCCAGAGTGCCGGACTGATCAATGACATCCCGGATGCGGCCGATCTGGTGGCAGCCATTATAAAGGATCTTTTGGCCCGGTTTACGGAACTCGAAAAGCGACTGAAAAATTTTTTCTAAAAATTTTCAAGGCACTCAAGGCGCATAATGTTCGCTTTGCCCGGAAAGGCCATCACCTGGACCGATCGCAGACCCTCGCGGGAAAGGTTACCCCACGCAATAATTCCTGAAGCGCGTCACAAAAAAGCGCGTGAGATGATCACTATCGCCAGAAGTCCGGCCGCGGTTAAGACCCGGCTTCCAAATTCGCGTCGGCCAAAACAAGCGTTTCAAAAGCCACCATCTCCTTGACCAGGCCCGTGATTACGGCTGTTGTTCCGGGAGTGGGATCGCCGGTATATAACTGATCAAAGCCCATTTTTTCCCGGATGGACCGCCCCACGAACAGGTCCAGAAAAGACCGGTCCTTGAAGGACTGGTCCCGCTCCCGGGCCCGCTGGATATAAAGATCCGTGATCACCAAGTCGGTATTCATGCCGAACACGAATTCCACGGCCCCGAATTCTCCTTTCTGGGTCGAGGGGATGATGGTGCCGATGACCTGTCCCTTCTGGTCGTTCATTTCAAAATACTGGAACTGGTCCTGCTGGCCCGGCAGCAGTCCATACCCGACGATTTCCTCGATGGTTTTCCGCTGGGCCGGAGATATTCTGAGGTTGACGGTTTTATAATCCCGGGCTTCAGGAAAAATCCGGGTCATGGTGCGCTCGGGATTTCTCCACACGCAAATGTAAACATCCTGAGCCGCAATCGGCAAAACGCTAATAGTTAAAAGAAAACAGACGATACAACTGAAGCGTGACTTCATGACGCGAAGGGCTGTGACCGGCATAACGATATCCTCCTCTGATGGTAAACCAGGGTGGTTTGCCGGTGACCCCGACAAACCACTCATCTTCATATTTCGACCCATGCCATACGTGATTGACCGCAAAATTCAAGTCGAGCCTCGGCAGCAGGGCGTAATCAATCGCCGCAAAACCGGCGGTCATGGAACGATGGTCAACCCTGCCGGCGCTCAACTCCAACCTTCCCAGCCATCGGCCCAGGTAAAGAGTGGCATCCAGGCCTCCGACGGCGCGATGCAGGGCCGTATCCTTATCCATAACATTCATATCCGCATCCATACCCATATCATTTTTTCGGGCATGAACGCGGATCGACTTCCCCAGGGCCGCGGACATCCCCAGTGAAATTTCTTCGGTATCTCCCGGGGTGAAGCCGATCCGGGCCACGCCCAGCCCGTGACCAAATTCATCCGGTGTGTGGCGGGGGCCATACCCCTGGGTAATGGAAACCCCATAATCAAACGCCCCGGTCACTCCGGAGAGCATAACGCCATTGTCGACGGACATACCCAGAACCGCGCCATGGGGCATATCGTAGAGAAGCCGAGTCGCGGAAAATCCTGGCAGCAGGCCCCAGGGAAGGCCGAAGCGCCCGGCGGTAATGTTCCATGCACCCATCGGCCCCTTGTACTGACCATAGACTTCATGCAGCATCACATCGGAAAAATTGTCTTCGGCTTCCAAAAGGCCGAAAAGGGTGAGGCGGTCGCCCCGGCTGTCGGAAAATGTTTTCCGGGCCGAAGCGCTCACCAGATGAATATTTGCATCGTGCTCCTCCCATTCGGTCAACCGGTATCGCGCATCACCGTCAACGGATATGTTCCACGTCGCCCGGCCCACTGCGGGCGTCACCAGGAGCAGGGCAAGAATGATGAGAGGCGGAATAAACCTATATTTTAATTTTGCCGTCTTCAATATGCACCGTCCGACTGCAGCGGTTAACGATATCCGGGTTATGGGTAACCACCACGATGGACACGCCGCTCTGGTTGAGTTGTTCAAAGATACTCATGATGGTCTCGGCGTTCCGGGAGTCCAGATTGCCGGTGGGCTCATCCGCAAGGAGAATGGGCGGCGAATTGATCAGGCTGCGGGCAATGGCCACACGCTGCATCTCCCCGCCGGAAAGCTGGCCCGGCAGATGGTGGAGACGGTTTCCCAGCCCGACCATTTCCAGCAGTTCCCGGGCATGGCCGTTGAGTTTACGTCGGGTAAACAATGACGGCAGGGAAACATTTTCCAGCACGTCCAGGGTCGGGATCAGGAAAAACTGCTGAAACACAAACCCGATGGATGTTCCCCGGAGCCGTGTCAGCCCGGCTTCGGTTTCATCCTGGATCTCGCGGCCGTTGACCGTTACCCGGCCTTCGGAAGGACGGTCGAGGCATCCCATGATGTTCATCAGGGTGGTCTTTCCCGATCCGGAATGGCCGACAACGGCCACATATTCACCCTGCTTCACCGACAAAGAGACATCCTGCACCGCATGAACGGTTTCCGAGCCGCGGCGGTAATTTTTCGATACATTTTCGAGTTTGATGACATGTCCGTTATTCATTTCTCAACACCTCCATAGGGACGATTTTCGCGGCGCGGAACGCGGGATACAAAGAACAGGCCACGCCGATAAGGGTACAGACCGCAAAGGCCGTCAGCGCGATGCCCATATCCGGCCGTGAAATAGCGCCCGAAGGCACATAGGCAATGAGAAATTTTCGCAGCAGGTTGCCGGAAACCGGGCTCATCATCATGCCGACCAGAGCGCCGAAAAGGCTTCCAGCCACCGCGATAGCAGCTGTTTCAAGAGAGATCAGGCGAATCAGATCATACTTTCCGGCCCCGACGCACTTCAAATACGCGATCTCTCTGCGGCGCTCCAGAACCGCCATGAGCATGGTGTTGATGATGCCGAACACGGAAATAATAAAAGCCACCACCACCATGACAAACATGATGGCCCGGGTTGCGCCGAAAAATTGCAGAATCCCGTCGCTTAACTCCTTTGAGCCGATTACAAAATAATCTCCGGGCATCATGGCACGGAGACGGTTTTGAACGGCGTCCATATTGCTGATATCCTTCAGCTTGAGTGCCACTGCTGAAAGTTTGCCCTCCCGGCCCACCATGGCCTGGGCCGTGGCAAGGGGCAGGAAAAATGTACCGTCATCCTGGCTGTAGTTTCGTCCGAGAATGCCCGAAACAACCAATTCCCTGTCAAAATGCTCCGTATACATCCGGTCCCCCACGCTCAGATATTCAATTCGGGCCATTTCCGCCCCGAGGATCACGGAATCGTCTGATGTGAACCACCCGCCTGATTCAAAACGCCAGTCGGGTTTCATGTCCCGAATCGCATCCGTGACGCCCATGAAAATATCGGTTCGTGAGCCGTCATCCGTAGTTACGGCAAAAAGCTTAAAAGGCATCACCGCATCCAGTTCCGGTATGGCCTGAAGCCGCTCGACGATATTCTCGTCCACATAGAGAGGGCTCAGCCCGCCCTGGGCAATGACGGATGCGGCCTCGATGGGGCACCCTTCCTTGGTGATATAGAGGTGGACACCGGTTTTATGGACCAGGTCGTCGGTCACTGCAGATGAATACCCTTTGTCCAGGGACAGGACCACGGTGAGTGTGGCGGCCGAGACCGCAAGGCTCAATCCCGTGAGCATGCTTCTAACGGGATTGCGCCTGAGATTGTTTAACGCGACTTTAAGAAAAGACAATGGCTACCTCCTGTTACATTTTAAGGCCAAGGGCCGAAAATACGACTTGGCCTTCGCCGCTGATGACCTCGGTATAAATCGTCACGGCTTTGCCGCGTTCTAATTTCGGGAACTTGAAACCCTGGGGATAGATGGTTGCGGTATGCACCCCGTCCTGAAAGATAAAATGACAAAGCGATGCACACTGGCTCGAAACCGTCCCTTTCACGACTATTTTCCTGCCGTCGTAGTCGGACGGGTTCTCGATCACGGAGGCCAGCTTGACCACGGGTTCATTTTCCGGAATTTCAACTCCCAGTCGCATGCCCGCGTCCGCCCCGGAAATATTACACCCGAAGATCAGCACAACCATTAACGGCACTGCGAAACCAACGAGGGAACGCGCGGTGATCGGTCTTTTTTTCATTTTCATGATGATATCCTTTCAATATTGAATAAATGTATATTCACGGCTTCGTAAAAAAGCATCGGTATCCGATTTACGTTTAAACCTCTCCCGGTCTTTGGGATAGCGTTCGATGATTTCAGGGAAATAATGGTCCCCTAAAAATTATCGAAGCATGCGATTCGACTTCCAGCGAACTTCACGGAAGTTCGCTGCTGTAAGAAGGCCGGAAAGCAGCATACAATAGCTTTTTACGAAAACATCGATTTTGAAAACGTAAACAAATGATTTTACTATGAAGAGGGTATCAAATCAGAAGAATGGTGGAGGAAATATGCAACGGAATCTGGGTCATGTCTCGATCAAAAGCGAGGATGGATCGGAAGATAACATTATCGGTTTGCGGTATGAATGCCGATGGAAGGGATTGCTGAAACTGGAAATCCGTAAACGAAGGCCGGCGGTCGTCTTTGAGAAAGGATTGGTTCACGGCCGGCTGGGACCCGCTGTCGGGCGCACAGCAACAGACATGGTGGGTATCGCAGGCATATTGGATATCATTGACAACGGCAAAGCGGGTGTTGGAAGACGGTTCCGGCGGGCATTCATTTGCGCAGCAGCAGGCGGATACCAGCGTGTGTGAAACGTCTTTTTCCGGGATATCGGCGAATGCGGGCCTGTCCACGGATGCGCACACACACCCACAGGCAGCGATAAGCGGCGGTGCGATCCAAACGAAAATCATGACCACGACCACCATCATCGCTGAATTATGTTTTTTGACCGGCAAATGCCTCATAAACCAGAATATCCACTATGAAAACCGTACCCGGAAAGACACCGGAAGCGAACGACTCGACTTTTTATCATTAGGGCAAAGTTAATTATTCCGTCCGTCAATGTCAAGGAATTTTCAAAAACATAACATGCCCACCACCGCGCCGGTCATGCAGGTAGCCAGGGTTCCGGCGATGATGGACCGCAACCCCAGTGAGACGATCTCCTTGCGCCGTTCGGGGGCCATGGCGCCCAGGCCGCCGATCATGATACCGAGACTGCCGGGATTGGCAAATCCGCAAAGGCCATAAGACATGATCAGCAGACTCCGCTCGCTCAGGACGCCGGGCGACAGATTGCTCATATCCACATAGGCGATAAATTCGTTTAAGACGGTTTTCGTGCCCATGAGTACGCCGGCGGCATGGGCTTCGGCCCAGGGAACCCCCATGAGCCAGACCACGGGGCCCATGAGCCACCCCATGATCCGCTGGAGGGTCAGGGGCGCGCCGGCCAAATTCGGAATCACGCCCAACATTATATTGATCAGATGAACCAGGGCCACCAGCACGATGATCATGGCAATGATATTGAGCATCAGCTCAAGGCCCTGGCTGGTTCCCCGGGTGACGGCGTCCATTGCCCCGGACGGCGGATCCGCAGGGGTCAGTTCCCCTGATGTCAGAGAAGCGGATTCGGGAATCATGATTTTTGAAATCACGATGGCCGCGGGCGCGCTGATCATCGACGCGGTCAGGATATGGCCGATGACGTTGGGAATGATGCGGTCCAGAATGCCGGCATACAGCACCATGACAGTGCCGGCGATGGTGGCCATGCCGCAGGTCATCAGGGTAAACAGTTCGCTCCGGGTCAGCCTGGCGATATACGGCCGGATCAGCAGCGGGGCCTCCACCATGCCCACGAAAATATTCGCCGATATGCCAAGCCCCTCGGCGCCCCCGATTTTCATTGATTTTTCCAGCAGCCATGAAAACCCTTTGACGATTTTGGGAAGAATTCCCCAGTAAAACAGAACCGATGACAGCGCGCTGATCACCAGCACCAGGGGCAGGGCCTGAAACGCCAAACTGAAGGCGGCATGGGGATAGACGATTTCATAGGGCGCGTCGCCGCCGCCCACGAAACCGAACACAAAGGATGTTCCGGCAAGGGTGGATTCCTGTATGGCTTCCACTGCGCGGTTAAGCGCCAGGAAAAGGTCGGCCACCAGCGGAAACCGGAACATGATCAGCGCGATTCCCACTTGCAGCGCCATGCCCGTCATAACAATTCTGAAAGGAAATCCCCGCCGGTTTTCGCTGATACTCCAAGCAATGACGACAAAGGCGAAAAAACCGAGCAGGCTTTGAAGGCGCACGGCAGCGTCAATCATGATAACCCTCTTTTTTGATCGATATTTGGGCCAAATCATCTTCGGCAGGCCTGTCCGCCCTGTTTCGGATCATATCCAGATCCAGGGGAAGGGGTTTGCCCGGGTCGATATAAAGGGAAAGCGCGCCCCCGAAACAGTGCTGCACGCACAATTCACAACCCAGGCATTGGCTGCTGTCGTAAAGCCTTTGCTCATCTTTAAAAATAATGGCCCCGAACCGGCAGATTTGCTCACATTTTCGGCAGCCGCTGCAAAGATCCGCGTTGTGGCGGACCGAATAGCCGGATTCCGCGGTCATTGACAGAGATTTATCGATGCGACGGGCCAGACGGGTGGCCTGAAGGCTCACGCAGGTATCCGGATGGCAGTTGCAGATCACGCCGGTGTTGCCGCCGGTGGCGACTTTAAAAAACGCCTGGGTAATATGCCCTGTTTTGCGGAACCGGTTGATGATGGAAAGGGCTTCGGCCTGGGTGATTTTGCGGGGATTGTATTTGGAACAATGCTCCAGCCAGAAGGATGCCACGGACCTGCCCACGGCAATGCAGGAATTGATGTCTTCGGCGGCAGCGCCCGTTGATTTCTTGCAGGGACAATCCATGACCGCGATGAATTCCGGCTCCTGAAAAATAATCCGGGTAGCGTATTTGTATGGAATGATCTGCTTGTTGTCGTCTGAAATAACACGAACATCCTCGTTTAACGTAAAAATCTTGCGGGTGTCCCCATGGGAAAGGACCTTGGAATGATACCGGTTAAAAATCATTTTTCCGGCGAAAATAATGGGCTTACACCAGGTCAGGTACTTCAGGGATTGAACAAATCCGCTGAGGATTTTGACATACGGATAATAGAAGAGAAAATAAAAATAATTGTGGACAAACCGGTCCACCCGCCAGCCGTGCTTTTTGAGCATGATCCGGGTTGATTCTTTCATTATGATTACATCGCCGCCTTCTGGAATCAATCCAAACAAGTACTCCCAATTGATTGCGGATATTAGCAGGTCGGCTGCGGACAATCAAGATTGCTCTTCAATAAATCATGCCTGATAGCGACCGGAACTGCGTATCCGGCCAAATCGTCTTGTACTGTCTGATCATGGTCTCGTGCGAAGTTATCCGGCCCATTGTCATGCACCCATCGCCGCGGTCCTGGGCATGCTTCCGCTGACAGTGAGCCGGGGCATCGGCGCGGAACTCCGGAATGCCATCGGCGTGGCCTCAGTGGGCGGCATCCTTGTTTCGGGTTTTTTGATCCTGATCCTGCTGCCTGTCCTCTATCATCTGTTCACCCGCAGGGAAAAAAGCCTTCCCAAAAATCGGCAAACCTGATAACAGAAGATCAGAGATTGATTCGCCTTTGATCAAAATGCAATCTGAATCCGCGTGATTAAAGCGCGTTAGCTGAAACATCGGAAAATCCGAATGAACGCCCGAATACCCGTTTTTCAGACATTGGTCTTGTGGTTACTGATAGCGGGTACGCCCGCATTGATCATCCGGACGGCCCACGCCCAAGAGCCGGCGCCCGATCCGGATAACGCATATGCATACACGACCCTTGATTCCCTGTTCAACCAATACCAGCCTTACATAGACAATATCTCCGCGTACGAGCCGGTATATTTCCTGCGCGGCGTAAATCCGGAAAAAAGCAAATTCCAGATCAGCATGAAATATCGATTTATCAACCCATCCATGGCTTTATCCCAAAAATATCCCTGGAGCCGCGGGTTTTTTTTTGCTTATACCCAGACCTCTTTCTGGGATCTGAAATCCGATTCCCGGCCCTTTGACGACACCAGCTACAAGCCCGAAGCGTTCTTCCGTTCTCCCAACCTCTTTTCCGGCAAGGGCCTTAACCATCTTTTTCTACAAACCGGCTACCAGCATATATCCAACGGCAAGGATGATGAATTATCCCGGAGCACCAATATCATTTACATCCATCCGACCTTTATTTTTATGCATCAGAAGTCCGGCTACGGCCTGATGGTCTCCCCCAAAGTCTGGATAGACACCAACAACAACAAGTACGACAACCCGGATTTATTCGATTACTGGGGATATTTCGACCTCGGCGTAAAATTCGGTAAAGCAGACGGCGCCGTTTTTGAAACCCACTGGCGCAAAGCGTCAAAAGGTGATTCGTTTACAGCCGACCTGACGTTTCCACTTGATGGGTTGTTTCCGACCCACCTCCAACTTTATCTGCACGCCCAATACACCGAAAGTCTGGCCGAAAGCCTGCTCCATTATCAGACACGGACCCATGCCATGCGCCTGGGATTTTCCATCGTCAGGTAATACGAAAGGCGATCCGCTACAGCGTGAAACGTCTCGACAAGCGGGCCCCGAAAGTGTATGGACTTGGCCATATTCTCCTTGACTTCATAACGGAATTTGCATAATTTTCATTTTGTATCTGATATTATTACTAATGTAGCCGTTGGATCCCAGTGGAACCCGGCTTATTAATCTATTGTCATCAACAGAAAACAAAGGAAACGTTTCAATGAAAAAATGGATTATGACGGCCTTGACGATACTGACGATCGGATTCGGGATGCTTGTTTCAGCTCAAAACACCATAGCGGATGAAAAAATATCGGTTGTTGTGAGTATTCCCCCCCAGAAATATTTCGTGGAAGCCATCGGCGGACCACATGTGGATATCTCCGTCATGGTTTCACCGGGTCAGGCCCCGGAAATCTTCGAACCAGGCCCGGCCCAGATGAAACAGCTTGCCGCCACAAAAGTCTATTTCGCCATAGGCGTACCTTTTGAATCCGTCTGGCTGGGAAAATTTTCCGCCATGAATCCGGGCATGGCCGTTGTTCATACGGATGCCGGGATCGAAAAGAAACCGATCCACCGGCATGAAGATCAGGGTCCGGCTTCCCGGATCAGAAAACCGGTCTTTGATCACCATCACCACCATGACTGCGGCGAAGATGACCCCCATATCTGGCTCTCCCCTTCCCTGGTCATGACCCAGGCAAAAGCCATCCTGGCAGGCCTGATCCAGGCGTCTCCCGGGCTTCAGACCGAATTTGAAGCCAATTACACCGCCTTTATCAAGCAATTGACGGATCTGGATGCCGAACTGCGGCAGTTGTTCGCAGACAATGCAGGCGGACTGTTTTTGGTGTTTCATCCTTCGTGGGGATATTTTGCCGATGCATATGACCTGACGCAAGTATCCATTGAATTCGACGGTAAAGAACCAAAAGCCAAAGACATCAAGACATTGATCACCTATGCCCGGGATGCCGGCATTCAAACGATTTTCGTCCAGCCCCAGTTTTCAACCCAACAGGCCGAGATCATCGCCGCTGAAATCAAGGGCTCCATAGTCCATGCCGATCCGCTGGCGGAAAACTGGACGGAAAATATCCGGTCAGTGGCAATGTCTCTGAAAGGGGCTCTGAGGTAGACATGGTCATGGAAAACCCGGTCATCCGGTTTCAAAACGTCGCCTTTTCCTTTAACGGCAGGCCTGTCTTGCGCGATGCATCTTTTGATATTGACGAAAAGGCCTTTCTTGCCGTGATCGGTCCAAACGGCGGTGGGAAAACCACTTTGCTCAAACTCCTGCTGGGGCTTCTCAAACCTGATCACGGCATCATCCGGGTGTTTGGTCAGCCGCCGGATAAAGTCACCCACCGCATCGGCTATGTCCCTCAGGATGTGGCCGCGGCCCGCGCCTTTCCCATTTCGGTAATGGATGTAGTGCTGATGGGCCGGCTCCGTATGCACGGTCGCGCCCGGCTGTCCGGATCGGATCGGGCTGCGGCCCGCGATGCACTTGAAGAACTGGAAATGCTGGATTGCGGAAACCGGCGTATCGATGAGCTTTCCGGGGGTCAGCGTGAACGGGTCTTTATCGCCCGGGCCCTTGCCACAGATCCGGACATTCTGATTTTAGATGAACCCACCACCGGTCTCGACAGCACCGGCAGAGCCGATCTGTATGCGCTTCTAAAAAAAATCAATCAATCCAAAACCATCGTCATGGCCAGTCATGACATCATGGTGTTGTCCACGCAGGCCACGGCCGTGGCCTGCGTAAACAGAAGCGTCCACTATCATGACGAGGCTGAAATCACCGAGCCCATGATGGCAGCGGCCTATGGCTGCCCCGTGGAGCTGGTGGCTCACGGCATCATTCCCCACCGGATTTTAAAGACCCACGAGGACTGAAATGATCGAAGCACTGCAATATGAATTCATGCGAAACGCGGTCATCGCCGGTGTTTTTGCCAGCCTGATCTGCGGGATCATCGGCACCTTCGTGGTGGTCAACCGCCTGGTCTTCATTGCCGGGGGCATCGCCCACGCGGCATTCGGCGGCATCGGCCTGGCGTTTTTTTTCGGCATCCCCTATCTGCTCGGCACCATCGGATTTTCACTGGTAGCATCCGTCTTCATGACCCTGGTGCTGCTCAAGGCCAAAAACCGGGCCGATACCTTTATCGGCGTGATCTGGGCCGTGGGCATGGCCGTGGGCATTATTCTGCTGGATCTGACGCCGGGTTACACCGTCAACCTGATGACCTACCTGTTCGGCAGCATTCTCGCGGTGCCCAATTCCGATCTCTGGTGGATGCTCGGCCTGGGCGGATTCACGGTCTTTGCCGCCGGATATTTTTACCGCGATCTGCTGGCGGTCTCCTATGACGATGAATTCGCCCGGCTTCGGGGGGGTGCCCGTAGACCTGGTCTATTTTCTGTTTATCGGCATGATTGCCGTGTCTATCGTGCTGATCATCCGGGTGGTGGGCCTGATCCTGGTCATCGCCCTGCTGACGATTCCGCCCTATATCGCTGAAAAATACACGCGCTCCCTGGCCATGATGATGGCGGTCTCCACCCTTCTGGCCATGCTGTTTAACCTCAGCGGCCTCTGGCTG
>Ga0351896_1209_pt1 | contig 15505 bp, 13 predicted proteins | sample BONcelHT113001C3_FD_205821 | JGI IMG/M metagenome (GOLD analysis project Ga0351896, IMG submission 205821) | Enriched cells from coal bed in the Powder River Basin, Montana, United States - BONCAT cells T11 rep1 HSBNCT.T11.300.1.C3 ...
CAATGATTGTGGTTGATTTCATTTTTCCCCGCCTATATATGGTTAAGTTGGTCCATTGTTATTATGTTTACTATAGGGCTCTCCGGCCCCCAACGATATTGATCAGGATTATGATAACGGCAATCACCAGCAGGATATGGATGAACCCTCCCATCGTGTAGCTGCTCACAAATCCCAGCAGCCAGAGAATTACCAGTATTACTGCAATCGTCCACAACATAAGATCCTCCTTGAAATTTGATTGTTAAGATTTGGCCGGTATTGTAAGCCCCGGCCGGCTGTCTGTTGGGGGTGAAACGAAAAATCAGTTTTGCATGCGGTATTTTTCGCGTTTTTTATGATTATTTCAAAAAAATCATGCTACTTATCAATCACTTTCTTTACCCGACCGATCTTTTCCTGAATCTTCCCTTCAAGGTTTTCATTTTTTCCTTCGGCTTCCAGATCTCGATTACCGACTACTTTCCCGGTGACTTCCTTGATCTTGCCTTTGACCTGGTGCATTTTGCCCTCGGCGTTGTCTCTATTGCTTGATTTCATGGCATTTCTCCTTGTTGATTCTGGTTTGCGCTAATTATATTAAGTTTATATGATTCTATGATTTCGACTATATCATATCTTAATAAGATGAAAATCACCTTGCTTTATTCATTATTACTCCTTTCACATCGCACCGGAATCATCGACCTTAAGATAAATCGGACGGAAGTGCCGACAACGTCTTAATCGGTCGTTTATTTGGTACTCCCGATTTCCATGTTGTTGACCACGATTTTCACGCCGCGAACGTCGCTCGCAAGCTTGGTGGCCAGATCCTTTTCAGCCGCATTTGCGGCTTTACCCGATAGATTGACCACGCCTTCCTGGGTTTTGACAGTGGTGTTGAGAGCGCTGGTCGAACGATGATACATCAATGTCGTCTTGACCATGGCGGTTATGGAAGCATCATCTATATATTCAACTGTGTCATCTACAGCGTCACCCATCTTTTGACCCATCGTTTTTTCGCCCGGCTTCATCGTGGTATCCATCTTTTTACCCATCATTTTTTCATCCGGCCTGGTTGCCGGGGTTACCACCGTCATTTCGTTTTTAACGTCTCTGACACCTTCAATATCCTTGGCGTATTCGGTCGCCAGATCCTTTTGGGCCTTACTTATTGCTTCGCCGCGCAAAGTGACGATTCCATCTTCTGCTAAAACTTCGGTTTTTACGGCACTTACATTCCGATTGAATAAAAGTGCGGCTTTAACCTTGGTAATGAGCCACGCGTTTGAGTACACTGCAGGGTCTGCGTCCTTTACTTCCAGCTTATTATCCACGCTTTTCACTCCGGGTATGCTCGCTACCGTCTCCTGTGCCAATGATTTGCGGGTTTCTTCAGCAACCGTCCCGGTCAAGGTGACGGCGCCATCCTTGGAGTTGATTTTAATGTCATCCCCCTGAAGGTAGGTCTTGAACACATAAGATTCTTTCGCGGTTGACTCGATGCGGTCATCCATCTCGGATGCAGCCAGATGGACGTTGATGATAAATAAAGAGGCCATTATTGCAATCAGTACTGCACGATACATTGTTTTTTTCATGGTACCTTTCTCCTTCTTTTAATGTGTTTTGTTGTTCCCGGAATACTTTTCCGGCGATTCATTTATACTCTGTCTTTTATACTTCAACATTTGTGCCAGGTTTTTATTACTAAGCATCGTATTTCTTATCATTTTGATTTGTAAGAATAATTTGTTTCAAAAATTTATTCAGTGCAATCATTAACGGTCACATAAAAGGGTTATATTTTACCATGCGGTCATATATGGCCCTTTCTGGCATTCTTGGCGTGCGAAGTTCAAAAAGATATCGCGGCGCCATGAATCGTCACTTTTACGATTTCCAGGGAGGGGTATAGTTGTAGTAATTGTAGATGCTTTCTCCCCAGAGTGTATCCTTGAAATCGGGCCACTTATCGCCCTTCTCAAATCCGGGAGCGGCCTTCAGTTTCTCTTTGTCCACGTTGAGAATCAGTTTGTTATCGGTTTGGGAGAACTCGAAAGCTTCCCATGGCATGGCGAACAACTTGTTGCCCACTCCCATAAAGCCGCCGAAAGAAAGCACCGCGTAGACCACACGATTCTTTTTAGCGTCAATCACCAGTTCGTGGATTTTACCCACATTCTCATTCTGACGATTAACCACCGTTTCGCCGATTATTTCCGATGCCGGAACGACGCCGTACATTGCCACTGACTTTTCGCTTTTTTCTTTCATAAATTACTCCTTAGCCAAGGTTTTCTGACGCAAATTCCCAATTTATCAATTTGTCCAGCACTGCGTTGACATAGTCCGCGCGTCGGTTCTGGTAGTCCAGGTAATAGGCATGCTCCCACACATCGATGGTCAATAACGGTTTCAAGCCTGTGGTCATCGGCACATCCGCATTGCCGGTGTTAATCACCTTGAGTTTGTCGCCATCTATCACGAGCCACACCCAGCCGCTGCCGAACTGCGCCATTGCCGCGGTCGCCAACTCTTTTCTGCACGCATCCATGGCGCCGAAAGAGGCGTCGATCTTTTGCTTCAACGCCGTGGGAGGGTCACCGCCGCCCTTCGGCTTCAGGCTTCGCCAGTAGAACGTGTGGTTCCAGGTTTGCGCCGCATTATTGAAAATCGCGACCTTGTCGGTTTTGTCCGCTGTCCGGGTGATGATTTTCTCCAACGGTAGGTCCCCAAACTCCGTTCCTGCGATCAGCTTGTTCAGGTTATCGACATATCCCTTGTGATGCTTGCCGTAGTGAAAGCCGATCGTATTTGCCGAGATTACGGGGGCCAAGGCGTTATCCGCGTAGGGAAGGGCCGGTAGGGCATGCGGAGATGCATTTTCGATTTTGTCTTTACCCATTGTTTCTTCTCCTGATTGAATTACGTAAACGATTTGTGGCATACTTCAGTGAGCCGATTCGGACGGAGTGAAACGAAATCGGTCCGGAGATAGATTGTTTGAAGATGACTATATTCTGCCCAATAAGAGCAGGATCACCAGAATAATCAGTACCAGACCGATCCCGCCGCTAGGTGCATATCCCCAGGAACGGCTATGGGGCCAGATTGGGATTATTCCCACAAGTGCCAGTATCAGAATTACAAGTAAGATTGTGCCGATTGACATAATTCATCCTCCCATTCATATGATGTTTAATCCAAAACAGATTGTCTTCAGCCTTCAGAATCTAAATATATTCAATTTATGTGCCAGCTCTTTAACATTTAGCAACGCATCACTCATCATTCTGATTTTTAAGAATAATTAATTAAAAAAGTATTGATGGAGCTGCCGTTGGAAGCCGGATAAAAAGGCACTATTTCGCCAGTGGTCATATATGATCTTTTTTTCCGGTCTTTCTGGCGGGGTTGATGGCAGAAGATAAGGACGGATCATCGGTGAAAGGTTTCAAGCAAACCTTGATAAAAATTGACATGATACGTAAATGTGGCCTGTGTGGTGGTAATGGACAGTCCGGCCCAGTTGAGATCCCGGCAGACTTCTTTGCCTGCGGCGATCTGAAAGTATTGCGAGCGATGATCGCCTGGAAAAGATAGATAAAACCCGATGTTAAGCGCGGGATTTTCAATGGCTGTTTCTATGGTGCACGGCTGCCAGGGTAGAAAATCGGCGTTGTCCCGGATATCCGTGCCGGATTTCATTCTATAAAACGCAATCCCTGGAACCTCATTTAGAAGAATCAATTCCCCCTGATGAACCAGGGGTTGCCAGTTGATGCTTATTTTCAACCGATGCGCCACTGCCTGATACAGAACGCGGCAGTATCCAAAACTTTTGCCGGGTTTCATCGTGTTGCGAATCTTAAAAAGTGTAAAGAGGGCATTCCTGATTTTTAAACCGCTTTGCTGAATTTCAGGTCGTTTCATATAAAAAGCGACAATTTTTTCCATGAATACCCTGAAATAAAGCGGTGCTGCAACTCCTGAAATCCGCCAGGTATCAATTAAGTTCAGGTGATAAACGACTTCAAAGGTTCCGGGTTTCAATAGTTTTGAGGAAAAAAGAGAGGGGAATATGGTCAGATTGTCTGTTTTCATCACAGGAAGACCGAATCCTGAACATTCACCGGCAAATACGTCCTTCTGATGACAGAGGGCAAGACCTTTGGCCATCCCTTTGGTTTTTCCTTCTCCTGTCGAAGAAATGTGTATCAGAAATAGATTCTCTGAAATGGAGAGCAAACCGACCTCTATAAGTTTAAGGAGTTCTTTTATTCGCCGCAGCAAAATTTTCAATCAGGATGAGGCTGTTTATATTCTATCGATCGCTCTGAGTTAGCCGCGTCTGGCGCTGAACTGCTCATAAACGCTGTTAATCCGCATTTTTAGATAGTCTTCGTCAAAATCAGACTGAAAAACCATCCGGTTTTCATTTTCATATTTCCAGTCAAGGTTTGCGTCCACATGCATGACGCGATCATATAACCGTGTTCCGGGCAGCGGGTAGGGAATGGTAAAGGAGACTTCGTCCAGCGGCAGGGAAAGCGCCCATTTAAATGTTTTTTCAATGGTATCATATGTTTCACCCGGATATCCCACAATGAAAAACCCGGCTGTCCGGATATTGCTTTGCGCAAACCGCTCAATGGTTTTTTCCGCCTCATCCGTTGTCGTCTTTTTATTCATTAATTTCAGTATGTCGTTGTCGCCTGATTCAAGGCCGAAAAAGACCTTCCGGCACCCGGAATCCTGCCACAGCGCGATATCGGACTGGGTAATCCGATCCACCCTGGACAGACAAAACCATTGCATGTCCAGTTTTTCAGAAATCAACCGTTGGCAAAAACAGCGGGCATGCTCCGGGTCGAGGCTGAAACAATCATCGGCTATCCAAAGCCCGTTGTATCCCCGGTCTTTGATATCCCGGACTTCTTCAAAAATTCTGTCCATGTCACGCAGCCGGAGGCGATTCCCAAATACAGGTTTTGAACAAAAATCGCAGTCAAACGGGCATCCATAACTCGTCATGATGCCGGCCAGCGACAATTCTTCCCGGTCACGCCAGAACTGCTGATATTGTAAATGATCATAATCGTTACGGTCAGGAATGGGAAGACGGTCAAGGGTTTTTTTGTCAGATGGTCGGGAAGGCGTCCGGATCACCGTGTCATCATGTGTATTATTTAAATATAGTCCCGGATAGCTTTCCGGATTTGCGGTAAGTCCGGAAAGGGTTCCGGGGGTGCCGGCTGATTGAATATAATTTACACAAAAGTTGGGAAAAGAGGCATCCGCTTCGCCGCGAAACACCACATCAAACATTGCTATAAAATGGTCGGGCTTCAGGGTCGGTAGCGGACCGCCGCATACCAGCAGGGCTTCCGGGAGAGCTTGCCGGATATCCGTCGCCAGAACCATCGCGTTTTCCGACATGGACAGCATCACATAAATTCCCACGATCCGGGGCCGGGCATCAACTATCTTTGAGATGACGTTTTCGCGGTGTTCAAACGTGCAGTCAATGACGTGGGTGCGCAATCCGAAACCCCTTAAAATAGCAGCTAACTGCGCGATGCCAAGGGGATGGAAAAGCATGGCTTTGGCGGCATGGGTATAAAAATACGGATATATCAGCAAGACATCGGCCGGCAGGGATTGCCCCATAACATTTTTATCTTGATTCACGGGTGTTTGCGTCGACATATTTATCCTTTAAGGAACAATCTGGTTGCGCTCAACAATCATTTCTTTCCTTTAACAGCCCTTTGATAGACGGCCAGCCGCCATACCAGAAAACGGCTGAAGCCAGCTCCTCCGACGAGCATAAACGATGGCCCATTCTCGGAGCTGGCTTCAGCTTCCGCTACGACGGGCGGCAAATTGAGAGTCATGAACCGTGGCACAGAATTTTGAACACTCCCCGCAGTCCTGCCAGATCTTGAAGCATCGGCGAGAGGACGAGAATCGGCAGGGTAATAACCAGTGAAATCCAGAACCGTTTCTTAAAATCCGCCGCCATGTGGGCCTGATGATCGTTAACGGTCATTTCAATTTGTCGTCACTACTCTTCATCCCCTTCATCCCCTTCATTCCTTTCATCATCGGACATTGCGACATGGATTCATCGCCCATCCGCATATGCTGCATCATGTGCGCCATCATTCCCTCATGCATTTTTCCCATCTGCTCATGCATCGCAGACCGTTGCTCCACCATGCGGGTGACGACGGCGGCGATCAGATCCAACTTTTTGTCCGTCGGCGCACTGTTCATTTCGGCGACCTGGGCGTTGAGTTGCGCGTCCTGGGCCTTTATTTCCGCCATCATTTTTTGTTTCCTTTCCATCATCTCCCGGCAATCTTCCATCATTTCAGTCTTCTTTATACTTTTTTCCTCCACAGGCCCGGCTGCTTGCGATTGCAGAGGTGACCAGACGGCCAGGGCCAATGCCAACGCGAGTGCGGAACGGATGATGATATTTGCATATGTTTGCTTTTTCATGTTCTTCTCCTTATTTAGGTTGTTGGCGTTGTCGTTTGATTTCGGGTTGTCGGATTGTTTCGTGTCAATAAAATTCTTATCCCTCCTTTCTTGTTTATTTCCGTGCGTTTTGCTTCCGGCGTATTCCTTTGTTAAGGCGTTACGATAATCGTCGCGGTTTTTCATTGATTATTCTGATCAGGCCGCCGCCGAAGTTTTACGCGAAAGCGTTGAAACATGAATAACAGGATGAATTACAACCACCTCCACTTTATGTTCTTTACCATCATCAACAAGTGTGATCGTCTCTCCCTGTTGCAGGACCCCATCAACGGCAACAGTCGTTGCTTTTTTTTCATCGGTCTGTGTTTGCATAACTTTTATGTGATAAATGGTTTCACGAAAGCGGTAGTGAACGGTGAAACCATCCCAATCATCGGGAATGCAGGGCGTAAAAGACAGGTTGTTGTCTTCCAGTTTAAGACCCAGCAGTGATTCCACGATGAGGCGGTACATCCATGCGGCCGATCCCGTGTACCATGTCCATCCACCCCGGCCCGTGTGCGGCTCGACGGCATAGACGTCAGCCGCAAGGACGTAGGGCTCGACTTTGTATTTTTTGATTTTCTCTTCTGAGTTTCCGTGATTAATGGGGTTGATCATCGACAGAAGCTCCCATGCGCGGCGACTGTCTCCGAGCGCGGCAAAAGCCATGGCCGTCCAGATCGCACTGTGAGTGTATTGCCCGCCGTTTTCCCGCACACCGGGGACGTAGCCCTTGATGTAACCCGGATTCAATTCGGATTTATCAAAGGGTGGATCCAAAAGCTGGATCAGGTTGTCGTCCCGACGAACCAGATAGGTGTCCACCGCTTCCATGGCCATCCGGGCACGCGCGTCGTCGCCTGCGCCCGAAAGAACGGACCAGCTTTGCGCGATTGCGTCAATGCGGCATTCCGGGCTTTTTGCCGAGCCGAGCGGGGTGCCGTCATCGAAAAAAGCCCGGAGATACCACTGGCCGTCCCATCCGTGTTGCGCGATATTCTGGCGCAGTCGTTCAACTTCGCTCTCGCACTGCCGGCTGAATGCCATGTCGTCTCTAAGCCGCGCGATTCCGGAGAACCGGTTAAGTACGTCACACATGAAAAAAGCCAGCCACACGCTCTCCCCTTTGCCTTCATGGCCCACCATATTCATTCCGTCGTTCCAGTCTCCAGATCCCATAAGGGGCAGGCCGTGTTCGCCGAAGTTAAGCCCTCTTTTGATAGCCCTTACGCAATGGTCATAAAGGCTGGCTGTTTCTCCGGATCGGACGGGCAGATCATAGTAGGAGTCCTCTTCGGGAGCGACCGGACGGCCCTTGATGAAGTGAATTGATTCATCGAGCACCCCCGTATCGCCGGTACTCTGAACGTAGCGGCACGTCGCCAGGGGAAGCCAGAGGAAATCATCGGAGCAATGGGTGCGGACCCCCCTGCCGTTCGGCGGGTGCCACCAATGCTGGACATCTCCTTCGGAAAACTGGCGGCCCGCACAAACAAGCAGGTGCTCCCTGACAAGGTGCGGTTCAGCGTGGATAAGGCTCATCGCATCCTGCAACTGGTCCCGGAAACCGAAAGCCCCGCCGGACTGGTAATAGCCGCTCCGTCCCCAGAGTCGGCAGGCGATGGTCTGGTACAGGAGCCAGCCATTGGCCATAAGATTGACGGATGGATCGGGAGTTTCAACCTGGACCGCGCCAAGCGTATGACGCCAGTATTGCCAAACCGCTTCAAGCGCCTTTCGCGCTTCCGCCGAATCACGGAAGCGACGCGCGAGATTGGCGGCGTCATCCGCATCCCGGCCCGCCCCGAGGGTGAAAATAATCTCCCGCTCTTCCCCGTCGTTAAGATCAAAAGCAACATGCATCGCCGCGCAGGGATCCAACGCTGCCCCCACACGGCCGGAAAGGCGTGCCCGGGTCATGGCGGCGGGGCGCGCGAGTGTACCGTTGCGCCCGAGGAACTCGGTTCGATCAGCGCTTACCGTCCGGGTGGCATGATCGACGTTAAAAAAGGCAACCCGGTTGCCGAATTCAGAGTTATAAGGGTTGTTCGCAAAGAGCGCACCGGTTTTAGGGTCGATCTCGGTGACAATATGCATCACGGTCTTGGGCCGCACATCCCCCAGCACCCACTCGGCGAATCCGCAGGCCGAAAGTTGCCGCGAACGGCCCGACCGGTTGCGTATTTTGAGTACCGTGATTTTGACCGGCGCATCCATGGCCACGTACACCCAGGCCTCGGAGCTGATGCCCAGTTCCGTGTGTTCGTAGACGGTGTAGCCGAATCCGTGCCTGGTAGTGTAGGGCGTGGCGCCTTTAATGGGATGCGGCATGGCGGACCAGTAATAGCCGCGCTCCTCGTCGCGAAGGTAAAAGGCCTCTCCGCTGGAATCTTTTACCGGATCATTGTACCAGGGAGTGAGGCGGAATTCGTGGGCGTTCTCGCTCCATGTATAGACAGGTCCGTTTTCCGAGACAATGGCGCCGAAGTGCGGGTTGGCCAGCACATTGACCCATGGCGCCGGCGTCACCTGGCCGGCGCCCGTTGAAATAATATATTCACGACCGTCAGGGGTAAATCCTCCTGTTCCGTTAAAGAAGATCAGGTCTTCACGCGGCATGGCCGCCACTTTGGCCGGGAGGGAACGGTTCATGCGGGTCGGCTCAAGGGCCGGGACGATCGGCTCCGCTGGGCCGCGGCGATTGATCTGGTCCGCAAGCGTTCCTTTGTTGTCGCGAATAATAACACGGACCACCGCCTGAAAGAGGATGCGGTCTTCTTCGGATATCTGTTCGGCGTTCCTTACGAAAATACTGCCGGGCTGATCCGTCGGATTGACCGCAACACCGGCGGCAATAAGCCCGATGATCTGGTCATGCATTGCCTGGCGGTAGCCCGCATATTCTTCATTCCAGATCATCAGATCGACGTTTAGTCCCTTAAGACGCCAGTATGCATGGGCCTGAATGATCTGGCGCACCAGCATGATATTTACCTTATCTTCAACCCGAAGCAAGATGATGGGGAGATCACCGGAGATGGAATAGCCCCAGAGGCCGGATTGACCCCGGAGATTTTTCAACAGAAGGCTGGAAGCGGCGCGGAGTGCGGAATTGGCGTAGAGAACCGATGTCGCCAGTCGTCCGTAGAGCTGCGCATCGGATTCGGTTGCGTTGATCTGCTGCAGAAGCACCTGGCTATGTGTCCATGCCAGCTCAAAAACGCGGTCGGCAAGATACCTGTCCCGGTATTTTTCAACCAGCCCCGTGCAAACTTCGCGGGCGTCGCCGGCGCCGGTGATGACATTGACGGTTGCCGATTTTCCCGGAGCGAGAATGATCTGACATCTTATTGCCACGATCGGATCGAGTACCGGTCCCTGGCTGTCGGAAAGGGGAGACAGGCTCCGCAATGCCTGGGGGGCAATCAGCGTATTTCCCCGGCCGATAAAACGCAACCTGTCGGTTTCATATGACATCTCGCCCATATCCGCACCATGCACCGTCATGGCGTGAAACATCCATGGCGTCTGTTCGTCGTTGGAACGGGGTCTTCGGGTGGCCATGATGGCGCCCTGATTTCTGAGAATCTCGGTTTGGACAAAGAGATTGCTGAAAACCGGATGGAGCGTGTCGGCCGCGGGCGATGCCAGGACGACTTCCGCGTAACTGGTGACCTCGATGGTTCGGCGGGATTTCGATCGATTGGTAAGTGTTATCCGGCGCAGCTCGATATCATCCTCCGGGGAGACCGCGATCTCCGTATGGGTGTCGATGTCTTCATCCCGACGGCGGAATTCGGCCCGGCCTTCGGAAAATATGGCCTCATACTGCTTCGATGTCTTGAGCACCGGCTGGTGAGCCGTTGACCATAAGACGCCGCTTACGACATCACGGATATAGCAGAAGGAACCCCAATTGTCGCAGGTGCCGTCTTCGCGCCAGCGGGTCACGGCGATGTCTTTCCAGCGGCTGTAACCGCCGCCGGCGTTGGTGATCATGACATGATATCGTCCGTTGGACAGAAGCTGCACCTCCGGTACGGGCGTGTGTGGGGTTGTATAGACACGTACCGGTTTTTCTTCCAGGGGTTGCGTGGCCTCATGTTCTTCGGAGATGGCGGATGAGTAAAAGGCCGTGGCCTTGGGCAGCCGTTCTTGAAGCAGCAGCATTGTCGCCTGGAACATGGGATCCGCCTCGAACCGTTTTTGCATGGGGCGGTCGAGCAGCAGATGCGCGAGGGAGAGAAGGCTCATCCCCTGATGATGGGTCATAAAGGAGCGAACCACGGCATTAGACTGGCCCCTGGGAAGGTGGGTCGGGGTGTAGTCAATGGCTTCATAAAGACCGTAACGGCCACAAAACCCACGAGCGGTTAACTCTTGCAGATTTTGACAGGCTTCCTCGGGCATCACCATGAGGGCCAGCGCCGAGGCATAGGGCGCAACCACCAGATCCCCGGAAAGCCCTCGTTTGAGACCCAGACCCGGCACGCCGAATGCCTTGTACTGATAGTTGAGATGACTGTCGGTTATATTATAGCCGGATTCTGAAATCCCCCACGGCACGCCGCGTTTTTTTCCATAGTCGATCTGTCTGGCCACGGCCGTCCTGCATGTCTGATCAAGAAGGGTTTGTTCATAAGTCGGCATCATCAAAAGCGGCATCAGGTATTCAAACATGGAACCGCTCCAGGAAAGCAGGATCGGTTCACCGCCGGAAATGGTGAGAAGACGCCCCAGGGCAAACCAGCTTTCCTGGGGGAGCTGCCCCTGTGCAATGGCAACAAAACTGGCAAGCCGGGCTTCCGAAGCCAGTAAATCATAATAGCTTTCGTCCCGTCGACTTTCGCTGACGTTATAACCGATGGACAAAAGATGGCGCGTCCTGTTGTAAAGGAACGTAAATTCCATGTTACGGGCAAGTTCCCCGGCACGGCGCGCCAGGTCTTCCATGCGGGCGATTCGTTTCCTTGCTTGAAGACTTGACGCGATGATGAGTTTTTTCAGCTTTTCGAGCAGTTGTTTTTCCGCCGGCGTCATACTGCGCCGTTGTTTTTCCTTGATCAGGGGGAGCACGTCATCATCGAGGCAGGCCAACTGGCGCAGGGTAGGGATAGCCTTGAGGTAGGGGAACGAATCAAGGATATGCTCTATGGGCCAGGGTTGAACCCATGGTGAAAGCAAGGTCAACTCATCGATGGCGGCCCGGCACTGTTTTTCAAGCGACCGTGCCAGAGACGCCGCCTCGCTTTTTGGAAGTGCTTCAAAATTATATACAATTTGCCCGGCATACATTGCCAGCCGATCCAGGTTTTGTTTCACAACCCAAAGTGTACCCTCTAATGGAAACGATTTCATTGATTCCATTTCTTCCATTTCTTTTGTAAATTGCGCCAGCGCGGCGGGATTGCGTTCTCCCTTTATATCCACCAGAATCATCACCGTGTCGGCCAGACCGTCAAACAGACGTTTCCCCACCAGCTTTTCGTCTGGAAGCGCGAGCAGTCCTGCCCGCAAGGTCAGAAGGCTTGCCGCCAGGTTTCCGCTGTCAACGGATGAAACATACATGGGCAGCAGCGGCGCAAGGGTTTGGGTGTCGTACCAGTTATAGAAATGACCCCGGTAGCGCTCCAGGGTATCCATTGTTGCAAGGGCTTTTGATGTCCGATCCATAAAATTCTCAACGGAAATATAACCAAAATCACAGGCCGATAGATTCGAAAGGAGCGCAAGCCCCATGTTGGTCGGCGACGTGCGGTGGGCCACCACCTCGCGCGGTTCTTCCTGGTAATTATCCGGGGGCAGCCAATGGTCGTCAGGGCCGACGAAGTTTTCGAAAAAAGTCCAGGTTTTTCGCGAAAGCTTTCGTAAAAATACGATTTGATCATTTGTCAGTCGTGATTTTTTAGACTTAAGGGGCATGCTGATCCACCAGGCGATCAGGGGAGAGACAAACCAGGGGATAAGGAACAGGAGGGCCGCGGGCAGGGCTGAAGGTCGCGCAAAAATAAGATAACCGGCTACGGCCATGGCGATTACCGGTGCAATCCACATGCTTCTATAAGATTCGGCAAGGTCTGTACGGCGTTTGCCGTCGGCATCATCGGGCATATTCCATTCGAGAAGTCTCCTGTGTGAAACCACGATTCGCCACAGGGTTTTACAAATGGCAATACTATTGGCAAATGCCTCGTAAGGCAGACAGAAAAGGGTAAATGAGGATTGGGCAAGGCATTTGAGGGTGATATGGGCGGCGCCCGTGAGGTGCTGACGAAACAGAGCGTCGCCGGGTTTGGTGAAGAAGCCCATGAGGCAGTTAATCAAGGGCGACATCGCTACGATACCGATTACCGATGCGCTATAGAACCAGGGGAAAGGCAGCACGGTCCAGCCGAGCAGCAGAAAAAGGATTAATGCCATAGGCGAAAGGCTGCGCCGGAGGTTGTCAAAGATCTTCCAACGGGATAAGATCGAAATCGGATTTTTTGTAAAATTTGTATCAGGACCCGGGACGCCGGGGAAAAGCCATCTTATGATCTGCCAATCCCCGCGGATCCAGCGAAGTCTGCGGCGCATATCCTCACTGTAGGAAGATGGATGTGCCTCGTATAACAAAACATCGCTGATCAGACCAGACCGTGCATAGCATCCTTCAATAAGATCATGGCTGAGAATCAGATTTTCGGGAAAACGTCCCTGCAGGGCGTTTTCGAAAGCGTCAACGTCATAAATGCCCTTGCCGATGAATGACCCTTCGCCGAAAATATCCTGATACACATCTGAGACAACGCGGGTGTAGGGATCAATACCGGCATCCATCCCGTTCATGCGGGCGAACCGCGACCGGTTCGCGCCGGGCAGGCTTACCGCCACCCGCGGTTGGAGAATTCCGTATCCGGCCACGATGCGCCCCTTTTCCGCGTCATAGACTGGACGGTTCAACGGATGCGCCATTGCGCCCACGAGTTGCCATGCCGCGTCACGCGGCAACTCCGTGTCCGTGTCCAGGGTGATGACATACTTCACCTTCGACAACACCTTGGGATTTCCGACGATATCTGAAAAATCGCTTGAAAAGCCACCACGGAGAAGCGAATTCAGTTGCGCAAGCTTTCCCCGTTTCCGTTCATAGCCCATCCAGATGCGATCCCTCGGGTTCCATTGACGCCGGCGATGAAGAAGAAAGAAGGTATCGCCGTTTCTACTGTATTTTTCGTTTAATTCCTCTATTCTTTGCCGGGCCGCCAACAGCAGTGGTTCGTCTTCGGGAAGTTTTTCCGCGGGAGCGTCCATAAAGTCGGTAACAAGGCCGAATCGGAGGTTTTCGGTCCGGTTCGCCAGAAATCGGATTTCCAGGGCATCGATCAGATGCCCGATGTTCTCCCGGCTGGTAAGCATGGCTGGGACCACGACCAGTGTAGACGATTCGGGCGGAATCCCTTTGGAAAAATCCATTCGCGGGAGAAGACGCGGTGTGACAAAAATTGTCGCAAATAGATTGACCAGTGCAATGACGAGTTGGTTTACGGACAAAAAGCAGACAACGCCGAACAACCAGAATAAAGGGCCGTCCATGCCATTTGAATGGATATTAGACATCAGACCCGCGGTAAAGATGACTGAAAATAAAAGAATCGCGCCGAGATACAGCGCCAGGGGAAACCGTCGCCCCGTCCTTGTAAACCTATTTATAACGGTTGACCTGACCCTGGTCCGCGCTTCGAGTTGGGAACGTCCGTTATCGATGAGGTAGAAACCGACATGGGCGGCCCGGTTTTCGCCATTGTTTTCAGCAGCGCTTTGCCGGGATAAATCGATTGCTGCTTTTGCCACCTCTATTTCGGATAATCCGCTATTTTTGGCGACCGCTTCAACGATGTGGCGATATTGATCGCGGGTTGAAAAATCCATCCTGTCGTAGATTCCGGCCGGATCCTGCCGCAGGGTTTGTTCAACGACGCTCATTGTGTCGACAAATTGGCGCCAGTCAATGGCGTTTAAGGACCGGAGGCTGCCGATGGTGTTGCTTATGGAAAGCTGATCAGCCGCCTGCTGCTGATTCTCGGATTGAACCAGTTGGCTGATGGTCAGATAGGATTCCGAGAGTTGCTGCTCAATCCAGGTAAGGGGCAGCGCCAGGGCCGCTCCCTGTCCCTGGAGACGACGGGCGAGTTCCGCAACAAAGGAGCTGACCAGAGGCGGGTTTGATCGTGCCATGTCGGCAATGGTGAGGATCAGGCTTTTCGGGTCTTTTTCCGCCGTCTCTGAAATCTTGTCCGCCCAGTAAGCGGCCCGGTTCCGGCCGATCCGATCAAAGGCAATCCGTGCCGCCACTCGCCTGAGATTTTCGATCAGTGCCAGTCGCAGCATGATGGGAATTGCCCATAATTCGCCAAGCTGCAACGACGTAACCGTCTGATACGCCGCAACAAAGCTATTCAGGCTCTCCGGATAGACCAGGCCGTCGCCGTGGGAAATAGTCTCCAGTGCGATGTCAAAAACGCGGGGGAATCCTTTTGACGGACCGTCTTTCAAACAGAAAAGCTGTCTTGCGTAGCCTTTCGGCAGGAGTCGCCTGGTCGTCCGAATCTGTTCCTCGATCAGATAAAAGTTGTCGAGCAACCATTCGCCGGCCGGCGTAATTCTAAGATTTTCCTTTACGGCCCCGATCAATTGATGGCGCACCTCAAGAAGCACCTTCTCGTTTTCGGCAAGCCTTTTCAAGAGGCGCTCGGGAGCATGTTTTTTGTCTATGGCGTGTGAATTTGCGAGGATTTTCCCGTGTTCTTCCATTTGAGAGGAGCTGTACAATTCCGACCGCAGCGGCTTTTCGTCGATGTCGCTCTTTTTCGAAAAGATATTTTTGCAAAGACGTACCCAAAGATCAGAAATCTTTGCGAAAACGGTTGCCTCGTGTTGCGTCATGATACGAATTTCCTTGAGCAAAAACAAAAACCAGATGAAAAGGACATATCACAAAGGAAAT
>Ga0351896_1216_pt1 | contig 15017 bp, 9 predicted proteins | sample BONcelHT113001C3_FD_205821 | JGI IMG/M metagenome (GOLD analysis project Ga0351896, IMG submission 205821) | Enriched cells from coal bed in the Powder River Basin, Montana, United States - BONCAT cells T11 rep1 HSBNCT.T11.300.1.C3 ...
ATAGGCTGATGAATAGTAGTAATAATTGGAGCCAAACAAAGATGCAAGTAAAGAGTTCTGCATATGGGCATCATTATTGACAGAACGGAAGTCGTCGGTACCGGTATAGTCTTTCTCGACATATGGAGCAGGAATTGTGAGGGTTATGACACCGGTGCACCCTCGGAAAACATTCAAGCCGAGTGATGTTACACTATCCGGTATCACAAGTTCTGTTGGCTTGGCACACCAGGCATAAGCATAGTCTCCAATGGATTCAACGGTATCTGGAATCGTAATCATAGGTAGTGCAACGCAGTAACCAAACGCATCGTTGGCGATCGTTTTCAGTGCGTTTGGCATCCCCAATGTTGCCAACAAGTCGCAACTGTAAAACGCGTGATCCTTGATTGCCGTAACACTGTTGGGAAGCGTGATGCTGGCAAGCTTATCACAATCTCCAAAAGCATAGGTGCCTATGGTGGCAACCTCATCTGGGATCACGATATCCGTCAGGTTATCATCATTGTAGAACACGTAGTTACCTAGTTTGCTGATACTGCCGGTAATGCGTACCTTGCTTACACGGGTGTAACGATTATAGGCTGATGAATAGTAGGAATAAGATGAGCCAAAAAGCGATGCAAATAGTGAGTTTCCCATATGAGTACCCGTACCGGAGTAATCAACTCCGGAATAGTCCTTTTCAACATATGGAGCCGGAATGGTGAGGGTTATGACACCAGTGCACCCTCGGAACACATTCAAGCCTAGTGAAGTTACACTATCCGGTATCACAAGTGCGGTTGGCTTGGAACAACCCATAAAAGCATAGTCGCCAATGGATTCAAGACCGAATGGGAGGTTTATGTTAAGTAAACCTGTGCAATTGCTAAAAGCGCTATTACCAATCGTTATGAGTGATGTCGGAAGCTCAATGCTCGTGAGCGTAGTCTTTCCGCTAAATGCATTGGCAGCAATTTCTGTAACGGCTACATTATCAAGCATATTGGGTACTACCACCTTCGTCGCTGTGCCAATATACTTGTCGATTCGTATCGTTCCGTAATATGTCAAGGTATACTTGAAATTGGCACTTTCACGCGATTCACCAGCAATGTAGGGTATCCCCAATCGTTTAGCATAGGTGCAGGCATAACTCGCTGCATCGCAACAGATAACAACATTTGGGGAACCGGAAAACGCGTCATCCGCTATACTGAGCACACTATTAGGGATGATAATCTTTTGAAGGTTCACACAACCGCCAAAGGCTCTGTCACCAATGGATACAGTGCTATCAGGGATGGCTATTTGTTCGAGACTTGAACAGTTGTAAAATGCTTCAAGCTCTATGGAAAGGATACCTTTTGGTAAGCTGATTCTGCCGAGATTTTCACAGCCGCTAAATAATTCGCTGGATACAGCCGTGATTGTTGAAGGTAAATCTACAGATGTAAGGAATGTTAATCCCATGAATAATCCGGCTTCCAGCTCCAATACAGTTTGTCCAATGACCAAATCCGGCACTTCAACTTGAGGCTCATTGTCAAGATAAGCGGTAAGCCTTAGGCCATCTGTGATAGCTGTGTAGCTGAATGATGGCTGCTCGACATGAATAGTTGCCTCATTGAAGTACCCTGTGCCATCCTGAACAGCCGCTCTAACAACAGATTGACCAACGGCATTTCCTTCCACAATACCCGATGGATCCACGGTCGCAATATCTTCATTACTGCTTGTCCAGATGACTGGTTGATATGCTTCCGCAGGCAACACTATCGCTGACAGGGTAATGTTTTTGTTTTCATTAAGGTCAATATAGTATAGCTCAGGGGTTACCGATATGCTTGCCACAGGAGGAAATAGCACAACACTGAAAACATCTGTAATGCTGTTGTTGCTGTTGACAGTCGCTTTGACCGTCACGGTGGTTTGGGAAGTCACCGTACCTGCCGCCAACAATCCTGTTTGGCTGATACTAACAGGTGCGTCATGCTCCAGGATACTCCATGCAACGCTTTTGTCTGTGGCATTTTCCGGCAACACGGTAGCACTCATCTGTGCCTTGCACCCGCCGCCAAGTACGTTTGATCCGCTAATACCAATGTGCGTTACTGGGATGACCACCCAAACATCAATCCAAGCGGATACGCCTGAGCAATCGCATGCCGCCGCTGTAACGGTCGCTTTCCCTGTGTGGTGTGCCGTGATTAATCCGTTGGCATCAATTGTCGCTACCGATTCGTCACTGCTTGTCCATATGAGGCTTTGTAACGCGCGCGCAGGTGTTACCACCGCCGATATCTGTAAGAGTGCTGTACCGGTTGAGAAGTCTATGTACTGCATGGCGTCCGGCGTGAGCGAAATCCCTGTCACAGCAACCCGCACGTTGATGACAAGCGTATCGCTGATGCCTGGATTTTCTAGAGAAGTTGCTGTGATCTCTACAGATTCCCAACTGCTTTCAATGCTGTCCGCAACCACCACATGACCTTGCGCGTCAACGGTCGCAATGCTCTCATCGCTGCTTTCCCAAGTCACATCAGCTATGGCGACCTCACTCGGCGTGGTTACCACAGTCAAATCTGTTTCTGTACCTGTACCCATATCGCTGGGGCCGATGATTTCCAGCGCCTGAACGCTCTCGCCAACGCCAATCCATTTGTGTGCACAGGCGTTGCTGCCGTCTGTAGCGGTGGCGGTGATGATAACATTGCCAACGCTTCTCCCTGTCACAATACCACTATCGCTCACTACAGCAATGGCTGTATTTGACGAATGCCACGATACGGCTTGAGTTGCATCTCCTGGATCAATGACAGCAAAGAGCTGCAAAGCAGATATGGTATTTGTACTGACGATGTTGCGCTCCGCCTCAATCCTAACGTGAGTCGACGCAGGTAAAATCGCTAGGGTATAAGTTGCCTGGATGGAACTGTCTTCCTTTGACCTTGCCGTTATGATAGCCTGCTTCTTCTCGGTTACCGCGATCGTGTTCACAATGCCTGCTGCTGATATCGTAGCAACAGGTTGTTGTGTGACCTTTCCTTTCAATGTCGCAGGCGTCGTATCGGCTTGGATACTCCAGACCACCGCCTGGCTCGCACTTGCCGGCGTTGCTTTGACTGTATATGTGCTAGAAAGCCCGCCTCGAATGCTGTCCGCGCCACTGATGGCAATACTCTCCGCGCCGCTTAACACCGTGAGAGCGACGTTCGCTTTCTTTTGGGAAGCATCTTGGGTGGTGGCGGTAATCGTGACCTTTCCCGGCTTCAAACTGCGGACTAAGCCGCTTTCATCCACGGTGGCGACGGCAGAATTGCTGCTGGTCCAAACCACATGCTGAGAAGCAGTAGCCGGAGTAACAGCAGCGGTAAGTTGCATCGTTGTTTGCGCAGTGTTCAAATTGAGGTATGCCCTGTTCGGTTCCCTGGCAATCGTAACGCCAGTAGCGACTGGCATGACCGATACACTAAATATACAGCATACGGTTTCGTCGGCTGCGGTTTTCCCTGAAGCTGTAGCATTGATCGTAACAGGTGATCCCTCCGGCGTGATTTTCAGCGCTTTGATGGTTCCCGCCGTAACGGATGCATACGTTTTGTCGCTGCTTGTCCAAATAATCTGCCGATCCTGTGCCAATGCTGTCGCAGGGGTAGCAGTCGCATTCAGTTTCAATGTTTTGCCGATAGCCAATGAAATTGCTATATCATAGTTACTCTCAACGTTTTCAATTTTCGAAACAACCGTGAGTTGCTTCATTGCCTTTTTTCCACTGCCGTCCGTAGCAGTCGCGGTGATGGTAACCGTACCGGCCATAACTGGCCGCACGACTCCGTCGATATCGACAGTGGCGATTTTGGGATTACTGCTTATCCAGCTTACTGCGACATTAGCAGTCAGCGAAAGAAATTGTACAGTTTTCATGTCCAGTACGCTGGCACAGTCATTGATGATGACATCGGGCCCTGGTTCTACGATTTTGATGGTCAAAGCTGTCGATACACTTTTTTTGGCTGTGGTGGTTGCGGTAATCGTTACAATCGAATCTTTTGCCGCTTTGGCATTCGCCTTGACAACGCCTTTTGCGTCCACAGTGGCGATGGTCTTGTCGCTGCTCGTCCACGTGACCGACTGTAAAGCTGCCGCAGGAGTAATGCTCGCGCGTAGTGTGGTACTCTTCCCGGCTACCAGTGCGGTTGAGCCTGCAATCTGGATAGCGGTTGGGAGATAGGTGGTTGTGATGCTCGCCGACGCGCTCTTTCCGGATCCATCGGTCGCACTCGCCTTGATTGTAGTGGTTCCGACCGCACCTGTGGCGGTCACTAATCCGGTTTGGTCGACCGTTGCCACGGCAGGTTTACTGCTGCTCCACATAGACTGTTGGGTTGCTGTGTCCGGTGCGACGGTCAGCGTGAGCTGCGCTTCATGCGACTTATCCCCAGATAGGTCGATCGTACCGGCTCCGTTGAGTCTCATTGCGCTAACCGCAGGAACCACTGTCAGCTTCCAATCAGTGGTCAGCGCTTTGTTCTCTTTGGACGTAGCCGTAATCGTCACTGAACCGTTGCGGATACCTTTCGCGACGCCTGCCGATGAAACGGTTGCGATTTTTGGATCGCTGCTTTCCCATGTGATGCCTTTATTGGTCGCATCAACAGGGGTAAAAGATAAAGTTGCGTTTGCTGTTTTGCCAATGCCGACTGCGGAGGAGCCTGTCAAAGTGAAACTCTTCAGCGTCTTACTGACCGTCACCTGAAACGTTCCATATTTCTTGCTGCCATCTATCGCCGTCGCAGTGATGGCTGCAGTTCCCGCTTTCGTTCCGACAGCGACTAGACCATTTTCATCAAGAGATGCGATGGAAACATTACTTGATTTCCATACGACAGCCTGACAGGCGGTATCCGGCAGCACCTGTGCAGTAAGTTGGATGCTATCGTCAGGCGTGTTGATATCAAGCACGTTCTTCCCCGTGTCGGCTGTGATATTTACTTTTGCCGCCAGAGCCAGGATCGAAAGATACACTGTAGATGTAATATTTGGATCCTTTTGAAGTGTAGCCGTCAGTGAAATCATCTCAGCACTTGCCACTTTAGCAGAAACAGTCGCCGCATTACCTTTCGTTATAAGCGTAGTAACTGCACTGTTTCCCAAAGACCATAGAATAACATCCTTTGCACTATACACCGAGGACTGGATGGTTGCGGAAAAAGATGCACTTGTTCCAACGCCAATGATCGTATTTCCACTGATGATAAGCGCAGCATCTGGGTCGGTTTCTGGAATAGATGCAGCCACCAGTACGGCAACAGTCTGTTCACTGTCCAGCATCTTCGAACCGATGGCCAGTTCGTCGTTTTCAGGCTCTGTATCCACAGCAGGTACATCTGTCACCGTAGGTGACGATGTTTCAGGCGCAGGAATCGTATTAATTTGAGCAAGCCAAGCAGTAGCAAATTCACAGGCATAGCATTGCTCAGGTGCGTTCATGATTGTAAGGGATGTGCATCCGATAAATGCATTATCGGCGATTTGTGTGATCGATTTCGCAAGATAAACTTTTTTCAGGGCTATGCAGTTCTTAAATGCATTCTTTTCAATGGTAAGCAAACCTTCTTCGATAGTCACCGTTTCAAGCTTGTCCGCGCCTTCAAATGCACCCTCAGAAATGGAAACGACGGGCAGGCCATTAAAAAAGGATGGAATCACAACCTCTTTTACTTCCTTGCTGAAACCGGTGATCGAAAGGCTATCTGATAGCTGAGTAAAAACCAAGTATGGATGGATGAATGGACAAACCGTTGCGTTGGCTGTTGTGTCGGTGGGTTGAGCCTGAACATCATCAGTTGTGGCTGCTTCAATTACTATGGGCTGGGCATCGTCAGGTGTAGCTGCGGGAGCGGGTGTCAATGTTGCCTCTGGAGTAAGCGTAATAGTTGGCTCCGGAGTAAATGTCGGCTCCGGGGCAGGAGTATGTGTGGGCTCTGGTGTTGCAGTGGGAATCTCAGTTGCCTTAGGCTCTTCACTAGGAGGCGCGGCAGGATCGTTGGTTGCCTCATTCTCCGTTGTTATGTTCGCTTCAGCAATGCCTAAAACTGATGGGGTCAAAGAAATTTCAAATGGCAGTACGCCAGATACGATTGTCAAACAAAGTGCAAATGAAATTATCTTTCGCAGCTTCGATGTCATGCTATGCACACCCCACATTTTTTTCGAGAACACATTGTATTCATTCTTACCGAGAATCCTTGTGATCGAAGTAAATAGACATGCCAGTAATTAACAATTCTAGTATACTGTTTCATTGTAATTGATGTCAAGCCACATCAAACATTTTACTTGCAGACCGTCCGAAAACCTTGAAATTATAACAAATAGCAGTACACAGCAGCATTGATAATGGAGAGAATAGAAGGAAATATGAGGCAGCAATAAAAAGCGCCCGTTATCAGGCGTTTATCACCGCTATCCGTTGCTTGGTTCCCAGCAAATTAACCGCTCTCTTGAAGTTATAGCCGAGAAAGGCGAGTGCCATCTCAGCTGAGGCTTTGATCTTCCCCTTCATCAACAGACTGCGACCGTCGTTCCACCACTTTACTGTGCCATAAGGATGTTCAACGATCTCGTTGCGTTTCCGCAGTTTGTGTTGATTAGGATAGAAGCGAATTGTTACCCACTCATCCCAACCACAGTCTTGAGCGTGACCTGTCCGCGATCCGCACCTTTGATGTATGGCATACTCTTTCTCCTAGACGTTTTTCCTGCTTATATTATACCGCTTCCCTCTCTTTTAGCCTATTCTTTTCTGAGTTTTCGGACGGTCTGCTTGCCATATAAATGACGATGAGTTTATTCTGATTCATGGTGTTGAGTTGACTTTATCAAACGTTTCGTTTACACTATAAAAAGATACGATGTTGGAGGTGTGGATGATTGCTAGTATCTGAACAGATTAAGATTCTATGTGTAAGATGTAATATAAGCGTGGCAGAATTGGCACGAAGAATGGGTACGTCCCCACAGAATTTTGGCTCGAAACTGAAACGAGAGAGCTTTTCTGTCATCGATCTTGAGCGCATAGCATCGGCTGCCGGTTGTTCATTTGATTATAGGTTCATCTTGAATAACGGCGAAAAAGTGTGAATCAGGTACTCGGGCATTATTATTCAGGAAGAACGCATATTGACTTGAATCCCAGACAACTATGAACAAAACATCTACGAGACTACATCGGATGACAGAACGTTAGTTATTGGAGGTTTTCATGTGCTTCGTTCGCTAGAACTATTTAGTGGGACTGGTGGTTTGGCTCTGGGGTTACACCAAGCGGGGTTCTCACCAGTTGCGCTTTTGGAGTGGGATAAGGATTCCTGCAATAATATAAAAGCTAACATCGCCAATGGGTTCAGTGGCGTTGCTGGGTGGAATGTACAACAAACTGATGTAAGACTAGTCCGATATTCCGATTTTGGTATTAATATCCAGTTCGTTACAGGCGGGCCGCCATGCCAGCCATTTTCACTTGGTGGAAAACATAAAGCATTTGCGGATACGCGAGACATGTTTCCAGAAGCGGTACGCGCGGTCCGAGAGCTAAAGCCATTGGGTTTCATTTTCGAGAATGTGAAGGGTTTGTTGAGAAAATCCTTTAGTTCTTATTTTAATTATATCCTACTGCAATTAGCTCACCCTGAGGTGATCGCGCACGATAATATGGATTGGATGGAACATCTGCAAATGCTGGAAGCATACCACACATCCAGTTTGCCGCGAGGACTAGAGTACAATGTGGTCTTTAGGCTATTGAATGCAGCAGATTACGGAATCCCTCAAATGCGACATCGGGTTGTAATCGTAGGGTTTCGCAGCGATTTGGACGCTAAATGGTCATTCCCGGATCCAACACACAGCAAGGATGCTCTTCAATACGCGAAATTTGTAGATGGATCGTACTGGGATGAACATCGTGTTTCGAAGAGAAACAGACCTGAGACAGTCTTATCCGATCGTAACCGTACCCTGCTCTCTGAAAGGTCATCACATAAAAAACGCTGGCGAACAGTTAGAGATGCAATATTTGACTTACCAGACCCAAGGACTGCCAATACATTGCTGTATCCAAATCATGAGTTTCGTGATGGTGCCAGGCCATATTCGGGCCATTCGGGAAGCGTCCTAGATGAACCTTCTAAAACCATAAAAGCCGGTGCTCATGGCGTGCCGGGTGGCGAGAATACGCTTTTGCTGGATGATGGGACGTTGCGGTACTATACTGTTCGTGAAAGCGCCAGGATACAAACGTTCCCTGATGATTACCTTTTCAGTGGATCGTGGACAGAGAGTATGCGACAGATCGGCAATGCAGTTCCGGTAAGGCTCGCAAGCATCATAGGCGAGTCAGTCATCAAACAGATGGAAAGGATGGAACAGCATCGTGTCAAGCAATCCTGAGGTCAAACCCTTTAACCCTCTAGATAAAAGGCATCTGGGCGAAAGCGTTGCTGAAGCTTTGCTTTCTACAGCACCACAAAATCTACCTCCGAATCCCTTTGTAGGCGCAGGTGTTTACGCCCTGTATTATACAGGCTCTTTTTCTGCTTACAGACAATTGTCCGAAGTGAATCAAGATGACCAGTTCCGATGCCCGATATATGTTGGGAAAGCCGTTCCGGCTGGCGCGCGAAAAGGTGGGCTTGGCATGGAAGTTGAACATGGACAAGCTCTATATAAACGTCTCGCTGAACATGCCGAGTCGATCAACGCTACGGATAATCTGCTTTTGGATGATTTTCGTTGCCGATTCTTAATAGTGGATGACATTTGGATACCCCTTGCGGAATCTATGCTCATTGAGCGGTTCAGACCTGTCTGGAACATTGTTCTGGATGGTTTTGGTAATCACGATCCTGGAAAAGGACGATATAACGGGATGATGCCACAGTGGGATTGTGTTCATCCTGGTAGATCTTGGGCAACACGGTTGCAGCCTTGTCCAAACAGCAGCGATCAACTGGGCGACCGAGTTAGTGCGTTTCTTCAAGGCTTTTTTTCCGAGAAATTTGAAGAGTGAGTGCCTGTATTTTTTGCTATACTATCAAGGTATCGATAGAGCCTCTCTGATGCAATATCACATCCGCACTCCAATCTGCAATACTCCAACACATCCATCCCCAACCGCCGTGCCACCTCATTCTGCGATAACCCCGCCTCCCGCCGAGCCTTGCGCAACTGTACATGCGCAGACTCCGCGCCTGGAGTCGAACCTTGCGCCTGAATCGCCTCCATAAACCAAAGCTCCTCGTCATGGAACAGGTATACATCCGATTGAACCTCGTCCACAGTCACCTTGCAGGTATAGCGCGTCCCCTGCCCGCCGGATTTCAAACTGGCAGCCTGCCGCTCATCGGTAATGTTGTCGATCTTCACCGGAGCTCCGTCTGGCAGCTGATAGGCAACAGGCCGAATGCGTCCCCCAAGCTCATGTCTGGCGACCACTGTCACATAATCCTTGTGCGTGGTAGGCACGGGCGCGGAATTGGGCGCCTGGTTCTGCATCGCCATGATGGGTCACCTTCCTTCTTCACATGCCATACATCGCCACGGGGTGAATAGTATGATCTGCCTTCGGATCCAGCATTGCCGCCTTGCGGTCGATCAACACGATACCCTTTTGCACGATGTTGTTGCCAAACCGATTGCGCAGCATATCGACATTGCGCTCCAGCTGCTCCATCCGGGCTTGCTTTTCCGCGCTACCGAACAGATCCATCTGTACAGGCACTCTCTCCGCCACCAGCGTCCCGCAACTGATGCCCAGACCCCGAAACGGATACATCCTCGCGTATCGCGCGTCAAAAAGCTTCATTGCCTCGCGGATGATGTCCACCGCCAGATTGGTGGATGTCCCCAGCATATGCTGGCAGGAGTGCCAATCCAGCGAGGTGGTGATTCGGTTGTTTCCGTCCGTATACTGGATCACATTCCTCACCGCGATGCTGATGTTCCGGCTGCGAAACCCATGTTCCCGAAGCCGCATGGCTACGCACTCGGCCAGTATGGTCACAATGCAAAGCGCATCATCCCGGTTCTCAATGTCGCTGGGTGCAGTGGTCGAGTTCCCGATGCTCTTTATGGCCATGGACTCGCTGACAGGCATGACCGGGGTCATATCCACCCCGCGCGCATAGGACTGTAGCATATCGGCGGTCTTGCCAAACTTGCTACGCAGGCAGCCCGAATCAAAACTCGCCAGATCGCCGATCGTCCGGATGTTGATATCTGAATATTTCTTGGTAGTCTGCCGGCCGACATATAAAAGCTCAGATACCGGCAGCGGCCATACCTTTTCCTTGAAATCGTCCCTGCGGATGACCGTGGTCGCGTCCGGTTTCTTGAGATCCGAGCCTAGCTTGGCGAATATCTTGTTAAAGCTTACGCCTACGGAGATCGTCAGCCCCAGTTCCTCCCGCACGCGGTTTCGGATAGCGTTGGCAATCCGTTCCCCATCCTCTATGCTGACACCAGGATTGCTGAGATCGACCCAGTTCTCGTCCAGCCCGAACGCTTCTACACGATCAGAGTATTCCAGATAGATATTGCGCATCAACCGTGAAAAGTGCAGGTACCGCTCGTATCGCGGATGCAGGATGATCAGGTTTGGACATAATTGCTTTGCTTGCCAGTTAGCCATGCCGGTCTGGATCCCGAACCCTTTGGCGATAGCGTTGGCCGTGAGCACGATACCGTGCCGATCCTCCTGGCTGCCGCAGACCGCAACCGGGTAGGGGCGCAGCGCCGGGTTGTCCAGAATCTCGACAGAAGCGTAATACTTGTTGGCGTCACAGTGCAGAATCACTCTGTCCATCGATTTTACCCCTTTCGATGGCTAACACTCCGGGCTTGGCCCATAATGTGCGGCATCGTCCGTCCAGCCTGGTCAGTAGGCCATCTCGAATCATGCGGTCGATGTGTCCCTGTACCGTGGAGGTGGATTTAAGACCGATACCCAGACAGATATCCCGCACGCTGGGGGCATGGTGCTCCCGCTCCTGATACGACAAAACATACGTATAGATGCGGTGTCGCGTTGACCCGTATGAAGTATCTGGTCGGAGCATCCAATCCCTCCTTATGATGCACATTCGAAAAAGCGTACACAAAACACACGTTTTCAATCGGATGTTGATAACGAAGGCTATAAGTTCAACAATCCACCCTCAGACGACGGCAATGTCGCTTTCGTCCAGCAGCCCCAGCACACGACCTACGCAACGAATATCATCACAGTCGGAGAAGCGGATGTCACGGTACTTGCGGTTGTGTGAAACCAGGCAACCCTTCCCCAGTTCCTTAACAAAGCTGTCCCCGTTGACCATGAACACGCCCAGCTCGCCAATGGCGAGGCTCTCGGTCTGCTGGATCAGCAGCCGATCCCCATCTTTGAGTGTAGGCCGCATACTGTCGCCAGATACATGCACAACCATATCGGCGGAGGCGGTTTCCGGGGTTTCATACACCTCAAGCCACTGGTAATTGTCGCCCTCGGGTAAGTATTCGCCGATGCCAGCGGAAGCGGGCACAAAATAATCACGAAGCTGAACGATCTTTCTGGCTTTACGCTGCACATCGGCCTGAAGGCGATCCATTTCCATCTTCATGACGCTGGAAACCATCTGCAAACCGTGCGGGTCGAGTTTGCGGTACTGCTCGATCAGCTGGCGCTCCGTCATAGACAGGCTGCGGTAGGTCGTGGTGGTGACGCCGAGCAATTCGTCTGACGAGATATCATAGAGCTTGCATAGCTTACACAACGTAGCGATATCCGGGAAATTCGCGTCCTTCTCCCAGTTGCTGACCGACGCGCTGGTTATTTTCAGATGTGCGGCGACGTCCAGCTGCTGCAAGCCCAAACGCTCGCGGGTTGCCCGCAGGTTATGTCCCAGGCTCGGCTGCCAGTCCGTCTTATAGCGCGATGGCTTGCTGATTCGAATCGTATGCAGCTCGCCTGTGGTTTGAATCTCCCTATCTACCAAATTCTTCATAGCGCACCTCCTGTATTCGGCGCAAGTATAACACGGCTTGAACGTGGTGTATACGCGAACATCGAAAAATATTTGAATCAGAAAAATATCTCGTTGTTCCCGTTGACACGGTACTTCTGTGGTGATAAGCTCTTGTCATTTCAAGCGAGCAATCAAGGGAGATGCGCGATGACCATCGCATCTACCCTGATGTCACATCGTTTGAATCACACATGTAACATGGTAAATTCTGTTAACGGGAACAAAGTGCGAACACGAAATTTTTTATTTGAATAGGAGGCGCATATGGGTGAGGGAACAAACGTTGAGTTGCCATAAGATGAGATGCCCACTGTGCGGAAAGCGAGTTTTCGATATATCCGAGTTACCGGGGGAGCAGGTTGCGATCACTTTAAAATGCCCCAGTTGTCACCAAGTGGTGACCGTTCGATGTACCAGAGAGGCGACGCTTCGCCTCAAGGTGAGGCCGATAAACCGTCCATTCACCTACAAAGCGGTGGGAGTCCCGCTACGGCAGCGCAAAGAGCCGTAACGCCCGCCAGCTGAATACTCTTTCATACCGAGCAAAGGCTCCGTGCCGTGGAATGCGACGAGTGACCAAATAGCCGGATGAATGCTGAGACAGTGATAACCACTGCCTCCATTCATCCGGCTTTTTATTTTCTCCAAAGAAATTTTTCAAACTGGTCATTACCTGCATAGTTTGACCGATACGATGCTACCAGAGCCAAGTGAAAGGAGGTGATCGACCGTGGGAGCGAGCGAACGTCGTGCTGAAGTCCTCCGAATTCTTGTTGCGCGACGTAGCGAAACGGCTCCCAATCTAGCGTTGGAGTTGGGCGTATCCGTCAGTACGATCCGTCGGGATATTCTCACGCTCATGGTCGATTATCCTCTGGAAACCCAGCAAGGGAACAACGGCTGCGTAAGGCTTGCGGATTGGTACCATCCGCACAAGCGCCTGTTCAGCAGGGAACAGCAGCAAGTCTTAACCGAACTGGTCGTGGTCAGCGATGCACGTCAGGCACGCGTGCTGCGTGAGTTGCTTTCCGCGTATGGCTCCCTGAAACCTAATGAGATAGGAGGTACTCCATGATTGTTACCAGATAACCAATTCCCCGTGAACGCTATTCTCTACCAACACCAATGTCTGGCGGCAGATGTCGCTCTGACACGTCTGGAGGATGGCGGTGGATTCGCCCTCCTCATGGAAATGGGGACTGGCAAGAGTTTGACCTCGATTGCCATCGTTGGGCAGCTGTGGAAGGAGCGACGAATCCACAGGGTGCTCATCGTCGCGCCGCTATCCATCTTGGGCGTATGGGAGGAGGAGTTCCAGAAGTTCGCAGCCTTTGGCTATGAAATGACCCTGCTCATTGGCTCGCTGGCGCACAAGGCTGTAACTATCCGAAGTGCGTCTGGGCCTTCCTTGCAGGTGTTGGTAGTGAACTACGAATCCGCATGGCGCCTGGAAACGGAACTGCTCCGCTGGCATCCTGACTGCATCATCGCGGACGAATGCCACAAGATTAAGACATCGGGCACTCGCGCCAGTAAAACCATGCACAAGCTAGGGGCAGCCGCCAAGTACCGCCTCGCGCTCACCGGCACCGTGATCACCAACAAGCCCATTGACGTGTTCAGCCAGTACAAGTTCGCGGATCCAAGTGTGTTTGGTGGCAGCTTCTACCTCTTTCGCAATCGCTATTTTGATATGGTCGGGTATGGCAAATACACACCGGTAATGAAGCAGGCTATGGAAGCCGAGTTCACAGGGCGCCTGCACAGCATCGCTTTCCGCGCGACCAAGGCCGAGTGTCTTGACCTCCCCGACACAACCGATGTGATCCAGCGCGTCGATCTGGAACCCGCCGCCCTGCGTGCATATCGCCAGCTAGTCAAGGACAGATATACGGAATTGCAGGATGGCGCTGTCACCGTCACCAATGTGCTGACCCGCTTGCTGCGACTGTCCCAGCTCACAGGAGGCTTCCTGGGCAGCGACGATGACCCCAGACCGGAGCAGGTATCCTCCGCCAAACTCGACGCGCTGGAAGAAATCCTCGAAAGCGTTGACGGGCAGAAGCTGGTGATCATCGCCCGCTTTATCCTAGAAATACAAGCGATTGAGCAGCTTCTCACGCGCAAAGGCATCCGCTATGCCATCATCCATGGCGGCGTGACCGATCGGGCGGCACAGGTTACTGCTTTCCAGACCGACCCCACGGTGCAGGTGTTCATCGGACAGATCGCCACAGCAGGGCTATGTAATAATGCGCGCGCTCGCGGATGAGCTTCACGTGACGACGCGAACCATCCGAACGGACATCACCGCCCTCACAGCCGATTACCCCCTGGAAACAACGCGAGGAAACGGAGGCTGCGTAAGGCTGGCGGATTGGTACCATCCGCACAAGCGCTTGTTCAGCCGCGAACAGCAGCAAGTCCTCACCGAGTTTTTCGCGGTCAGCGATGAACGCCAGTCAAGCGTGCTGCGTGAGTTGCTTTCCGCGTATGGCTCCATGAAAACAAACGAGATAGGAGGTACTCCATGATTGTTACCAGATAACCGCTTCCCCGTGAACGCCACCCTCTACCAACACCAATGTCAGGCGGCAGGTGTCGCTCTGACACGTCTGGAGGATGGCGGTGGTGCAACCCTTCTCATGGAAATGGGAACGGGCAAGACTTTGACCTCCATTGCCATCGTCGGTCAGCTATGGAAGGAGCGCCGCATCCGAAAAGCGCTCATCATCGCGCCGTTGTCCATCTTGGGCGTCTGGGAAGAGGAATTCCAGAAGTTTGCAGCTTTCGGCTACGAAGTGACATTGCTCACTGGCTCGCTGGCGCACAAGGCTGAAACCATCCGCAGCGCCATCAGCTCTTCCCTGCAAGTGCTGGTGGTGAACTACGAGTCCGCGTGGCGGCTGGAAACCAAGCTGCTCCGCTGGCATCCCGACTGCATCATCGCGGACGAATGCCACAAAATAA
>Ga0351896_1217_pt1 | contig 15000 bp, 14 predicted proteins | sample BONcelHT113001C3_FD_205821 | JGI IMG/M metagenome (GOLD analysis project Ga0351896, IMG submission 205821) | Enriched cells from coal bed in the Powder River Basin, Montana, United States - BONCAT cells T11 rep1 HSBNCT.T11.300.1.C3 ...
CGGCCTTGATATTCATGTGCTGTCCACCCATTCCCTTTCTTTGAAGAGAATTTCGGAAATCGATGCCTATTGGATTTCCCAAACCGGGAAACCGCACCCGGAAACAATTTTCAATAAACTACTCAGAAAAAAAGTGCTCAGGGCGATTGAAACCGGAAAAAAACTGCATGTCATTACGGCTGTCCGGGATGGTATCTCAACCCATCTTTCCGGGTTTTTCCACAATGCACGGACCCTTCATCCTGAAATTTATATTGATGATGCAAGCATCGACGTTGACAAGGCCATGCAGATGCTAACCCACCGACTGTCAATCGGTGAAGCAATCCGGGATGATTTTTCCAACTGGTTTGATGCGGAAATCAAGGATGTATTCGGGGTGGACGTGTTTGATTATCCCTTTGATCGCGAGCGGGGATTTGCCATTATCGATCATCCGAAAATCAAGCTGTTGATCTTGAGAACCGACCGGCTTGGCGATGTCCTGACGGACGCCTTATATCAGTTCATGGGCGTCCGCATTATTCAAAAGAATGCCAACACCGCCAAAAACAAGGCGTATGGAGCGGCCTATGGGGAAATGAAAAACAAGCTGGTACTGCCGGAAGCGCTTTGCCAAAAAATATATTCCAACCGCTTTTCACGGCATTTTTTTTCAGAGCGGGAAAGAGAAGAGTTAATTGCCAGGTATTCGCAAAATGCATAAACCATCCGGGCATTGCTAATGGTTAATTTTTTCAGGGCCGCCCTTGGCGCCATCAAATCCCCCAAGACCGACGTATCACCGGTGGGCTTTTTGCTGAAATCATGCTTTTATCATTTGCGGGGCAAACACATTTTTTCGCACCACAATACACGGGTTATCGGCTTGCGTAATATTTCGATCAATGACCGACTGTATATCGGAACCCCCAAAATCGGGTTTTTGACGCATGGGGATCAATCCTTTGTCAATGTGCAGGGCCGTCTACAGATTATGGGCGAGCCGGTCACCCTCGGCAAGGGGTGCCGTGTTGACATCGGCCCGGGCGCAAAATGCATGCTGGAAGGGTGCGCCATCGGAGGAATGTCGCGGCTGATCATCGCGCATCATTTGACCATCGGCGCTGGAAGCTTGATTTCCTGGGGATGTGAATTTCTGGATGATGACTGGCACACGGTTGAATATCCCGATCGACGTCACCGGCCGCCGGGCATAACCATCGGCAAAAGCGTCTGGATCGGCAGCCATGTGACAGTGCTGAAGGGAGTGCGCATTGCCGATGGATGTGTTGTCGCGGCCCGAAGTGTCGTCACGGAATCGATGGACGAAACAAATGCGCTGATTGCCGGGCATCCGGCCCGGATAATCAAACGGAATGTGCAATGGTCATGACAATGGAAATAATTCCGCCAGGCATAGAGGACCTGCCTTTGCCACCCCAAGGCAAAAGGGGCTGGCCATGGACGGCGGAATCCAATCGCGCCCCCGAAGCCGGGGCAAAGACGCTGCCCGGGATCACCATTGTAACGCCCAACTACAACGGCGCTGAATTTCTGGAAGCCGCCATCCGGTCCGTGCTCCTTCAGGGATATCCCCGGCTGGAGTACATCATTGTTGACGGCGGCAGCATCGACGGCTCCATCGAGATTATCCGGCGTTATGAAAAATGGCTATCCCGCTGGACCAGCGAGCCGGATAACGGCATGTACCACGCCATCAACAAGGGTTTTTCCGAATCTTCCGGTGAAATCATGGCCTGGCTCAACAGCGATGACATGTATGTGCCCAACAGTCTGCACCAGGTGGGAGGCTGTTTTGCCCAGTGCGGGCCGGCGGTGGAGTGGATTTCAGGCATCACCGCTGCATGGAATATCCATGATGAACTTTGCTGGATCGGCACGATCAAAAAATTTCATCGCGCGTTCATCAAAAGAGGCTTTTATGAAGGCCGCGGCCTGGGATGGGTTCAACAGGAAAGCGTTTTCTGGGCACGCCGGTTATGGGAAAAGGCGGGTGGGCGCATTGCCGACGAGTATCGGCTGGCTGGGGATTTTGAATTATGGACCCGGTTTGCGAGGTACGCGGATCTGTATGCCGTGCGCAATGTGTTTTCCGGCATTCGGCGTCATGCAAGACAGCAGTCCGCGGCCATTAACGATTACCACAAGGAAGTGGATGCCTGCCTGGCACGGATGGCGGATAACGGACGCATCGCTCGTCTGAGCCGGCTGCCGGTGACAAGGAAAATATTTCAGTTTGCCGTAAATCGCCTGTTTAAATCGCCCATGATTGAATATGACCCGCTGGCGCTTCACTGGAACGCCCAATAGCGATAGGCGGGGTCAATTTAAACCAGACGTTTTAATGCAAAGATATTGTTTTCATGAAATACAGTGAGTCCGATAAAATTCAACCGGATGGATTGGCCGAAAACCAGGATTTCGGCGTTTTGTATGTGGTGGATGACAATCCCGGGTATGAAAAAATGCTGGAAGTGAGCATGCAGTCGATAGATGATTTTCATCCGGACTGGCCCCGGAAAGTCATCCGCATTCCCCTGCCCAAAGCGTCGTTTTCCGAGCGATTGCGGCGATCGGGCGCATTCTGGACATGGCGGCAGCGCTACAACCGTTTGGGACAAGACAAGCGGTTTTACAAGGCCAAGGCGGCTTCGGTCATCAACAGCCCGTTTCGCACGACCCTTTTTCTGGATGTGGATACGGTGATCCGCAAACCCCTGGATGTCATGCGGGAGAAGGCGTTACATTGCGACGCGCTTTTTACGGGACTGCCCTGGAAAAAATATCCGGGCATCGCTGCTGATCTGCCCAGAGAGATTCCCTATGTTATGTCCGGGGTTTTCTTTTATAACCGCCGTTATGCCGACCTTTGCCGACCTTATTTCGACCGCTTTGCGGATCGATTGCATGAGCGGGTCAATGGGATGACCATCGGGGACCAGTTTGTTTTCAGCCTGGTATGCACGATGGAATCCCACCGCTTGAATATTCAGTTTGAACCGAACCTGCAGATGGATGTGGTCAACGCAAGGCAGCATTTTGAAACGGATCATTTGCCAATGAAGGGCAAATGCATAGATCTTTCATGGGCAGCCCTTGATCCGTTTTTTGTGTTTCACTATAACGAATACAAGCCGCAATATCTGGATCAAATCAAGCAGTGCTGGGGATATCCGAAAGATATGCGGGCAGGGAAAGCGTTGAAAAAATGACCGCAACCGACGCTATCAAAGATTTCCCCGCCGGACCGGAAGGCAGCGCCGGCTGGCCGTGGGAATTTACAGGGGCTGACCGGGGCGGCGACATTGCGGCGGATTCGGGCCCATGGCCCAGGATCACGATTGTTACGCCCAGCTACAACCAGGGGCGGTTTCTGGAGGCGACCATCCGGTCCGTCCTGCTCCAGGGATACCCGAACCTGGAATACATCGTGGTGGACGGCGGTTCTACGGATGATTCCGTGGAGGTGATACGACGGTATCAGCCCTGGATCGATTACTGGGTATCGGAGCCGGACCGGGGCCAGGCCCATGCCATCAACAAAGGGTTTGAACGGGCAACGGGTGAGATTTTCGCGTGGCTGAATTCCGATGACATGTACACGCCGGAAGCATTGTGGCGCATCGGTGAGGCGTTTCGCCGAGGGGACTGCGATGTGACGAGCGGCCATGCCGTCTTCGTGGATGAAAACGGGGTTCCGGAAGGCCGGTATCCGGCAGCGGCGGTCGATGTCCGGCGGCTGCTGAGCGTCCGGGGGGGATTTACCGCACCCCAGCAGGGCACGTTCTGGAGCCGGCAGTGCTGGGAAAGAAACGGCCCGCTCTCTGAAGATCTTCACTATCTCATGGATTATGATTTCTGGATCCGGATGGCGGCTGCCGGTGAAAAATGGATCGTTCTCGACAGGGACCTGGCGTTTTTCAGGCACCACGGGTCCCAGAAAACAGCAGGGCTTTCCTCGAACCTGCAAATGCTTGGGGAACGGCGGCAGGTGCTGGAGCGATTTCGTGCAACCGGTTTGTGCACCCGGACCTTTTTTCGGGCAGTTACCCGGGGCCTGAGAGAAAACCGGGTAAAAGAGATCAGGGTAACTTACGCAAACAATGCGGTTAAAATTCCTTTCTGGATTTACTGGTTACAAGCTGGCCTGAAGAATCCCATCTGCCTGAGCATCCCTGCGTTTTATGGCCTTCTTTTTCGGGCAGGGTCAGTAAATTATGGACCAAAAACACAAAACACAGATTGAATCGATCCGTTTGGCGGATTTTCCGGATTTGCCCGCCATTTCAGATGCCTGGCGGGTAGCATACGCAGAGCTTTATCCTTACAAATACCCGCATCGGTGGCGCTGGATGTTTGAGGAGAACCCTTTTTCCCAGCGTGATGGGGGAAAAAAGTTGCCGATGATCATCGCGACCACGAAAAACAGGGTGGCTGCCTGGGCCTGCGCCATGGAAACGCCCGTATTTTTCGACAATGATATTATTCCGGCGGCGTTTAGCTGCAATACATTTACACTTCCGGAGTTCCGGCAGCGGGGGCTGGGGGGGGCGCATCCAGAGGAAAATTATTCAGGATTACCCGGTTCTCTGGAGTATCAGCATGTCCTCGGGAAACCGCCGGAACAAGATCCGTGAGGGTGGAATTCCCGGCAAGCCGCTATATGTCTGCTACCGTCGTTTCAGGGAGTTTGATGGAAATGCGCTGATGCGATCTTTTGAATCGGTGGTGGGTTCCAAAAGTAAAATCGCCCGAAAATTACTGCGGTCGGCCGCAATAAAAAAAATGATGGCGATTCCAGTTCAGTTGCTGGCGCGACAAACAATTCCCGCAGTCATTCCTGGAAAGGAAAAGATTCCAGACGGGAACGGATCAATGGCGTTCAAGCCGTTGGCGGATTTCGACGGAGAGTGGGACGCCGTCTGGCAACGGGATATCCGCCCTGCGTATGACTTCGGCGTCGACCGCAGCGCGGCTTACATGAACTGGAAGTTTGTCCGCCAGCCCCACGTGGTTTTTCACAGGGAGGCGGTAATCGAGCAGGGCAGAATCTCGGGGATGCTTGTTTACCGGCTGGGCCGGCCCCCGGAGCTGCCCATGGGCATGGTGGTGGAATCCCTTCTCTCGCCCGGCGCCAGTCCCGGCTGTTTTACTGAAATGGTTTCCAAAATCAGCCGAAAACTTTGCGAAATGGGCGCGATTGGCGTGTATTGGGGGATCAGCGACCCGGCGCAACTGCCGGCGCTGGAACGTCAGGGGTATCATCTGGTCCGGATCAATGTGCCGATTCTTCAATTAAAGGATGAATTTCAAACGCGGTGGCGAAAAACCGCGGGGCGGCCCCAGGCAAAATGGCTTTTGAGTTTAGGCGATCAGGACCAGGACCAGTTGTACAAGGATCAACAGCCGTCATTTTCCACGATTGCCTCCCTTCTGCGGCGAAAGATACCCGGCATAGCGGATTTAAACCTCAGAGAAGTATTGCAGCAAAGCCCAAAAAACTGATATGGCATCGAAAAAATTACAAATTGAAATCAATGCCGATGATTTTGGCCGTTCAGCGACGGCCAATGCGGGGATTATTGCTGCCTTCAGACAGGGGCTGGTGACGTCTACTTCCATCATGGCCAATATGCCGGGATATTCGGAAGCCTGCGATCAGATACGAGAATATGCCTTTATCAGGAATGTGGGGGTGCACCTGAACGTGACCGAGGGCAAACCATTGACCGACGCCATTCGAGATTTTCCTGTTTTTTGTAATGAAAACGGATTGTTTTATATTACACGATGGAAAGCCAGGGCCGCCTTTACGTCAAAGGAAAAAACCGCTCTCGATGAAGAAGTGGATGCGCAGATTCAAAAATGTCTTGATGACGGAATTCATCCCTGCAAAGTCGATTCGCACATGCACCGCCATACCAATTGGGAAATGGGTCGCATTGTGATCGATGCGGCCCGAAAATTCAACATTCCATCTGTCCGGCTGTGCGGGAATTGCCGACAGCAGAATATGTTGAGGCGGGTTTTCGTAATGGCCTATAATTACCGGCTGCGTCTGGCACGGCTGGCGGGGCATCAATTTTTCGGCGCTGTGGCGGATTTAAACCGATGCCGGAACCGGCTGCGGGGAAAGGTTGAGGTCATGGTGCATCCCGTGCTTTCATCAGAGGGTTTTTTGCTCGATGCCGAGAGCGGGCGGCCTTTAACTGAGCATGTCGGCTGGTTCCGAAAGTTTGCGAGGCCTGAAGTATCCGATGATGCGTAGATTACAAGGCGGCGTTTCGGTGATTGTGCCCGTTTACAATGCGGAATACTCCCTCAAACAATGTCTGGACAGCGTGTTTGACCAAACGCTGCTTCCGGCACAGGTCATTGTCATTAATGACGGCTCTATTGACGATACGGAAAAAGTCGCTGGTGAATATGGCGACCGGATCATTTATCTGAAACAGGGCAACGCCGGACAGGGCGCAGCGAGAAATGCCGGACTGACGGCGGCGTCCGGGGAGCATATCGCTTTTCTGGACGCTGATGATTACTGGACGCCGGGGTTTCTTGAAACATGTTTGCATTTTCTGGAGGCCCATCCGCATTGCGTGGCGGTCAATACCGGCCTGATCACCCGGATGCATGACGGCCGCGAAGTGATCCAGCCGGAATCCCTCCACCGGCCGGATTCTCCGACCGCGCCATTCGTGGTAGATGATTTCTACGCGTTCTGGGCCCAGCACGATCATGTGCGCACCGGGTCGGCCGTGATCCGCAAAAGCGTGATCGACCGGGCCGGGGGTCAACGGGCCGATCTGCGGGTGAGCCAGGACCTGGAATACTGGGGATATATCGCCAGTTTCGGGCCTTGGGGCTATATTCCCGAGCCGCTGTGGGTAGGAAATTCCCGGGCCGCGGCACAGGCGCCGGGGTGGTTGAAAAGATATCGCAAACGACGCAAACTTTGCCCTACCGTGGAATCCTGGCAGCAGCGAATTATTCCAAGATTGTCATCGTCACAATTACGGCACTTTTCGACGGTGCGGGGAAGGGTCGCATCCGGATACGCCCAGAACCATATTCTTGGCGGCAACTCCGCAAAAGCCAGACAGATCGTTCAGCGCTACCGTGACGACCTCCCCCGAAACAGGCTTACGCGTTTATTGATAACAGGTGACCGGTTCGGGGCGCTGGGATGGTGGATCGTGGGTCAAGCGGTTATTTTACGTGAATATTTTAAGGCCCTGGGGCTTCAGTTTAAATATCAGCGGCATAAATAAAACATCCTGTTTTTTCAAATTTTTTCTGATTATCAATGAAATATGAACAATCATCCGTGTCTGCTCAATGCCCTGTTTGCGGGCATGACGATTGCTGCCGGCTTTACACCGTCACTCCGGCAGATGCTGCGCAACATTATGTTTTGCGGGAAGTTGATCGTGTGCGGCATGACAAACTGGTGCGCCATATCAGAGAGTTGTGGAAAAATGAGGATTGCGCCCTGGTCCGTTGCGGCCGATGTCAATTTGTGTTTGCGATGCCTTTTACGGGCGGCGATTCTGAATTCTATTTTCTGGCGTATACCTACGGCGCGGAAAAGTATCCCCGTGACAAATGGGAGTATGACGAAGCTATTTGCTGTTTGGCGCATCGTCTGGGACGCCGAAACCGCTACTTGGAGATCGGCGCCGGGAGTGGCGCGTTCGTGAAAAAACTGATCCCGGATTTTGTTCAACCGGAAGATGCAACCTGTATTGAGTATTCCCGCAATGGCTCCCGGGCGATGCGGGCCATGGGCATCGAATGCCTCGATCAGGATGTGTGCGCCGCCCCTGGGCTGAACGGCCGCCAATTCGATATCATCTGTCTGTTTCAGGTTCTGGAGCACATGGCCGACCTGGACCGTGTTTTTTCAAGGCTTTATGAGCTTGCTGCACCTGGTTGCGATATTGTCATTGCCGTGCCCAATCCTCTGCGAACGGAATTCCAGGAACTTAACGGATCCGTGCTGGATTTACCCCCGAACCATGTCGGCCGCTGGACACCGCGCTGCTTCCAGATCATGACGCAAAGATTCGGGCTTTCGCTTGTCGCGTGCAGCACGAATCGCACCCAGTCATTTCAGGAAAAGGCCAAACGGTTCGTGAAATTTACCTACCAGCGTCGCGCCCAGAAGGCTTCCCTGGCGAACCGTGTCGAGCAGTTGCGCAACCCGGGGCTGAAAATGCTGTTTCGCATGCTTGTAGCCGGTGTTTATGCCCTTGAAAAGCTTCCGGTCGTCCTGCAATGTGCGCATCCGGAATTGGGGGATTCTTTGCTGGCGCATCTTCGAAGACCACTGTTTACTGAGGATCGGGATCTTTGCTGAAATGAAAATCGCCTGGGTGACGCGCTCTTTTCTTGATTATCGGATTCCGGTATTTAAAGAACTGGATGCCCTTGTTGAGGGTGGGCTTAATCTCCTATACGCAGGCGATTATGTTCCCCAGTCAGTTCAAAAAAAAGCGGCCCGCGTTCTGGGCCCGCGGGCGATGCCGTTAACCGGCGAATGGCGGATCGGTCGGGAGGATCGGGATTTTCTCGCTAATCGCAACGTGTCTTTACGCATTCATCCCGGGGTTTTTGGACGTATTCGGGGACTAAAACCGGATGTGATGGTGTGCGACGGATTTTTCAAGTGGACAGTGCCGGCCTTGCTGCACCGGATTCAAAGCGGGACGCCCCTGGTGATCTGCTATGAACGGTGGGCCCATACCGAGCGGCTTTCCCAGTGGTACCGGAAACTGTATCGCAAAATGGTCATTCGGTTCGCCGATGCCATGTGCTGCAACGGCAGCCTTTCCGCTGCGTATGCGAATCAACTGGGAATGCCGTCAAACCGAATCACCCGAGGGCAAATGGCTGCCGACACCGATGGCCTGGCTGCGGCCCGTGAAAGAATTCCGGCGGCGGAGACATCGGCTCTGAAGGAAAAACTGGGACTTTGCGGAACCATTTTGCTATATGTGGGTCGGTTGGTTCAGTTGAAAGGGCTTGATCGGCTGATGGATGCCTGGGCGCGACTGGAACCGAACTTAGCAAAAAAATCCGGGCTGCTGATTGCAGGAGACGGACCCGAGCGCGGCGCCCTGGAACGGCAGTGCCGGGACCTTGGTCTTGTCAATGTGGTGTTTGTCGGGGCTGTTGCGCATGACCGAATCGCCGCCTATTACGCGACAGCCGATGCTTTTGTTATTCCCACCCTGGAGGACAACTGGAGCCTGGTGGTGCCCGAAGCCATGGCCTGCGGCCTGCCGGTGCTGTGTTCCAAATACAACGGGTGCTGGCCGGAGCTGGTCCGGGAGGGGGAAAACGGTTGGGTATTTGATCCCGTTGATTCGCGTGATTTTGTGCGGACGCTCCAGGCAGCGGTTGATGCGGGAGATCGACTGCGGGAAATGGGCAAATGTTCCCGGGAAATCGTGGCGGCCCATTCGCCGGGAAATGCGGCCGAAGCCATTATTTCCGCCTGCCGAATCGCCGTTTCGGCTAAACAAAACCGTCGCCGTAACATTCCATGCGGATAAAGGAGATATTTCCGCGATGCCAAACCATATGACATCACATGCCGAAGTCGCCGGAACGGCTTTCAGATCCGGTTTTTCCCGTTCAAGATACAGGAGATACAGTCGATTTACTTTTGCAAATATGCAAACATGGTCCCTTTACCTCCTTGTCATGTTATGGATTGCCCGAAACACCATCCTGATGCGTCGCCGACCCGGCGAAATGTATACAGCCTTAGATACGATGGCCTTATTGCAGATGGCCCTTGTTGTTTTGATTTTGATCGTACTTCTTTCCGGGCCCTTATTTAAACTTTTACCCCGGATCTGGAATTCATCAACCAAGTTTTATTTTCTTTACTATTTCCTTGCGATGATATCGGCGCTATGGTCGCCCAGCGCCGAATTTTCGTTATACCGGGCCGTAGAGGTGATCGCTCTGTCCATGGCTGTTCTCGTATTCTGCACCGCTGGAGCAAATTGGGATGAAAATATGCGACGGGGCCGTATTCTGATATGGTCCGTTGTGGCGATGCTCGCCATTTCGACGGCGTATCACGGGTCGATCTTGAATTTACGAAACAATACCCTGGGCGCGGCATCGGCAATGACCGCCTGTTTTTTTATTTCATGGATACTGGCCGCCGGCCGGGACCAAAAAGATCGAAAGCGGATGATTCAGGGAATGATTGGAACAGCCCTTGTTTTTTTATCCCTGAGCCTGGCCAGTTGGTGGGCATTCTGGTTCGGCATTTGCTACTGCGCTTTGTTCAGCCGGCGGAAATGGTTGATCGTAATGCTTTTCCTCATCGGAACCATTCTGTTTTTTTCACTGGGAACCGATACGCGGGAAAATCTGCTGGTCCGGGATAAAACTCCCGATCAAATTGAAACCATGCGGGGAAGAAAACTGCTCTGGCAAGATTACTGGGAATTGTCAGAGCAACGGCCGATTTTAGGATTTGGATTTGCCGTCGGCGCCAGGGAGATTGGATCGATTTACACTACAAACGCCCACAACATGTTTTTCGGATCATTGATCGGCCTGGGTTGGATTGGCGTGAGTTGCTGGATTTTATTTTTCGCCGCCCTGGGAACTGAGTTAATCCGTTATCGCCATTCCCTGCGTCCCGCCTGGCTGGCCTGCGCCGCGGCCCTGGCCGCCGGCGCCATGAACAGCATGTCCCTGTCCATCCTTGGCGAACAATGGAATGTTTCCACCACTGTGTTTGTCGCCTTTTTAGGGCTTCACATGTGTTTTGTGCAGCAGGAAAGGCTCGCACTGCGGGTGAAACGCGAAAAATATTTTCTGGCGCGGGCATTAAAAAACGCCAGAAGAACATACCGGAATCCGCCCGCCGGATTACGCGGACTGCCTGCGGATTAAGGGCTTCGACAGCAGACATGCGATTCCTGATCGCCCATAACCAATACGGCGCCATGAGCGGCGAGGAACATGCGCTGGGAGCCATAGCCGGACTGCTTGAACAAAACGGCCATCAGGTGCACTGGTTTTTGCGGTCATCGGCCCATATTCAGGGGTTTGGGGAAAAGGCCGGGGCGTTTTTCTCGGGAATACACAGCTTCGCCGCTGAAAGGGCATTGCGTGAATTTTTAAAAGGGCATCATGTGGATGCGGCGCTGGTGCAGAATTTGTACCCGTTTCTATCCCCTTCCATTTTTCCGGTTTTCAGAGAATTCAGCATTCCCGTGGTGATGCGCTGTCCCAATTACCGCCTTTTCTGCCCCAGCGGACTGCATCTGTCCCGTGGAGAAATCTGTGAACGCTGCCTTGGAGGAAAAGAGTTCTGGTGCGTGGCCCGAAACTGCGAAGGCAGCCGGTTTAAAAGCCTGGGTTATGCCGTGCGCAATGCGGCGGCCCGAATCGGCGGACGCATTATAAATCATGTCGGTCTTTTTATCGTGTTGTCCGAGTTTCAGCGTAAACGGTTCATCGCGGGCGGAATCCCTCCGGAAAAGCTGGAAATTCTTCCCAACATCGCCCCTGCCGGAAAAAAGCCGAATTCGGATGATCCCGGCGACCGGGTCTCTTTTGTCGGCCGCATCAGCCCGGAAAAAGGGATCCAGGATTTCGTGGCCGCCGCAACCCGGCTGCCGGAAATTCCGTTTGCGGTTGCAGGCAACCATGACCGGATGCCTGGCTTGAAAAAAAAAGCCCCGGCCAATGTGCAATGGATGGGATTTCTCAGGGGCACGGATCTGGATGCCTTTTACCGCCGATCCCGGATTCTGGTTTTTCCCGGCAAATGGTTTGAAGGGTTCCCGAATGTCATCGCAAGCGCCATGGGAGCCGGCAAACCGGTGATTGCGTCCCGACTGGGGGCCGTCCCGGAAATCGTGGAACACGGCCGGACCGGTTTATTGTTTGCGGCCGGCAACATTACTGAAATGACCGAACACATCCACCGGCTATATGCGGACCCGAGTGAATGTTTATCAATGGGTCACGCGGGGCGAATAAAAGCGGAGACTTGTTACAGCGGGGCGGCGGTTTATCGGCGGTTGATGGGGATTGTTGAGCGAGCTTTGTTGAGTTTTGGGTGTTGAGTTTTGGGTGTTGGGTTTTATGCTGTTTGCTTCTCTTGAATTTTATCTTTTTTTTGCGGCGGTGTTGGGGGTGTGGGGGCTGGCGCCGGCCGGATGGCGGCACGTGGTGCTGCTGGCGGCGAGTTATGTTTTCTATGCCTGGTGGCTGCCGTGGTTTTCGCTGATTTTGCTGTTTTGCACGCTAACGAGCTGGCTGGCCGGACGCGCCATGGCCGATTTTCCGGGAGGGCGGCGGCGCAAACAGATTTTCATCGCCGCGGTGGCGTTCAACCTGCTGCCGCTTCTATTTTTCAAGTACTTCAATTTCTTTTCCGGATCGATTCACGGTCTTCTGTCGTTCGGGGGATGGTCAACGACGGCGACATATTTCGATATTCTGCTGCCGCTGGGCATTTCCTTTTATACGTTTCAGGCCGTCTCTTACTGTGCGGATATTTATCAGCGAAAAATCGACGCCGAGCCCAGGTTCGGGACCTTTGCGCTTTATCTTGCCTTTTTCCCGAAGCTGATATCCGGTCCCATTGAGCGGGGGGCCTCTCTTTTGCCTCAGTTGAAAAAGCCGGCCATATTTGACGGCGCGCTTTTTGTGTCCGGCATACAGCTTTTTTTGTGGGGCATTTTCAAAAAAATCGTGATCGCGGAACGTCTGGACATGTACGTGGACATGGTGTTCAGCGATCCCGGTGCGGTTTACGGCAAAACCGCCGTCATCGGCGCATGGATGTTTTCCCTCCAGATCTATTGCGATTTTTCCGCGTACATGGACATGGCGATCGGGTGCGGCCGCATGTTCGGCATTGAATTGAGCCGCAATTTTGATTTCCCGTATATGGCGCGATCCATCCGGGAATTCTGGCGTCGCTGGCACATCACCCTGACCTCCTGGTTCCGGGATTATGTTTACATTCCCCTTGGCGGCAATCAGGCGACCGCCGGACGATGGGCCTTCAATATCATGCTGGTGTTTCTGCTCAGCGGCTTATGGCACGGGGCCGCGTGGACTTTTGTTTTCTGGGGCGGATTGCACGGACTGTTTTACCTGACGGGCAAATACACATTCTCCATGCGGGAGCAATTACGACAGCGGCTCAAAATAACAGGCCGGGCCGCGTCAATAATGCAGGTGGTTATCACTTTTAATCTGGTGTCTCTGGCATGGGTATTTTTCCGGGCCGAAACCATTCAAGATGCCTTTTCCTTGATCCGGAACATGTTTATAAACCTGGACTTGCCGGTGCGCATGTTGTCATCCCAGTTTTCAACGGCCCTGGCCTTCGGGTTTGCCTTGGTATTTGTGTCCACCGAGCTGATGATGTATTGGGCCGACCGGAACAACCTCAATCTTGTCAAGATGATTCCGCCGGTTATCCGGTATCCGGGGTATGCCTGCGGGTTGCTGGTGATGTCGATGCCCTTATAATCATCATGTGTATAGGAAAGAGATAGTGATGGCGAAATGTCGCGAAGTAATGCATGTCTGACCGTCAGGCTGGCGGTGGTGCCGACAATCCCGGATGCCCCGGCTTGGGTCGTTTCTTTGATCGTGCGCTCAACTCCGGCCCGTATGGATGTCAGTCGGGTAACGTCCCAGGTTAGCCCGAGACCGTACCACACGCTGGAAATATCATCACGATTCTCAAAATCATAATCCTGGCGCATGTATCCACCCCAGACGTCTCCACTGGTGATCCCGCCCATATATATTTGAGTGCCCGCGCCGACGCGGTATCCATCGGAGTCTCTTTGGGCCTCTTCATACTTGTCATATCGCCGCCAGTTGTAATCGGCTTTGACAAATGGCTTGATATCGGGATGCAAATCATATCCGAGTTGTGCACGGGCGGTGTAGGAAATGTAGTCTCTGATACTCTGATTTTCGCTGCCGCCGTCCACCAGATCAACTTTTTTGTAAAGATAGCCGGCTGCGCCGCCTCCGGTATTGATTATGAAGCGACCCATCTCATGATTGAGAGAAGCGTCCGCGCTCAATCGCTCGTATCTTGCGGGTTTTTTCCATGCATCTATGGCATCCGGGCTCATGCGGTCTTCATAATAACTCTCATACCCGGTTTTGAGCTCAAAATAAGATGTCCGGAGGATGTTGAGGCGCCCTCCGGCCATGACATGGGCATTAAGGTAATCTTCACTGCTTTCTTCCAGGTAAAACCCTTTTCTGATCCCTGCATCCAGCTTCAGACTGTGGCACGACCACGTGCTGGAAGCCATTATCCTGGGCGCCACGGTGGCGATCCAGTCCGATTCCTCATTGTTTTTGGTTGCATATATATTATCGTTATAAACCATACCGGCCGTTATTTTAGGGTAGATCATAAACGCTCCCGCCCGGATGCCAAGGTCCGGGCGGGTTTCAAAGGCCGGCGTCATGATGCCGCCGCCGATTTCCGCTGAATTCGCGAAACTCCGTTCCGGCGCTAACATCAGCGATGCCGATAGCAACATCGTCATCATAATAACGGAAAAAGTCTGTCTTTTCATAATAAATCCCCTTTTATTTTGCCCGCTGTTCCTTGATGCGGATAAAAAGTGGATACCCGGGGTTTAACGGGGCCTGATCGGGCTGGGCTCTTCCCTGGTCGGTTTGGTCACCGGCAGACCTTCCAGTCGGACCGCAGCCTCAAAGGCATCCTGGCAGGCATGGACATCTATTGCCCGCTCCGGCGCACCTTCCATGACTGCAAAACAGATAGCGTTGGTTTCCTCCGGGATAATTCGGATTGCGGCATTGACGATGTCTTCCACTGCGTCGGGCCTGGCGCCGGCTGCCGCCTTCACGATACCCTCAAACCGGCCCGGCTCCTCGTTCACGGCCTTTTCAACGGCGGCGGCCAGTTCGGCCTTTGTCGCCGTCAAAAGAGTGCGTCCTTCCGGAAGA
>Ga0351896_1098_pt1 | contig 14419 bp, 6 predicted proteins | sample BONcelHT113001C3_FD_205821 | JGI IMG/M metagenome (GOLD analysis project Ga0351896, IMG submission 205821) | Enriched cells from coal bed in the Powder River Basin, Montana, United States - BONCAT cells T11 rep1 HSBNCT.T11.300.1.C3 ...
CTCGGGATTCAACTTGCACGTTGCTTCGCTCTTTCTTCTGAGCCAGCGGGCCTGCAATTCCGGCTTAGGGTGATGGACCGTCGGTGAGAGGGCGTCGCTGGCCCGCGTTGCCGGGGAGTCCCTTACGGGGCGGTTTTCCTTCTGGATTTTCGTTCTTGGGGATGGCAAACAGCTTTGCGGGGTGCTAGCATCGTTCTCCATCTACCCCTTCCGAGTCAGAGAGGTGCATTATGCGTACTGAGCATTTCGGCCTGCGTACGATGCTCTGGGGAATCCTGCTCGCGGTTCTGGTGGCCGCATGTCCCGGCTGTGGCCAGAACGCGCAAACGTCCTACGATCGGGGGAAGGAATTCCTGAACGACTCCCAGCCGGAAATCGCCATCCTTTTTTTTTCCGATGCACTCGCCGCGGATCCGCGATTCCCACCGGCACTCTACGACCGCGGGATCGCTTGGCTGAGAACGGGACAGTACCCCAATGCGATCAACGACTTCTCACGCTTCCTGTACACCACGCGTCGCCAACAGCCTTACGACCCATCCCTTGCGCCGGTTTACACGGAACGTGCGGGCGCCTATCTGGCGATGGCCCAGTTCGACGACGCGATTCGTGATGCGGATTTCGCGATCTCGCTCGATGGCTCGTTCACCTCGGCCTACTTCTGCCGGGGCGGTACCTACGCGCGGCGCGTGGACCGCAGTGAGGACCTGGCTGACCTCGCAGAACCAAGTGCATCCCCTGTCGCCGGCCAGCGTTCGTTGTCAGAGCCCGAACGCGTCGATTGCACCAACGCCCTGGCCGATTTTGACAAGGTCATCCAGCTCGACGCCAAGCATGCAAAGGCGCACTTGGAACGGGGGCGAGTCCATGCCTTGACCGGAAACCTGGACCAGGCGATCGCGGATTTCGCAGACGCTTATCGTCTGGACCCGAAGAACGCCGAGGCCCACTTTCGCCGTGGGCTGGCGCTCAGCCAACAACAACGCGTGGCGGAGGCGAATCAGGAATTCGCCGTCGCCGCCAAGTTGCACCCGCTCTTCCACCAGCGGGCATCTAACCCAAGGGTTACGTTGCACCTCGTGTCGCCTCCAACGTCGGCCGAAGCGGCGGATGAGGCACCAGCCCTCAAATCACACGAACTTGGACTGGCCGAGTTGCGTAAGGGCGAGGCGGCGGCGTTGGCGGGCGAAACGGAGCAGGCTGCCAAATCGCTGGATGCAGCCATCGCGGCTCTGACCGCGGCCATCCAGGCAGACAGCAAGAATGCCGACGCCCGCTTCTATCGAGGGGTCGCTTATGTCCGAACGAATCAACCGGATTCCGCGGAGGAAGACCTTCGGCAGGCTCTTCAGCTTCGCCGGAACTTTTGGGAAGCCTACCTCTACCTGGCACGGCTGTCGTGGGAAAAAGGCGGCGAGGTCGGCGTGCAGCAGGCAGCGAGCTTTGCCAAGCAGGCCGCCGAACTCGCTCCCGGCTCCGCCGAAGCCCAGCGCTGGCTCGCCCGGGCGTACCTGAGGCAGCAGCGATATCCCGAGTCGGCGAACGCTCTGAAGGCGGTGCTTGAACTGGACCCTGCCTCGCGTCCCGAGGTCTTGCCTCAGTTGACCCTGGCCTTGTGTGAGCAAGCGAAAACCCGCGCCGATGACTTGGCAGATGCCTCGCGCTGGACGCAAGCCATCCGCTTGGTGAACGAGGCGTTGGCATTGGATCCCGAGAACCCGGCCTTGCTGCTCCTGCGCGCCCAGTACGCTGCAGCGCAGGGCGACTTGAAGGCCGCCGACGAAGACTATGAGCTCGCAAGCCGAATCGGTCAGGCACCGTCCCGGCTCGCCGCCTTCGGTTCCCAGCTGGGGGAGATGCACCTGAGGCGGGCCCGAGAGCTGGAAGAGTCGGGCGACGCGATGGCCATCGTGGTGCATTTGGCCAAGGCCGTGGCTTATCGTCCGGAGTGGCGTTCAAAGCTGTCGCTCCAGATCGCCGCCTTTTACCGCTATCTCGGCGGTACGTTCGAGATGAGCCGAGCGTACGACAAGGCGGCCGAATACTACGAACAGGCAGCCGAGTGGACCAGCGCCGACACCGCCGGGGATCAAGCGCGGAGCGACGCCCAGGCGATCGACGAGCGGCGCAACCGCGCAGACAACGACGGTAAAAAGGCCCAGCAGCTCCGCAACCGGGCGAATCACGGCGCGGGCGGCAGCGGGGAACGGGCGGGATAGTCGGCGAGCGCTGGATGCTCGTGAAGTCCAATCTTCGGCGGTTCCTTGCCAAACCCAAGCGACGCGTCCCAAATTCTCGTGGCGTGTTTGCCGAATGCCGCGAGGCGTTTCCCGTCCGGGCTAAAACTGACGCCCTCGATCGAATCCGTGTGCCCTTGAAACGTGAGCAAGTGCTGACCTGTTTGCACGCTCCAGATCTTTGCCGTCGAGTCGTCGCTGACGCTCGCCAGTCGCGTCCCGTCTGGGCTGAAGCAGACGCCGCGGACGGACTTGACGTGCCCTCGCAAGGTGAACAGCGTGGTCCACTTGGTCGCGTCCCAGATCTTCGCTGTTCCATCCTCGCCCCCGCTCGCAAATCGCCTGCCGTCGTGGCTGAATCGCACGCAGCAGACCTGGTCGTTGTGCCCTTTCAGATCGACCAAGTGCTTTCCGTTCACCGTGTCCCAGATGGTCGCGAAGTCTCTCGACGTCGCAGTCGCCAGTAGCCGCCCATCGGGACTGTAACACATGCTGTGGTGCATGGTATCCGCAAGAGGGCCAGAGGAGTCCCCTTGTGAATGGGAAAGAGCGGCAACTTTCTGGCCGCTCACGGCATCCCAGATAACCACCATCCCGTCCAAATCGTGCTGAAGCGTCGCCAGCCGTTTGCCGTCCGGGCTGAAACAGGCGCACTTGCCCTCACCGGGGACAACGACGGGCTTGCAATCATGAGCAATCTCTGAGATTCGCGTCCCGTGGACGCCCGTCGTCGCCAGTCGCGTTCCATCCGGGCTGAAACAGACGCTGTCCAATTGGTGCGGAAGTGGGACGGCACGCAACTTACGGCCGGTAGCCGCGTCCCAAATCGCGATCGTGTCACGGCCATCCAATACCACCAGGCTTCCGTCCGGCCTGAAGCACCCCACACCGCGGGCATTGGCCTGCTTCTCAATGGTTAGTCCTTCGACGGGTCCTCCTGTGGTATCCCAGACGGACGCCCCGTCGCGGCCGTTCCGGGTCAACCACTTGCCATCCGGGCTGAAATGCAGGCAACACCGTTCACCTGAGCCGGTGCGGACCGTCAGCATCAGGGCCCCGACGGCAGCGTCCCAGATCCTCAGGTTGCCGTCGTCACACGCGGTTGCGAGACGTGCGCCATCTGGACTGAAGCACGCATCCTGAACCGCGCCCGAATGCCCCTTGAGACCCAGTTGCTCTTGCCCATCCGCCAGGGACCAAATCGTGACGGCATTGCCTGCGCGGCCGAATACCACGATGCGTTTCCCGTCCGGCGAGAAACGGACGCGGGATTGGCGAAACTCAAGCAGATTCTCCTTCGTCTTGGTATCCCAAATCGTCGCCAGATTGTCGTTGTCAGTAGTCACGAATTGCCGGCCGGTGGGGCTGAAATAGGCGGAGCCATGCTCGATCTCGAACATCCTGTTTCCGCTCGCGGTGTCCCAGAGTCCTGTGGCCTCTGTGAACCGGCAGGCCATCAACGTTGTGCCGTCGGGACTAAAACGGGCCGTGTTCGCCTTGAATCCGGGAATATCCAGGATCTTGCGCCCTGTGTCTGCATCCCAGATCGCGGTTTCCTCTTGGGTGGCAGTCGCCAGTTGCCTGCCATCTGGGCTGAAGCAGGACGTTTCAAACATGAGGCTGGGGAGCAGCGAAAACCAAGCTTGCGAGGCGCCCGGTCCGGACGCTCTGGAGGCGATTTCCATCTGGGCGGAAACAGAACGTTCCACGGCGCCCAGCGTGAACAACTCCCGACCGCTCCCGGCATCAACGACCGTCATCCCGCGTTCTCCCCAAGCAACAAGTCGCCTGCCGTCCGGGCTGAAATCGACTCCTAGCGCTTGCAGCTCGAAGACCTTGCCCTCCGTTTTCATGTCCCAGAGCGCCGTGATGCCACGGCGGTAATCGCACAGGGCCAGCTGACGACCGTCTGGACTGAAACACACGGTACCAGACCGGATGTCGTACCAGCGCTCCTTACACACCCACGAGATCCGTTCAACCACGGCGTACAGGATGAAATCGATCAATCCACCAACAGCCCCACCAGCCCCACCGGTGGCCCCTGCCGCTTCTGCCAAAGCATCCTCAATCGCATCGAGGCCGTCGAGACCGGGCACTCGAAAATCGTGCAGACTGAACAGCTCGCGTCCGCTCTCACCATCCAAGATCTTGACCGTGCCGTTGCGGCCAACGACGGCCATCCGCTTGCCGTCCGGGCTGAAGCAAACATACGCATCGCCGCGGCATGGGGAGAGACGAGAAAGACGTTTGAGATACCACCATTCCCAACCCCGGCAGTCGGATTCGCATTCGTCCAGCAGGCGTTCGGTTTCTCTCCCGGAGGTCCACACGTCTTGGGCGAAGGCGACTTGGGAAGCGTAGCGATTCCACTTGGCGGCTTCCTCTCGGGCGCCTGCGATTCCCTTCTGCATCTCGGCCTCCGCCGCCTTCTGTCTGGCGACAACCTCATGTGCTTGTGCCTCCGCGGCCTTTTCTTGGGCTAATTCGAGGCTTGCTTTGGCTTCCTTCGCCTTCTTCCCGGCGATCTCGGCAATCGCATTGGTTTTGTCAGCATTGTCATCGGCCCGTTTCCTTTGTGCCGTTGCGGTGACGGCGAAGTAAGAGGACATGAGCGTCCCCAACACGAGCGAAAAAGTGATCGCCGCGGTCAAGCCGGCCGCCAACGGCTGACGCCGGCACCACCGCCAAAGACGCTCGCTCCGACCGACGGGCCGGGCGTGGATGGGTTCGATTGCCAGGAAACGACGCAAATCATCCGCCAAATCTGCCGCCGTGGCGTAGCGGCGAGCGGGCGCCTTTTCCAGGCATTTGGCGCAGACGGTTTCGAGATCGCGTGACACCCCGCTATTGAGTTTGCGTGCTGGCGGAGCTTCGTCCTCGACCACCTGGCGCAGGAGCATCCGCACATCGCCGCGGAAGGGCCGCTCGCCGGTCAGCAGCTCGAACAGGATCACCCCCAGCGAGTAGACGTCGCTACGGGCGTTGGCCCGGTGTCCTTCGCCGCGGGCTTGCTCCGGTGACATGTAGGCCGGCGTGCCGAGAATCTGACCTTCGGCCGTCATCGTGATCTCGCACGCCTCGCGTTTGGCCAAGCCGAAATCGAGCAGGTACGGCTGATTGGCGGCGTCCAGCATGATATTGCTAGGTTTCAGGTCGCGGTGGACGACCCCGTGTTCGTGGGCGTAGTGCAGGGCTTGGGCGATCGTCACACACAGCCTGGCGGCCTCGCGGTTGGTGATCCGCCGGCCTTGGGCTTCCAGCCATTTGTCCAGCGGCTGGCCCTCGATGAACTCGCTGACGATGTAGGCCAACTCGCCGTCGTGGCCGACTTCGAACACGGTCACGATGTTGGGGTGGTGGAGTCCGGCGGGGACCCGGGCTTCGCGGAGGAACCGTTCGACATCGTCGGGCAACAGTTGGCCGCGCCGTGGGCTCTTGATCGCGACGATACGGTTGAGTTTCGTATCGCGAGCTTTCCAGACGGAGCCAAAGGCCCCTTGGCCAAGCAGCTCCAGCAGCTCGAAATGGGCGATCCGGCGAGGTGCCTGCGGGGCGGATGTCTGCTCGCCGGAGGCGGAATGGGTGCCGACATCGTCCGCCAGTTGGAAACCACTGCCGCAGGAAGGGCACGTGAGTTCGCCCGTCGGCGAACGGTCGAGGATCTCGACCGGCTGGTGGCAATGCGGACAGCGGATGCGGATTGTATGGGCCTGAGCGGGTCGGCCCGCATCCGGGATAGCAGCGGGTTCCGGCCGCCCCTTCGAAGTTTCGGAGCGCAGCCGTGCTTCCGACTCACGGATCTCCGCCACGCACTCCGGCCGCTCCCGCAACTCGGGCCACTCGGCCAGGTACTCCTCGACGGTCTTGTGTTGATCGCGCTGCCAGCGCAGCTCCTGGTCGGTTTGAATCAGCGCGACCAGCGCGTCCTGCCGCCCTGGATGATCGGCCGCGGGAACCAAGGCCGCCAGATCCGGCGGCTCGCCCGCCTGCCACGCTTGTTCCAACTGCCGAATCAGGCCATCCAGCAAGTCGTGTTCGTCGTCGTTCCAGGTGCTCATTCGCGTCTTCCGCCCGGGGGGCATGGCAACAAAGCCAGTGGATTCTCAACCGCGTTGGGCTCCGAATTCCCGAGATTCGGCAGGGAAGATCAGGGGACCCGGCCCGTCACCGCAGACTTCGAAGTTGCGCAATCTCGTCAGGTTGGATGCCCCACCCGGCCCCGTGCCGGTGGAGTGCGGTTTGGGAACCACTTCAGAACCCCGCGAAAACCGGCTGCTTCCTGCCCCGCCGCTCGACCGCCGCCATCGGCGGCGGTCGGGCGGCGGGGCAGGAAGCGGCGCGCCGAAGAAGCGATGCCCGTGTGGTTGCCAAACCTGGTTCCACCGGCACGAGGCCGGGTTGGGACCTTGAAAACCCGCAACTTCCAAGACCGCAGACCCCGCCGATTGTATGTCCGGCTCGCCGCGGTGTCACGTGGTTATTCAGCGGTCATTTAGCGGAACGCCTGGTTGAACTCTGCTTCGGAACTCGCGCGGTAGCGGTAGTTGCCACTTGGCACCGTGTGCAGGGTAATGGCGATGTTGGAGTAGTTCAGCCCGACTTCTTGCACGGTGAAATGCTCACCCCGCGTGTAGCGGTAGGCCCCGGCGGCTCCGTACCGGATGTAGACAACATACGCGCCGGGCGCTACGCGATGGATCGAACCTTGCCCGCCGTTGGCGACGTAAACCTCGTCCTGCGTCGGCCCGACGAGCCGCACCCGGGCCGGCTCACCTGAATGATTGTCAAACGTGATGATCGACGACCCGTGGACACGGTGCTGCGGTCGAACCGCGGGCGACGATGTGTCGGCGGTGTACACGACCGGCTGCAAGGGCTCGCTGCCGCGCGGCGGAGCGGCCCCGGGGATCGGCTTCACGTCAGTGTTTGCGTCATTCTGCCACGCCCGGACAACGGACGGACTGTCGACCCACGCAACTGCCTCGTCGCCGTCGGCATAGCGCAGCAAGCAGCCGATCTGGTCGCCGCGAACGTCGACCACGCACAGATGCAGATCGGTCGGCAGGCAGATCGCGGACCGCCACGTTCGCAGCGAGCTGTGTGCTGGGACGAGGACCGTGTCGCCGATCCGGATTCCCGACGGATCCGCCGCCGCAACGGGCTTCCTGACAGCGGTCGGCGGAGCTCGATCCGCGGCAGGCTGCGTCGCCACAGCTGGCGGACTCGACGCCGTGACAGGCTGCATCGCCACGGCTGGTTGAACTCCGGGGTCGCGGCTGGGCGGGGACGGGCTGCCGGTTGCCATGCGCACCGGCACCGACCGATTGGGATACTTGTAGCTCAGCCGGTCATCGCTGCCGAACCAGAGAAACGCCGTGCGGTTGCCGGCCAGGGCGTACAAGACGGTCTTCTGATAGCCCGTCGCGAGGGTGTTCTGCTCGAAGCTGTCATCCGGCTTGCCGAGAACCTGTGCGACATCCTCGGACGACATGCCTTCGGTGACCTGGTCGAAATACTGCGTCCGCAGTTCCAGGATGCTGGGGCCCGGCGAGATTCCCGGCCGGTGGGGCGCGAGGAACCCCAAGGTCTGTTGGATGTCGAACGTGTCCTCGGTGACGGGCCCCCCGGTGTACCAGGCAAAGCCTTCGCGAACCGCACTGCCTTCGCGGCGTATGCGGTTCGGCAGTTCCCGGACGGCGGCCAGCAGGTTGTCTCGATCCGTCGTCCATTGCCGCGATCGATCGCCCGGCGGATACGCCTTGACGACATCCTCGCAAATCTGGGTGACCCGCCGGGCATCGGCCAGCCGGATCAGATTGATCGTCTGGTATTGGTTTTCGTCACCCCAGAGGCAACGACTGGACAACCCGAGAGCCACGACGCTCACGTGGATCAGGACCAGTTGGTGATGGAAATGCGTTCGTTTCATGATGGTTCTCCTGTGCGGGGTTATGGTGGTCACGACTGCTAGCATCAAGCCGGATTACGGAGAAGATTGGCCCAGAGAAACCACAGAATTCTGGTCGGTCGGTTTCGCACAGCCTCCATTCGGGTGACTGTGAGCCTGGTGCGTGTTCCGGGTTGGTGGCCTCCCGGCCCGGCGAAGCCCGCTGGGGAATGGTGATCAGCCTCGAATAGGCCGCCACCGCTGCCAGGCCGTCGCGAGACGAAGACGGTCATCCGCAATTCGTTCACCAGCAGCCTGCCCTTGGGCAACCTGGATGACTCGGCCTGTCTCGACGTTTATCATCCAGAGGGTGGAGGGGCCGCCTTGTCTTACAGACAAGCTCCCGGGAGGCTTTCGGCGGCATCGACAATTTGTCGTCGACGCCAACGGCCTATTGGGAAGTCGTGGCGGCTGGTTCGGGCAAGCGTTGCTGCGGCGAGTGCAACGACAAGGTCGGCCGAATGATGTCTCCGCTCCATTCGGTCATCGAGAAGGGACGCAAGTACGTACTTCGGTCGCTCGCTTCGACGGTCGACCAGCCGCGAATCCTGCCATCCCGACTGGCGGTCCAGAGTTGTTGACCACGAGCATCGAAACCAACCGCAAGAATGCCGCTTGCGTGCGGAATCCGCAGAACTCGGCGGCCGGAATCGGGTTCCCACACGCTCAACCCATCCGGGCCGCCGACGACCAACCGCCGGCCATCGGGCGTGAACACCAGGGACGTCGCCTGTTCACACGCTTGAAATGCAAACGTGTGAGCGTTGTGGAGGCCGGCCGACGACCGTGACGGCTGCGATCCCAGGCTTTCCACCAAGCGGACGTCGGTCCAGTCGTCGTTGAGAGTCACATTCAACAATACCGGCAAGGTGCGGGCCGCGATCCCGCCTCGGGGATCGGGATTCTCCGCGAGGCCGGCACAGACCAATTGCTTTCTCACGGGGGAAAATGCGATCGCCCTCGCTTCAAATCCCTCGAGGAGCACTCGTTGCTCCGTTCGGGTTAAGCAGAAGATGCAGAGACCGCCCAAACCTCCGAAAGCGATCGCCTCCCCATCGGGACTGAAGGCCACAGCGTCTGCCGCTCTGACCAGTTCCTCGCGAATGACCTGTAGCGTCTCTCCAGTACGTGCGTCCCAGAGCCGTACCGCCGACTCAGAGGCGACTGCTGCGATGCGTTGCCCATCGGGGCTGAAAGCCACGGATTGTAGCGGTCTACGCGCATCACTGCGAATGACCGTTATCATTCCAGTGCCCAGGTGGCCGACGTAAAGGGTGCCTCGGTCCCCGCCTGCGGCGAAACGATCCCCGCCCGGGCTAACGGCCAAACAGCGAATGTCAGCGGTCTCGCCCATCATCACCGGTCGGCCGTCACCTTCGACAGGATTCCAGATGCGGACTTCGTTCCGGGACTCCGGAACTAGCGCCACTTGTGGGGCATTGCCTGCGTGAATCGCAGCCGCCTCCAAAGCCAAGCCGGTGGCGAACACCACCGAAGGCTGATCGGTCGCCAGGAGGTGCCCCGGTTGGGCAACACTCGGCAACGTGCTTGGCCCTGGCTCAGACTGGTCCTCCCTAAGTTCCAATGTGGCAAGTTGGCGCACCGTTGCACAATCCCACAGCCTGACTCGGCCATCGGTACAAACCGCGGCGACGGCCTTGCTGTCCGGCGAGAAGCCCGCTCTGAACGTGGCCTCGGACAGCAATCGCACGCGGGCTTCGCTCGCAACCTGCAAGAGTGTTGCGCCGCTTCGAGGGGTCGGCAGCCACAGGAATCGTCCGGAGGATGAGATCCGCGGTCTTTGACGCGCTTCCAGAGCCAGATCTTCTACCTCCGCCAAGGCCCGCGGCGAGCTCTCGACGCCACCACGCGGCGTCAAGTCGGGGACTGTAGAAATCTGCCGGGTCGATGTAGCGTCCCAAATCTCGTGAGCACCGTTTGAGCTAAGAACCAGACATCCGCCATCGGAACTCAATGCGGCCGCGTCATGCGCGCGGGATAGCGTGATCGGGTCGCGAGTTGAACCTAGCTCAATGAGCTTCACGACTTTGCCATCCGCCAGTACGAGTCGCGTCAGCCCGGTATTCGAGCCGCACGCTTTGACGGCGGGCCGAAGGTAGGGGGAGGGCCCGAACAGGTCCGGGTCCTCCATACCATCCATTCCGTGGCTGGGGAACTCCGCGGGCCGCAGTCGTAGGAGCGGGTTCCTGGTCGTCGTGTCCCACACATCGACGCCTCCGAAAAATGTCGCTGCGAGCCGTGTTCCGTCACCACTGAACCAAATGCGTCTCGGTAACGGAAAATGGGCTGTTGAGTACCGGTCACTTTCCGGCCACTCGACTGTCTGCAGCAAAGAACCTGTCAAGCCGCACCAGAGCGAGATGGTACCGTCTTGATTGTCGGTCGCAACCATCCGGCCGGTGGGGCTGGCCTTTGCGCCGGAATCGTCACGTATCTGCGCCGCACAGCGGCCATCGGAAAGGTCCCAGAAGGTAATCGTCCCGGTCAGATCCCTCGTCAGAACACGGCGGCCATCGCGGGCAAAGCAGAAAGCCCTGTCACGCGTGCAAAGCCTTCGCCCTAGGTTCGCGGTCGAAACATCCCATACCCAGAGGCCGGGCTTCAAGTCGAAGAAGTTGACGACATCGGTCTTGTTACCGGAGTCCGGCTTAGATCCTGCAGTACCACCATCTGCGGCCGGCGCCGTGCTCACGTCGTGCGGCACGTCGGAGAGTGCCAGTCTGGGCTGATTGCTCATGTCCGGAACCAACAGTCCCAGCCACCGTCCGTCAGGGCTGAACGCCAAGTCCTCCGTCCATTCTGACTGGGAACAAAACATCCACAACAATGAGCGGCATCTCTCCTTCAGGTAGCACCACTCCCACTGGCGCAAGTGGAGCGGACAGCTTTCCAACAGTGACTCTGCCCGCGCGGCTTCTCCTTGAAGCAATTCCTGATGCGCCACTGCGACGAGATTCAGATATGCCCCAGCTTCCGTTTCATCCGCCTTCGCTCGGGCACGGCGGGACTCGGCTTCAGCTTTCGTAGCCCACACAGACGCGCGGATGGCAAAGGACGCGGACACCAAGGTCCCGATCAGCAGTGAGGCCGCCACCGTCGCCATCAATCCCGCGGCCAGCGGTTGCCGTTTGCACCAGCGCCAAAATCGTTCGTGCTTTCCCACCGGTCGGGCGTGAATTGGTTCGCAGCTCAGAAAGTGATGCAGATCGTCCGCGAGGTCGGCGGCGGTGGCGTACCGCTGAGCAGGCGATTTCTCCAGGCACTTGCCGCAGACCGTTTCCAGATCTCGCGAAATACGATTGTTCAACTTCCGGGCCGGCGGAGCCTCGTCCTCGATCACCTGCCGCAACAGCATCCGCACGTCGCCGCGGAAGGGGCGCTCGCCGGTCAGCAGCTCGAACAATATCACGCCCAGCGAATAGACGTCGCTGCGGGCGTCGGCCACATGGCCTTCGCCGCGGGCTTGCTCCGGCGACATGTAGGCCGGCGTGCCGAGAAGCTGGCCCTCGACCGTCATCGTGATCTCGGCCGCCTCGCGTTTGGCCAAGCCGAAATCGAGCAGGTGCGGCTGGCCGGCGGCGTCCAGCATGATGTTGCTGGGCTTGAGGTCCCGGTGGATCACTCCGCGCTGGTGGGCGTAGTGCAGGGCCCGGGCGATCGTGACGCACAACGCGGCGGCCTCGCGGTCGGTGAGCCGCCGGCCTTGGGCCTCCAACCACTTGTCCAGCGGCTGGCCCTCGATGAACTCGCTGACGATGTAGGCCAAGTCGCCCTCCTGGCCGACCTCGAATACGGTCACGATGTGCGGGTGGTGCAGCTCGGCCGAGGCCTGGGCCTCGCGCAAAAACCGCTCTACGTCGTCGGGCAAGAGCTGGCTACGCCGAGGGACTTTGATCGCCACGAAGCGGTTGAGCTTTGTATCCCGCGCTTTCCACACCGATCCGAAGGTGCCTTGGCCCAGCATCTCGAGCAACTCGAAATGGGCGATGCGGCGCGGCGGCTTAGCGGCGACTGTTTCTCGATCATCATACGGATACGTGACCGCGTCCTCGGCCAGCTTGAAGCCGCTTCCGCAGGAGGGGCACGTGAGTTCGCCGACCGGCGAGCGATCGACAATCTCGACCGGCTGGTGGCAATGCGGACAGCGGATGCGGATCGCCTTGCCGGGGTCCGGCGACAAAGAGACATGCGGCTGAGTCGCAGTCGCTTTCGGCCGTGCCGAACTCTCCGCCCGTACCCGCTCTTCCGACTCTCGCAATTCTGCCACCCATTCAGCCTGCTCCCGCAACTCGGGCCATTCCGCCAGGTACTCGTCGACCGACTTGTACTGCCCGTGCTGCCAGCGAAGTTCCTGGTCGGTTTGAATCAGGGCCAGCAGTGCTTGTTCCCGCACCGGATGGCCGGTTGCGGGAAGGAGCCGGGCCAAGTCGATCGTGCCGCCGGCACGCCAGGCCTGCTCCAATTCCCGGATCAGGGCGTCGAGCAAGTCGTGACTTTCATCATTCCAGCCCGCCATCGGTGTCGTCCTTCAGCAGTTTTTCCAACCGCTTGCGCAGGCGGTCGATCTTGGTCGTCACGGCACGGCGCGTGCAGCCAAGCTGTTTGGCAATGGCGCGCTCCGAATGGCCCTCCTCTAATAGAGAGAGGATTTCCGAGTAGGTTTGGTCCAAGTCTTCCAGGATTTTCGCCACGAGGTCCTTGGCCACGGCCTCCTGATCGGGGGTGGGGGCGTGGGCGAACAGCGCGTCGGCATCACGCTCTTCCTCGGCGGCGGGCGTACGTTTCTGGGCCCGGTGGTATTCGGCGTGTTTGAGGATCTTGTGCCGGGTGACCGTCTCGAGCAGCCGCCACAGTTCAGCGCGGTGTTCGAACTGGTATTCACCCTGCGCCGCGTGCCGGAAGACCGTGCGCAACACCGATTGGACAACATCCTCCGGCGATTCCCGGCGGCTGAGGCGGCGGTCCATGCCCCGCGCTGCCAACGCCTCCAACTGGGGACGAAACTCCCGATCCACCTGTTCGGCCCCCGATTCGGTAGCCGCGTTGACGCGACGCAGAAAGCTGCTATCGGATTGCCCTTCGGACATGATGCGGTCCCTTGATGCGTGCAGACGCCCCCAAGAAATGACTCTTTCTTATCAAGGCCCAAGTCGCAACACAAGCGGAGATACGGAGTTTCTACGATCCTCGCCTTCAACAGCGACGGACGAATCAGGTTTTCCCGTCTTTTTCTGCGCCAACGCCTTGGCGAATTCGGCTTGTGCTTGCGGACACGGATCTTCGGCCGGACCCGTGATCCGCCCCCGGAAGAGACCGGGGAACGTCCTTTCCCAACACCCCAACCCCAAGCTGCGAAAGTGGATACGGCATGACCAGTCGCCTGCTCAGTCTGTTCGGAAAGAAACGAGACGCCCGAAACATCCGGAATCGGCGGAAATCCCGTCTTGGTCCAGGCTTTGAACCGCTGGAGTCACGGCGATTGATGGCCCACGTGGCGTGGGACGGTGGCGGGGACGGGACGAACTGGACGCACGCACTCAATTGGTCTGGAGATACGTTGCCCGGGGCCAACGACGATGTGACCATCGACGTGGCCACGAATCCGACGATCCGCCTCGGCAGCGGGGCCCAGTCGATTCGCAGTCTGGTCAGCAACGAAGCCCTGAATATCACCGGCGGGAGCCTGCGAGTTGCCGACACCGCCCAAGTCAACAATGCCCTTACGCTCGGCGGTGCCACCCTGTTCGGTGGAACCTGGGACGTTTCCGCGGGGATTCAGGTCACGGGCACGGGGACTTTGGATGGGACCACGGTCAACAGCGACGTCAGCGTTCAAGACGGCAAGTCATTGACGGTGAAAAACGCTGCGGAGTTGAACGGCGGGTTGACGCTGGGAGTGAATTCGAGCTTGACGGCCGGGGCACAGGCAATCCTCGCCGTGTCCGCAGGGACGACGCTCACGAACGTCAGTGTTACCGTTCAGGACAACGCCATTGTCACCTTCCCCACCGTTACAACGCTGGCCTCGGTGAATCTGACGGCATCGTCTGGGGGACAGATCTTGCTGCCTGCCGTGACGCTGTACACGAGCAAGAGCGGGGGAAACACGCTTCAGACCAACGGGCAGGGAACTGGGGGGCAGAAGAGTCTGATCGATCTGGCGGCAGTGACGACGTTCCACGGAGCGACCGCCGCAGGCTACTCGACAATC
>Ga0351896_1226_pt1 | contig 14375 bp, 11 predicted proteins | sample BONcelHT113001C3_FD_205821 | JGI IMG/M metagenome (GOLD analysis project Ga0351896, IMG submission 205821) | Enriched cells from coal bed in the Powder River Basin, Montana, United States - BONCAT cells T11 rep1 HSBNCT.T11.300.1.C3 ...
TCACAACCTGCATTTCCGCAGCACGCGTGGGAACCTTCGCGCCTTCTCCCGCTGATTTGGGCATTTCGGACAAGATTCTCCAGTCCCTGACTGAATATGAAGAACACCGCCTCAAGGAGACTATCGCCCGGGGAAAACCCATCTATCTTATCCATGCTTCCTATAGTCTCGATACCTTCGACCGCGAACTTGGCGAGCTGATCGATCTGCTGAAAGTTTCCGGCGAGGTTATCAGCACTCTTCCGAGTGCTGAAGCAGGACTTGAAAACAGTATCGGCTTTGACCTCCTGTTCAGTACGGCAGAAGCGCCTGAGGACCTTTTTACTCCTCAGAACCTCAAGGGCTCCACTTTTGTCCGGATCGGAGGTTCGGCTGCTCAACCAGCTGCGCCGTGTGAGGAAAAAAGCTCGCTTCTCAAACAGGAGGATAGCGACGATTTGGCTGTTTCAGAGGGCGAAGCGTCACCACGTACCGCTCGGAGCATCTCCCATTCAATGCGGGTAGATATCTCGAAGCTTGATGACTTGATGAACATCGTCGGTGAACTGATTCTCTTCCATGGCACTGTCGCATCTGTCTCGGAAAAGATGCGGAGTCAGGGGTTTTCCGGACTTGCAGTCGAACTTGGTAAAACCGCCAAGGGGATGGAACGCAAACTGAATGAATTGCAGAAGCGGGTCATGGACGTGCGGATGGTTCCCATTGGTCAGTTGTTTGAAAAAATGTCCCGAATCGTGCGTAAAATTTCCCGGGAGCAAGACAAGCTGATTGAGCTGAAACTGTCCGGCTCGGATACGGAACTGGACAAGATGATCGTCGAGGACATTGCCGACCCCCTCATGCATATCATCCGGAACGCCGTTGACCACGGCATAGAGACTCCAGAGGAGAGGCGGAAGAGCGGCAAGAATCAGAGAGGCGTCATCAGGCTCGCATCCTTTCAGAAGGGCAATCACGTCGTCATCGAGATCGAGGATGACGGCAGGGGTATCGATCCGGAAAAAATTGTCAGGAAAGCCTTGGAACTGGGGCTCATCGAGACTGACGAGGGTCTTTCGCACAAGGATATTCTTGATATTCTCTTCCTTCCCGGCTTTTCCACCGCAGCCGAGATCAGCGACATCTCCGGTCGCGGGGTAGGAATGGATGTTGTCAAAAACAACATTGCTGCTGTTTCCGGTACGGTAGAGATTGAAAGCCGCTTTGGTGCAGGCAGCCGGGTAATTCTAACACTGCCGATTACCCTTGCAATTATAAAGGCATTGCTGGTGGAAACCTCCGGCCGCTCCTACGGCATTCCCATTACTTCGGTGCGGGAGACCCTCTCCCTCGAGGAGGTGGAGATTCAGACCGTCGAGCGCAAGGAGGTAATGCAGCTCCGCGACTCAACCCTGCCGCTGCTGCGGTTGGAAAGTTTTTTCAATTACCCCCACTGCGATGACCTTACCGCCAGTTCATACGTCGTGGTAGTCGGCGAAAAAGACCGTCGCGTCGGTATTATCGTGAATGATCTGCTTGGGCAACAGGATATCGTCATCAAAGCCCTCGGTGAAACCTTCAAGGGCGTGAGGGGCGTAGCCGGGGCCGCTGATCTGGGCGACCAGCGTACCATCCTTATCCTGGATGTGAGCGGAATTGTTTCCGAGACGACAAAAGGCGGAGCATAGTCATGTATAAGGGGTTTTACGGACTGAGGGAGAAACCGTTCAGCAAAACCCCTGATCCCCGCTTCCTATTTATGAGTCGCGTGCATGAGGAAGCGCTGGCCCGACTTCAGTACTCGGTAGAGGAACTGGATGTGGCGCTGCTGACGGGTGGGATCGGGAGCGGCAAAACAACCATTTCGCGTGCCTTGATGGACAGTGTCGGGCCAGGTTACCGGTTTTGTTTCGTTTTCAATCCGATCCTTTCTCCGCTGGAATTTCTTCGTCTCCTGGCCCATGATCTCGGCGTGGTATCTCCCTCGGCCACCAAAGATGATCTTCTCCGGGAGCTTACCGAAGAAATGTATCGTTGCCATGGTGAGGGTATTGTCCCGGTTCTTGTCATCGATGAGGCCCAGATGATTCCCGGTCGGGAGGTCTTTGACGAGATACGGTTATTGACCAATTTTCAGCTTGACGACACGAACCTGCTTTCCGTTATCCTCATGGGTCAGCCAGAGTTGCGGGAAAGGCTTGCCGAACCGATCTATGAGCCTCTGCGGCAGCGCATCGGCATCCAGTATCATCTGAATCCGCTGACCCTGGAAGAGACGCTGGACTATATCGATTTCCGGCTTACTGTCGCCGGGGGGGAACCGGGCCTGTTCCTGCCCGATGCAGTACTCAGGATATTCGAGCTTTCCGGAGGTGTTCCCCGCAGGATCAATTCGATTGCCACGAATGCCCTACTGGAAGGTTTCGCTCGTGATGCAGCAGTGATTGATGCTGTGATCATCGACGACTCGAGTGAAGAGCTGGTTGTCTAGCACAGACTGTTGCAGGGGCTGGACTGGAACTTCCCCGAAGTCTCTCGTAATCGGTCGCCAGCCGAGACACGGATCGGGCAACCTGCCGGCTTCAGGCGATTTTCTTGCTATCGCCATCGTGCCATAAAGCTGTACGAGAGACTCCGTGAAAGCCCCAGCCCAACGGAGATAGCACTATTTTGGAGTTTCCGGATGGAAACTAACTATTTATTTCAACAGCCTGGTGGAAGTACGGGATCTGTCCATGAATCTTGCTGATATACGAAAAAAGGCTCGTCAGGAAAAGGCTCGGGAGCTACCGGATTCCAAAACGACGTCGTCTTCGGCTCCGGCCGCCGATCATGCTGCAGGAGTGGCCGAGCAGGATTCCATTGCGGTGTGCAAAGAGGAACCTTTTCCGGCGACTACTCCTGAGGAAAAAGCTGAACCGGTGCTTGCCGAAGAGCTGCCGGAAGAATTGCCGGCGGTTTTCGATCCTGTCAGTGAAATTCTCGCCGGACGCCAGAGTGCCGAGACGGCTTCGGCCGCCGTTGAGGCGTTCCATCAGGAGTCCACGGAAAACGTGGAAGATTCTCTGAAATATCTTCGTTTCCGCGTTGCGAACGAGGAGTATGGCGTAGGTCTTCTGGAGATCCGGGAGATCATTAAACCCCGTGACATTACCGAAGTACCCAGTATGCCGGATTTTGTGGCCGGGGTGGTATCCCTGCGGGGCATAATCATTCCGGTGTTCAATCTCCGGCTCCGTCTTGGGCTCGGTACGAACAAGGCACCTGGTCGCGAGAGAATCATCATTGCCAGGAGGCAGGAGGGGTTATTCGGCCTGCTCGTTGACGAGGTCTATCAGGTGCTCAATCTTTCCGCCTCGTCAATCGAAAATCCGCCGCCGGTTTTGGAAGGTATTGACCGGGAATTTGTTTCGGGGATCGGGCGCCATGGGCAGCAGATGCTGATTCTCCTTGCGCTGGAGAAAATTTTAGATATCTCTCTCCGTTGAAGCATGCCGGGCAGGGGAGTGAGGACGGTCAAAATTGGGATCCGGGGCTGACCCCGGGGCCGGTAACACGGGGAGGTATCCTGTTGGACAGGGACATTCAGGAAATCAAAGTGGTCTGCTTTCGTCTGGGTCAAGATACCTTTGCCCTTGATATTATGCGGGTCAAAGAGATTATCAAGCCGCTAAAGCTTTCCGGCCTCCCCGAGGCTCCTTCTTTTGTCGAAGGGGTCATCAACCTGCGCGGTTCCATTATTCCGGTCGTGGATTTGCGGAAAAGGTTCGGATATTCGGACTGCAGCTACCATGCTGAATGCAGGCTGCTGATAACGGTGGTCGCCCGCCAGCTTGTCGGTCTGATTGTTGATGCCGTTACCGAAGTTGTTACCATTCAGGTACGAGAACTGCGGCCGGCACCTTCGGTTGCCAAGGTAAGCGGCTACCGCTACCTCATCGGCGTATGCCTGGTGAAAGATGTCCTGGTGATGTTGGTAAACCCGGACAAGATTTTTGGTCATCGCGTGTCAAACGAATTACAGCGTTTCAGCACCGAAACAGGAGCAGTTTAAGGAGCTGTAAACAAATAACATGGGCATCTTGCATCTCATCTTCGGGCCATCTTTGGCCGTGCTGATTGAGCCAAATCTGACCCAAATCTGAGCGCCATTTTGACCATGTTATTCATTTACAACTCCTAAGCTGAGGAAGCGAAAGGACTCTCATGCTGCTGGGTTGCCCCACATGCAAGACACGATATAGACTTGACGATTCCAGGTCCAAGGCTGACGGAATACTTCTGCAGTGTTGCCGGTGCCGAACTGTTTTTCGCGTCGCAGGAAAAACGCCTTCAACATCACGTCCTGTACCTGAGAAGGCTCCGGAGCGATTAACGATAGTTGTGGCCAACGAGAGCCCTGATTTCTGTGCCTCCGTGGCCCACATTCTTCACGCAGAGCCTTTTACGGTTCTGTGCTGTCATGATGGCAGAGAGGCCATGGATCTTATCGAAGAGCACCTCCCTGATGTGGTCCTTCTCGATGTGGCCCTCCCCACCATGTACGGCTTCGAGATTTGTGAGAGAATCAGGAACACACCTGCTCTCTCCGGGGTCAAGACGATTCTGATCGCCTCCATCTACGATAAAACGCGCTACAAAAGGGAGCCTCAGTCGTTGTACGGTGCTGATGATTATATCGAGAAGCACCACCTTCCCGACTCCCTGGCGGCAAAAATTTATCGACTTGTGTTCGGGCAGAAACCGGTCGATCAGGATACGGAGAGTGCCGCTTCCAGCGAGGAGGAGAAACCAACCGATCTCGAGAACATTTCAGAGCAGGAGTTGCACGAACAGGAAATGGCCCGAGAAGAGCTTCGCCGCGATGAGGAAGCTAAAACGAGCTCCCGTGACAGCCTGCACATGGCAGAGGTACACGACAAGGCGCGACGCCTTGCCCGCATAATTGTTACCGATATCGCACTCTATAACCAGAAGAAGGTCGAAGAGGGGATAAGGAACGGTACCTACTACGAGCTTTTCGAAGAAGAACTTCAGGACGGACGGCTTTACTTTGAGCGACGGGTTCCGGAACAGGTGCGTGAGGGCACCTCGTACCTCGAGGATGCCCTGGAAGATTTTATTTCCCAGAAGAAATCAGAAATGGACCTTCCAGGAGCCTGTCGGACTTAGGAAATCAAAGCGAAAATTGATGTACTCGCAAAAAGTCCTCTTACCCGCGGCTTGTGCGCAGTAGCCCTAGCGAAGGAGCAAAGCGAGTATCCAGTGAAGTTGTAACTCACTGTAATTCCTGGATTCCCGTTTTCACGGGAATGACGGTACATCGTACATTTCGGCATTTTGCGAAAGCATCAAAATTTGACTGGGCGGAGATTGGTTGAAATTGCTGCCGATTCCGGAGGCTACAGGATAATGAATCAGAACCAATCCTCGGATATTCCCGACGCTATTGTAAACTCCCTTTCCTCTTCGGAAGAGGAATCACGCCGTCTTGCAGTGGTAGCCCTTTCTTCCGTGCCCCTGGAGAAAAGTTCCGGGTTGCTGTTCCGTGCCATGGGAGACACCAGTTGGAGAGTGCGGAAAGAGGCGGTTGAAGTCTATCTTTCATCGAAGGATGCGGAACATTGTATCGATGCACTATTCAACCTTCTTAGGTCTCAGGATAATGCAGGGCTGAGAAATTCCGCGGCCGAAGCACTTGCTCGACTGGGGAAGAGTTCCCTGCCGGTTTTGGAACTGCACGCGCAGGATAGTGACAGTGATGTCCGAAAGTTTGTCGTTGATATCCTTGGTATGATGAGAGATCCCTCCAGCGTGCAGGTTTTGGTGCGTGCCTTGGCTGACAGTGATCCGAATGTGGCAACAGCGGCAGCTGAAAACTTGGGAAATATTGGCAGTGTCGATGCTCTCCAGCCATTGCTGTCCGCTCTTTCCAGGCAAGATATCACATTTCGGCATTCCGTGTTGGAGGCTCTGGCAAATATCGGCCAACCATTGCCGGTAGAGGCTGTTACACCTTTTCTCTCGGAGGTGCTTCTCAAAAAAGCAGTGTATGAGTGTCTAGGTTCTGTCGGGAGAGTCGAGGCTGCCCCGATCGTGGTACGCGGACTTGCTGAAGCAGGGAAAAGTGTTCGCGTGGCTGCCGTTAAGGCACTGATGGCAATTCGTGACAGGGTTCCTGAAGAGTGGGAGGACAATCACTGCGACGCTCTCCTGCAAGAGCTGGCACAGTCTCCGGTTGTCGAGGGACTTCTGGTTCTGCTGGATTCTTCCGATATCGCTCTGCGCCGTGCGGTTATCAGAATCTTCGGCTTGATCGGTGACCCGCGAACTGCCAGGGCCATTCTTCGATCGTGCCGGAGTGAACAACTTCTTCCTGAATGCATTCCTGCGTTGCGTGCTCAGGGGGCTGTTACCATCGATTTCCTCGAAGAAGAGTTTGCCGGGGGTGACGAAGGTGAACGGGTGAATATCCTTCGACTTTGTGGTGAAATGGGATTGAAGGCGTCAGCCCCGTTACTGAGAAGGGCGTTTGACGAGCCTTCGCCCCAGCTTCGGGAGTTTTCGGTCCGTTCCGTGGGCAGGATCGGGCTGGTGGAGCTTATACCCGAGATTTCCGCGCTGCTGGGTGACTTTGACCAGGATGTCCGGGTTGCCGCACTGGAGACACTTGCTCTCCTGGCCGATCTCGACGCGTCGTCGGTGGGGCGGGTTGCTGCCGACCTTGCTGTCTCGGATAATCCTGACAAGAGAAGGGATGCGGCATATCTGTCTGGTGTGCTTCGTGACGGTGATCGCCTTTCGATGCTTATGAAGGATGAGGACGATCTGGTGCGAAGAACCGCCGTACAGGGGCTGGCGCGACTCGGTGGTGACGATGCCGTTCATCACCTTGCGTTGGCTCTGACGGATGAAATTCCCGGCGTCCGTATTGCCGCGGCATCGTCCCTGGGAGAAACGGGCAAGCAAATCGCCGTGGAACCTCTTGTCCTGGTCATGGCTGACCCTGATCCCTGGGTCAGATGTGCTGCAATCAGAAGCCTTGGGAGAATTGGTGGTGACATCCCTCTGGCGGCGATCGAAAACGCCCTTGATGAAGAAGACGGGCTGGTATCGCTTGCCGCACTCGATGCTTTGCGGAGTTTTGATACCGATAGATCGCGGCAATTCGCCCGCCGGGCTACGACCAGCGGCAACGGTGATGTGGTAAAAGCTGCTCTCAAACTCCTTGCGGAACGGGAGGACCCTTGGCTTGATGAACATTGGAACGAGTTTTTGCGCCATCCCCATTGGGATGTGAGAAATACGATTGTCCGCTATGTGGCTGAAAAGCTGGGGCAAGAGGCGCTTCCCCTTCTCCGGGAGGCACTCGAAACGGAAACCGATGACCTGGTGCGGGGCAGGATAGTCGAGATCCTGGAAAAATTTTGATGATATTTGGAAGAGAGCCAGAAACCATCATGACTGAAGAGGAATTCCGGCTTATCAGGGACCTCATTCACAGCCACTGCGGAATCTTCTTCGATACCGATGCCAAGTTCCTGCTGGAAAAGAGGCTCGCCCGAAGGCTTGACCAGCAGCAGTTGCCCGGTTTCAAGGAGTATTACCATTTCCTCAAGTACAGTCGTGGCAAGGATCAGGAACTTTCTGATATCATGGATATCCTTACTACGAACGAAACCTATTTCTTTCGTGAGGAATTTCAGCTCAATGCCTTTGTCGGTGAGTTGTTGCCGGAATTGAAGGCGGTCAAAGAACAACGGGGAGACCGCACCATCAGAATCTGGAGCGCCGGCTGTTCAACGGGTGAGGAGCCGTACACGATTGCCATGCTGATTTTGGAGACCGGTCTCTTCAAAGACTGGAAAATCGAGATTGTCGGGACAGATATCAGTCACAGGGTACTCCAGCATGCCCGAAAAGGGCTGTACGGTAAATCCTCATTCAGAACGACTTCACCGGAACGGAGTCGCAGGTTTTTCCACGAGCAGGACGGGCTCTATCGGGTAAACGATGAGGTCAGGAGTCTTGTTACGATCAGCCACTTGAATCTTCTCGACGAGAACAGAATGATCCTGCTTGGGAAAATGGATATCATTTTCTGTCGGAATGTGATTATTTACTTCGATAAGGCGGCTAAGAGGCTGGTAGTCGAGTCTTTTTACCGGTCACTGCGTGAGGGGGGCTACCTGCTTCTCGGTCATGCCGAGTCGCTTCTGAATACCACGACCGCTTTTGCTCTCAAGCATCTGAAAAGCGACATGGTCTACCAGAAACCGTCGTCCGGTTTCGGGGGAGGGGTCGTGTGAAAAAGATCCGGGTTCTTGTCATCGATGATTCGGCCTTCAATCGAAGAACGATAACCAAAATACTGGAAGCGCTTCCCGAGGTTGAAGTTGTCGGCTATGCGGTGGATGGTGAAGAGGGTATCCGGCGCATCCTGGATCTGAAGCCCGACCTTGTCACACTCGACCTTGAAATGCCGCGGATGGACGGTTTTACCCTGCTTCGTATCATTATGAGTAACCGTCCTACACCGGTGATCGTCGTAAGTTCCAGGGGTGGTGATGAAAGCGTGTTCAAGGCTCTGGAACTGGGGGCGGTTGATTTCATTCTCAAGCCAACGGCCGGGGCCTTTGAAGAGCTGATTAAGATTCGTGAGGATCTGCACGAAAAAGTGCGGGGAGTCTTTAATCTCAATATGTCCTTCGTCAGGAAGAGGGGGGAACTCTTTCGGAAAGGATGCGAGGGTGATTCCGACAAGAAAATAAAGTCGATTTTCACACCCAGAAAACGGGGACTCGAGACAATTTCCGTGGTAGCCATCGGTGCTTCAACCGGCGGTCCTCCTGCATTGCAGAGTATTTTTTCCGCGTTTCCGGGGGATATCCCCTTTTCAATTGTTGTCTCCCAGCACATGCCTTCCGGATTTACCCGGACTTTTGCCGAAAGACTCAACAGGTCTTCCACGGTTCAGGTTGTCGAGGCCAGTGAGGGTGCTCCGGTTCGGCCCGGCTGCGCACTGATCGCACCGGGCGGGAAGAATATGGTTTTCAGACAGACGGAAGGTGAGGTGACGGTCCGACTGGTTGATCCGGAGCCTGCGGAAAACTACCTTCCCTCTGTGGACAGAATGTTTCAATCAGGCGCTGAGGTTTTTGGTTCCAAGCTCATGGGAGTTGTTTTGACCGGCATGGGAAACGATGGCAGCGTAGGCGTCCGTGCCATCAAGAACGCCGGTGGACAAGTGCTTTCGGAGTCTGAGGATTCGGCGGTAATCTTTGGCATGCCGCGGGCGGCGATTGCCACGGGGATGGTTGACGCTGTTGTTCCCCTTGAGAAGATGACTGATGAGATACTGACACGCTGTGGTTTTGTCGGGGAGAGAAACTGAGAGGAGTATGTTATGGCAACTGACGATGATAAAGGGGTTTCCTACAACGCTGAAGAGTTTCTGCAGCTTTTTAAAAAGGGGGCTGAATTCACTCAGGATCTGCTGAAAGAGAATGAGCGTCTCAGGTTTCGAATTCTCCAGGTGGAAGATAGTCTTCATTTCAAAGGGGATGATACGATCGTTACGGACGAAAATAGAAAACTTGTCGAGAAGATTGAGGCTCTTGAAAAGGAGAAGACGGAAATTCTCGAGAGGATTCTTCAAATCGAGAGGGAAAATCAGGACTTTGCAGAGCGTTACGTGGAGGTGGAGGCGGAGAACAATAATCTTGCCAATCTCTACATTGCCAGCTATCAACTCCATTCGACTCTTGATTTTCGTGAGGTTCTGCAAATCATTACCGAGATCATCATCAACCTGATCGGTGCGGAAGAATTTGCGATCCTGCTTCTTGACGAGAAGACAAACGAATTGAATGCGGTGGCAACCGAGGGGGTTACCCGGGAAGAAATTCCCTCCATTAAGATGGGTAGCGGGATAATCGGCTCCGTAGCGAAAACAGGGGATAACTTTTTCGTTGAAGAGATGGCCGGATACACACGCGATTTTTTGAATCCGATGGTTTGCATTCCCTTGAAGATCAAGGAGCACGTAATAGGTGTTATCGTCATTTACAAACTCCTCATTCAGAAAAAAACCTTCGCCCCGGTCGATTATGAGCTGTTTACCCTCCTTGCGGGTCATGCCGCCACGGCGATCTTCAGCTCCAAATTGTATTCGGAGTCAGAGCGAAAGCTCTCAACTATCCAGGGATTTATTCAGATGCTCACTAAATAGTGACGCCCTGTGGAGGAAATGCCGGTATGCCAGAATATAAGATTTTGATTATCGAAGATTCCCCTACCATGAGGCAGTTGATTGCCTTTGCCTTGAAGAGGCTGCATGGGGTCCGGATTGTTGAGGCACATGATGGCGTGGACGGGTTGAAGAAGCTTTCCGCCGAAAAGTTTGATCTGATCCTGACCGATATCAATATGCCGGTCATGGATGGGCTGAAGCTGGTGAGCCTGGTCCGTAGCGACGCCAATTATCGCACAACTCCGATAGTGGTAATAACCACTGAGGGCGCCCAGGAGGACCGTGATCGCGCTCTATCGCTTGGTGCGAATGACTATATCACCAAGCCGATCCAGGCCAACAAAATTCTGGATCTGGCCCGCTCTCTCCTGATGACGGCGTAATCGCCATGGCTTGAACCAATCCGGGCAAGGGGTTATCACCCAAAAGGCTTCTGTCCGCTGAGCATATTAAATTATTCATCGAGATGATATCCATCGTGTAGGGGCGGCCCCCTGTGGCCGCCCAATAAGGGCAGGCACAGGGGCCTGCCCCTACTCATGTGGCCAGCAACGTGAACCAGGATTTTAACTGCTGAGAATATATTTGGAGGTATACAGTCGTGGAGGAGAAATTCGTCCCCAAAAATGTTGAAGAAAAATGGCAACGATTCTGGGAGGATAACTCGGCTTTTCGGGCGACCAGAAATGAAGATAAAGAAAAATATTATCTGCTGGAAATGTTTCCGTATCCGTCGGGACGCATTCATATGGGCCATGTCCGCAACTATTCCATCGGAGATGTTATCGCCCGCTTCATGAGGATGCGTGGCCGGAATGTGCTTCATCCGATGGGTTGGGATGCTTTTGGCATGCCGGCCGAGAATGCGGCCATCCAGCATAAGAGTCATCCGGGTACCTGGACCTACGAGAATATCGAATACATGCGGAGCCAGTTGAAGAAGCTCGGTTTTTCCTACGATTGGGATCGTGAGATCGCCACCTGTCATGTTGATTACTACCGCTGGGAGCAGCTCGTTTTTCTGAAGATGTATGAAAAGGGGCTGGCGTATAAGAAAAATTCCTTTGTCAACTGGTGTCCGAGATGTGAGACGGTGCTTGCCAATGAGCAGGTGGAAGACGGCTGTTGCTGGAGATGCGACAGTGAGGTTGTGCAGAAGGAGCTTGACCAGTGGTTCCTGCGCATTACCGATTACGCCGAGGAATTGCTGGAGTACACCAACAAACTCCTGGGGTGGCCGGAGCGGGTTCTTACCATGCAGCGCAACTGGATCGGCAAGAGTTCCGGCTGTGAGATCGATTTCGCCCTGGAGGGTGGTTCCGGGACCGTCCGGGTATTCACGACCCGTCAGGACACGCTCTACGGTGCAACCTTCATGTCGCTGGCGCCGGAGCACCCCTTGGCGATGGAACTGGCCGTTTCCGAAAGGCGAGAAGAAGTAGCCGCATTCATCGACAAGGTGAAAAGAACCGACAAGCAGGTGAGAACTGCCGATGACCTTGAAAAAGAAGGAGTTTTTACCGGTTCTTACTGCCGTAATCCGGTAACCGGACAACGAATGCCGATCTATCTTGCCAACTTTGTGCTCCCGGAATACGGTACCGGTGCCGTCATGGCTGTACCGACCCATGATCAGCGGGATTTCGAGTTTGCGCAGAAGTACGATCTTCCCTTGCAGGTCGTCATCCAGCCCGAGGGAAAAACGCTTGATTCGGCTGCCATGACTGCCGCGTTTACCGATGAAGGTGTGATGGTCAACTCCGGACCCTTTGACGGCATGAACAGCAGTGAGTCAAAAGAAAAGATCGCAGATTATCTGGAAAAAGAGGGCTTCGGCAAAAAGACGGTCAATTACCGTTTGCGTGATTGGGGCATCTCCCGGCAGCGCTACTGGGGGAACCCGATTCCCATTATCTACTGTGACAGTTGCGGTGCCGTTCCTGTGCCTGAAAGCGACCTGCCTGTCGTCCTGCCGATGGATGCAAAGTTCAGCGGGGAAGGGGGAAACCCCTTGGCGAAGGTATCCACTTTTGTGTCCGTTGCCTGCCCGACCTGCGGCAAGCCTGCACGTCGCGAGACGGATACCATGGATACCTTTGTGCAGTCTTCCTGGTATTTCCTTCGCTATTGCTCTCCGCGGTATGACCAGGGACCTCTCGATCGGGATGAAGCGGAATACTGGATGTCCGTGGACCAGTACATTGGGGGAATCGAGCACGCCGTACTCCATCTTCTCTATGCACGCTTTTTCACCAAAGCCCTCCGCGATCTGGGCTTTGTGAATATCGACGAACCGTTTGTCAATCTTCTGACCCAGGGTATGGTGATCAAGGACGGTTCCAAAATGAGCAAATCCAAAGGGAATGTAGTTGATCCCGATTCTCTTATCAAGGTGTATGGTGCGGACACCGCCCGGCTCTTTTCCCTGTTTGCCTCGCCTCCGGAACGGGACCTGGAATGGAGCGACCAGGGAGTGGACGGGAGCTTTCGATTCCTCAACAGGGTCTGGAAGCTAGTGTTTGAGTTCGCACCGTTGGTCAGAAATGCCGGTTCGGTAAAAAATGCCGCTTCATTTGCCGGAGATTCGGGAAAGCTTCGACGGGTAATTCACAAGACCATTAAGAAGGTCACCGAAGATGTGGAGGAACGCTTCCATTTTAATACCGCCATTGCGGCAATAATGGAGCTTGTCAACAGTATCTCATCCTTTGAATCGAAAAAAGACCCCTCCTGCGCTCCGGTCCTCAAAGAGGCTTTGGAGGCAGTTGTCCTGCTCCTGGCACCCTTTGTTCCCCATATTACGGAAGAGTTATGGGAAGGGCTCGGAAACAAAGGCGGGATCGGATCCGCTTCCTGGCCGGTGTATGATGCAGAGGCCATTGTGGAAGACGAGTTGACCATAGTTGTCCAGGTTAACGGCAAATTGCGGGGTAAGGTAACAGTTGACGCCGCTGCGAGCGAGGAACAGGTTCGGTCTGCTGCCCTTGCTGATGAAAAGGTTGTGGTCCACCTCGAAGGCAAAACTGTCAGGAAGATTGTCTATGTCCCGGGAAAACTCTTGAACATCGTAGTTGCTTGATAGCGATACACACTCCAGGCTCAGGTGTCTCGAACTCAAGGCGTAATGGACACGCTGTGCCCTTAGGAGCTGCAAACAAATACCATGGGCATCTTGCATCTCATCTTCAGGCCATCTTTGACCGAACTTCAATCACCAAATCCTCAACGTAGCCCTGCTACGTCTGCGGTTTGGCTCAATCAGTTCTGTCAAATCCGACCTAAATCTGAGCGCAATCTTGACCATGTTATTCATTTACAGCTCCTAACTCCCGAACCGTGCTGCTCGTTCCATTACGCCGATCATCTTTACCTGCTTGAATACAAAACCGCCCCGGTTCTGCCGGGGAAGGGGGGGTCGTGCGAACTACGCTGATTTCATTGCTGCTACTACTGCTTTCGTCAATTTTTTCGGGCTGCGGCTACCATTCCATTGCTCAGGATGGAGAGAAGCGTTTTGGCGAGGGAGCGACCGTCAGTATTCCGATATTCTCAAACAAGACCTATAAGCCAGACCTTGAGAGCCTTCTGCTCAATAACCTGATCGGAGAATTTGCCAAGAGGAAAGGTCTGCGGGTCGTGGACAGGGAGTCTTCCGATTACACCCTTTCCGGTGAGGTGCTCACGTATAGAAAAACCGCCGTTTCCTACACGGGGTATGATATCGTGAAGGAGTACAAGGCAACCATCAACATCGCTGCCACCTTCCGCAAAAACAGCAATCAGGAGGTTATCTGGAGAGGGCAGCTTTCCTGGACCCAGGATTTGCCGGCAAGTTCTGACATTGCCATTCAGCAGAACAGCGAGGATGCAGCAATCCAGGTGATCTGCGAGCGGCTCGCTCAGCAGCTGTATCTCAAAATACATAATGATTTCTGAAATTTGTACGAATCAGGCAGCTACGTTGTACGCTGCCTGATTCTGTTCTGTCCAGGCTCAATGTGCTGTCTCCCGGTTGCTGCGTTCCGTGCGCAGGAGACCGCGACGTCTTCAACTGTCCGTCAATCAATGGGTTGCCCGATGAAGTACCAGGAATTTATCCATGCTATCGAGAAGGGGGAAATATGTCCCCTGTACTACCTGTACG
>Ga0351896_1235_pt1 | contig 13990 bp, 10 predicted proteins | sample BONcelHT113001C3_FD_205821 | JGI IMG/M metagenome (GOLD analysis project Ga0351896, IMG submission 205821) | Enriched cells from coal bed in the Powder River Basin, Montana, United States - BONCAT cells T11 rep1 HSBNCT.T11.300.1.C3 ...
AATAATATTCAGAGATGCAGTGGGGTGTGACTTTGTAGACATAATGGTTGTCAGTTGAAATAAAAGATCTGCCATCCTTGCAGACATGGGTTATGCTTTAGGAAATAAATCCAAAAGGCACAGAGCCAAAACCAAGGAGGCAGATCATGAAGGATTTTATCACATTTGTAGGGCTTGACGTACACAAAAATTCTATAGATGTTGCTTTGGCCGATGGTGGTCGCGAAGGGGAAGTCAGGTATTACGGCAGCATTGGCGGTGATCGGGAATCATTGGACCGGTTAATAAGAAAACTGGTCAGCACGGGGAGTGAACTTCACTTTGTCTATGAAGCCGGGCCATGCGGTTACGATATATACCGATATTTGCAAGCAAAGGGTTTTGATTGTGCTGTTGTTGCACCCTCCGGTACTCCTAAAAAAGGAAATCAGAGAGTTAAAAATGACCATCGCGACGCCATAACGCTTGCACGTCTGCACAGAGCCAGGGAATTGACCTATGTCTTCGTTCCCCGGGAAGATGACGAGGCCATGCGCGATTTAGTGAGGGCACGACAGGATGCGGTAAAAGCTCAACGAGTGGCACGACAGCAGTTAGGCGGCATGCTACTTCGCTTAGGATTTAGATATAGTGGTAAAAGACATTGGACGCAGCAGTATTTTAGATGGCTCTCTAAAATAAAAATGCCGACTCCGCCACAACAAGTAGTTTATCAGGAATACATTCACGCCATCAAGGAAACCACCGACCGTGTGGAGCGCCTTACCCGACAGATTGAAGAACTTGTGCCGACATGGCGCATGGTGCCGGTCATTCGTGCTTACCAGGCATTACGTGGCGTCTCTCTGATCATTGCAACCACGATGGTGGCTGAGCTTGGTGATATTACGCGGTTCACCAATCCCCGACAGCTCATGGCATTTCTTGGGTTGATCCCATCGGAGCACTCCAGCGGAGAGAAGACCAGAAAGGGTGGCATTACCAAAACCGGCAACGGTCATGCTCGACGGATGCTGGTCGAAGCGGCGCATACGTATGGTTATCCCGCACGGGTAAGCCGTCGGCTTCTGCTACGTCAGGAAGGATTGGGACAAACAATCTGGGATATTGCCTGGAAATGTCAGGTAAGGCTTTGTGGACGATTCAGACGGCTCGTAGCGAGAGGGAAAAACCATAACAATGCCGTGACGGCAATAGCAAGAGAACTGGCTGCCTTCATGTGGGCAATAGCCAAAGAAGTGCCGGTACCGGGCTAACAGTTTTGAATAAAAATCCATCGTAGTGGAGGTGTTGATGGCTTATTAACAACATCCAGGGCATAAGCAGGGGCGCAACCACGTGAGGAGAATCCTCGTTCCACCTATGGGATAAGGCTTGCCGAATTCCTGCTTGTAGACAGAGGCAGCTCCGCGATGAAGAAAGGTCTGGCGGTATCCAACCCGCGTATATCAGGATGATCAAACGTCGCTTACAGGTTCCGCCCCGACTTATGCTCTGGAAATAGGACAATGCATAACCACTTGCAAAAGCGGTATGGAGAGGATTTTTTTATTGACAACTGACAACCATATCAGGTGGAGACAAGCTCAAGCACATCACATTTTTTCTTCGATCACTACTACACAGTACGGGTTCAAAGGTAGTACGCAAGCGCATCGGCAACGCTCACTGACTACAATAATACTGGGTAATCTCACGGTACAGTCCAGTCTATTGATATGTATAAGTCTATCAAGACTCAATTCAACAGAAGAATGAGGAGAATTTCCGCTATCCCAAAGGGTTTCTCGAACCGGTCCAGGACGGCCCGTCAGCGGACAAGGTCCCTCTCTGCCTGGACGGGGCAATCCTCGACTACTACCGAGAGCGTGGCTGGGGTGAGGATGAAATACCGACCCATGAAGAGCTCCGGGAGCTTGGCTTGAACGGCTCTCTCCAAGGCTAAGGGAAAATCCTCTTCTTCATTCTGGAGTGACGAAAAACTCTGGTTGAAATGCGATCCCGAAAATTCAGGAAACCGGCTTGGTCTTCAACCGCCGGTAGAGAACCATGAGTATCGGGACGAAGATCATGAGGATGACGATCGTCAGGAAGGTTGCGGAGATGGGAAGAAGAGCAGTTGCAGGCACGCGAGAAGCTGGATGACTACTGGAAAAGGCATCCGGAGGGATATTGCGTGGAAAAACACGGGCAGGCATCGTCCCGGGAAAAACGAGCCCCTGGTGTTGTCAATCGAATTGCCGAATTAGGACTGCTCTTTCTTTACCTTCTCCGCAATCGGTTGAAAGTCATACGCGGGATAGATTTCGCAGCGGAAAGCCCCCCAAGCCTTTTGTTCGATGAAGCGGTTGAGGTTACGCAGTTTTGACGGCTCTACCCTCACCTGGATAATGAAACCGAAAGACATGGCCACGAACCAGGAGACCAATTCGGTTCCCTCGGGGGGAAAATCGCGGTAGAAACCGGTTTGTTTGGTATATTCCATGATCTGGTCCAGATTTTTAGACTGGTCATGACGCAGGATGACCGTAAGCGCCACTTTTTCTTCCGAAGCCATAGTGAATCCTCCTTCTGTATCATTTATCGTAGATATACCCCAAACCCGATAAAATCACTACTACAGATCCATGTTCTCCTGGGACCGGCGCACCAAGACACTCTCATACAAAGACCTGTCCCACGTTTGTTGTTTGATTGACCCTATGCAAGGAGGAGTATAGGTAACACGCTTTATTTTAACCTTCAAACACCAATCCAACAGGACTTCGATTTGTAATCATTAATGTTTTTTTCTCGATACTGTGGTATGGACGACTTGAATACGGATGGCCCTACGGCCGAGGATACAAGCCGCTCACGAAAGAAGAACAATTGCAGGCGCGCGATAAGCTGGATGACTACTGGAAAAAGCATCCGGAGGGATACTTCGTGGAAAAACACGGGCCGGCATCGTCCCGGAAAAATTAAATAGCATCAAGCATACTATCCATTGTAATAAGAAATCATCGGAGGTGAATCAAATGATCTTTGGAAGCATTCAGAATCTGGAGATGGACAGGCGCGTCCTGCCGGCGGCATTGGTCAGGGGACTGGAATATCTGCGCGACACCGATTTTTCCAAGCTGGAACCCGGAAGGCATGAAATCGACGGCACCGCTATCTTCGCCCTGGTTCAGGAATATCAACCCGCGCCCAAAGGGGAGAAAAAAGCGGAAGCTCACCGGAAATACCTGGACATTCAATATGTTTCCCAGGGTTCCGAGATCATCTGCTACAGCTTGGAAAACCGGGCGAACGAGGTTTTGGAAGACCTTCTGGCTGAGAAGGATCTGCTCTTTTTCAAGTCGGTTCAGAACGAGATGGATTTGATCCTGACTGAGGGGATGTACGTCATCCTGTTCCCCCAGGATATCCACCGGCCCGGCTGCCGTTACGGAGATGGGGGCCAGGTCAAAAAAGTCGTCGTGAAGATCAGCAAAGATCTTCTGTAAAGGTCGCGTGCCTGGAAGGAACAGATCGAGAAGGCACCCGACTTAAAAAGATATGGTTATGAAAGAGGCTATAGGGAAAATGGTGACCACAATTCAGAGACGTCAGGCTATCTTCAGCAGATTCTTTCATCAGCGGTCTCTCAAGACAAGGGTAACTATTTTCACGTTGGCCATTTTCATGATCGGAATCTGGGCGTTGGCGTATTATACCAGCCGGTTGCTGCACGAGGATATGGAGCGCTTGTTGGGCGAACAGCAGTTCTCGACAGTGTCTTTTATAGCCGCAGATATCAATCAACAGATTGAAGACCGATTGAGAGCGCTGGGGGCAATAGCTGAAAGAATTACCCCGGCCATGATAAACAATCCAACGGCCTTGCAGACAAAACTGGAAGATTCGCCGATACTTCTTACTCTGTTCAACGCGGGCATCGTTGCCATGGCTCTTGATAGCACCGTGATTGCAGATGTTCCCCTATCGGCCGCCCGGCTCGGTAACAATTACAAGGACAGAGATCACATCGTCACCGCACTCAGGGAAGGAAAAGCGACGGTTGGCAAGCCTAACGTAGGAAAGGTGCTACGTGCTCCTGTTTTCGGCATGATTGTGCCCATTCACAATGCTCAGGGCAAAATGATCGGCGCCTTGATGGGGGTAACCGACCTGGGCAAGCCCAATTTTCTGGACAAGATTACGGGAAACCGTTACGGCCAGACCGGCGGTTACCTGCTTGTTGCTCCGAAATACCGGCTGATAGTCACTTCCACAGACAAAGGGCGCATCATGGAGGAGCTCCCCGTCCCCGGCATCAACCCGTCGGTGGACCGATTTATTCAGGGCTATGAAGGTTCCATTATTTTTGTCAATCCACTCGGCGAGGAAGTGCTGGCTTCAGCTAAAGGCATTCCTATGGCAGGTTGGTACGCGGTGGCCGCGTTACCTACCAAAGAGGCCTTTGCTCCTGTCCACACCATGCTTGAGCGTATGGTGCAGGCCGCCCTCTTCCTCACGCTGCTGGCGGGTGTACTGACTTGGTGGATGTTGAGGCGCCAACTTGCACCGATGTTTGCCACGGTGAAAACGCTGGCTACCCTTTCCGATACAAAGACACTCTTGCCCATCACCAGTCAGGACGAAATCGGCGAACTCATCGGGGGCTTCAATCGCCTGCTGCAAACCCTGGCGCAAAGGGAGGGAGCGTTGGTGAAGAGCGAGGAACGGCACAAGACCATCCTCCATACGGCCTTAAACGGCTTCTGTCTGCTGGATACGCAGGGGCATCTGCTGGAAGTCAATGAGACCTATTGCCGAATGAGTGGCTACAGCAGGCAGGAACTGCAGGCCATGAGCATTACCGACCTGGAGGCCGCCGAAACGACCGATGACACCGCCGCTCACATCCAAAAGGTTATGACACAGGGGGAGGATCGTTTTGAATCCCGGCACAGACGCAAGGATGGAAGCATTTTTGACATCGAAGTCAGTGTCCAGTACCGGCCCACCGATGGCGGCTGGTTCTTGGCTTTCCTGCAGGACATCACCGAACGCAAGCGGGTGGAAGAAGATAAGCGCAGGAACCAGGAGAGAGCACAGCAGATTGCAGAAGAAATGGGCATAATCGCCCAAATCGGGCGAGCGGTCGGCTCCACCCTCGACATTAACCAGGTATACGAACGAGTTGCCAACGAGGTTTGTAAGCTGATCCCCTATGACCGATTTATAGTGAATCTGAAGAATGTAAACGATAACGAATTCGTCGTCTATTCATCCGGGGTCGAAAATCCCGGGCGGAGATTGGCAGGTTCATATCCGAGCAATGGGTCGGCAACCGGCGTGGTCATGGCCATACGCACCGGTATACTCATTCAGCCGGATGATGCGGAGGAAATAAAAGACCTGTATCCCAATCTGTATGAAACCTTTAAGATAGGACTGCGTTCGACGTTGGCCGTTCCTCTGATTTTCATGGACGAAGTGATCGGGAGTATGAATTTCCGGTCTCAAAAACTGAAGGCATACACTGATAAGGATCTCCGCCTGGCTGAGAGGATCGGGATGCAGATTGCCGGAGCGATAGCCAATGCGCAGCTGTTCAGCGACCTCAGCAAGACCGAGAAGTCGCTGCGCGAGAGCGAGGAGCGGTTGCAACGTGCGGAGAAGATGGAGGCCCTCGGGCAACTGGCCGGTGGGGTCGCCCATGATCTGAATAACGTCCTGGGGATACTCAGCGGGTACTCGGAACTATTGCTGCTGGAAATTCCTGAGGGGCAGCGGTCCAGAAGTCACGTTGAAAAAATTTTGCAGTCCACGGAAAAAGGAGCCGCGATCATCCAGGACCTTCTCACATTGGCCAGGCGGGGTGTCGCGGCGTCGGAGGTGATCAATCTCAACAGTGTGGTTTCAGGTTTTCTCAAGACCCCGGTGTTTGAGAAGACGAAGGACTATCATCCCCGGGTGACCTTCCGGATAGAGTACGACGAGAACCTGCTGAACATCAAAGGCTCCCCCGTCCACCTGGAAAAGACGCTGATGAACCTGGTTGCGAATGCGGCGGAATCGATTTCCGGCAAGGGCGAGGTGACGATACGGACGGAGAGCCGCTATCTGGACAGGACCATCAGGGGCTATGACGAGGTCAGGGAGGGGGATTATGCCGTCCTGACCGTATCCGATACGGGGATGGGCATCCCTGCTGAGAATAGAGAGAAGATATTCGAACCTTTCTACACGAAAAAGACGATGGGCAGGAGCGGGACCGGGCTGGGATTGGCAATCGTCTGGGGTACCGTAAAGGATCACAACGGGTATATTGATGTACAGACTGAAGTGGGACAGGGAACCACCTTTACGCTCTACTTCCCGGTGACGCGGGAGGAACTGGTCGCGCCGCGGCGGAAGGAGCCTATAGAACACTATATGGGCAGAAGTGAATCGGTTTTGGTGGTGGATGACATTGCCGAACAGCGGGATGTCGCCGCCGGACTGCTTACCAGGCTGGGGTTTGAAGTTCATGTGGTTTCCAGCGGAGAGGAGGCGCTGGAGTATCTCGGGAGAAATAAAACAGATATTCTTGTCCTGGACATGATCATGGCGCCGGGGATCGATGGTCTGGAGACCTACAAAAGGGTCCTGGAAATCAACCCGCGGCAGAAGGCGATCCTGGTCAGCGGTTTTTCGGAAACAGAGCGAGTCAGGGAAGCCCAGAAACTGGGGGCTGGCGCCTATGTCAGGAAGCCCTACGTTATGGAAAAAATCGGTATTGCCATCCGGGAGGAGCTAATCAGATAGCAGGCTGTATTTATTCGAAGACCAGGTTCCGCATGGATCGAATATCCGATTGACGCATAGAGCCGTTCTCCTTATACTTCCGCTGCCCGGTAGGAGCAGGTTCTTATCAAGTCCGGTGAACATCGGACAGGGAGGTCCTTCTAAGGGAAAAATGGAAGTGAGGATATTGGGCTCGGGCGGCAGCGAGGGAATTCCCGCTTTCCTCTGCCAATGTCATATCTGCGCCGAAGCCCGGCAGCGCGGAGGCAGGGAAATCCGTCAGAACGCTTGCGCCCATGTGACGCTCGCGTCAGGGCTTGGCATACTCCTGGATATGCCGCCGCAATTCAAGATGGCCTGGGATCGCTACCACCTCGACCAGGAAAAACTCGCGGCCATCCTCATTACCCATCGGCATCAAGACCATACCCTCGGGCTGAAGTATCTGATCGATGCTGTCCCAAAAAACGGCTTTCGGCAAGCCAAAACCATGACGGTCTACTTCCCCGCCGATGTGCTGACCGGCCGGATCCGCCAGATGGATCCGACGAACGATTATCCGCCGGAAGGCCGACAGGGCCCCTTCGTCGAGTTCATTCCTATCGCGGCATACCGGGAAATCACCCTTGGCTCCTGCAGGGTGACACCACTCGAAACGAACCATCTGCGGCAACACGATGAGGGGAATCAAGGCGGTAGCGAAACCTTCGGGTATCTTTTCGAAGACTCCGACGGAACACGGATGGCTTATATGGTCGACGCCCAGACCGATCTGCCGGACAGGACGGTCGAGGTATTATCCGAGTCGCGCCTGGACTGCCTGATTTTCGAATGTACCTTTGAACGGCTCGATTCGCCCATCGGGCATACCGATATTCAGGGTCTGATGCGGATCGGGCGAAGATTCTCCCCCCGCGCCCTGATCGCAACGCACATCAGCCATCAAAACCTCGGGCATCGCGATCTCGTAAAAGCCCTTGCCGGGGAGGGAATCCGTGTCGCCTACGACGGGATGCGGATGAAGGTCCGACACCGGCAGTTGTGATAAAATCTCCTTGACAACCAAAATCGCTTTTAATAGTCTTCAGTATATATAAAGTTCAGTTTTTCTCGGTTCAGTATCAGTTGTTCACAGTTCGAGTCCGCACAACGTTTGGTTTCCTCACGGCATCGGCGCGCCGCATGTGGCGTGTTGAAATTGTTCCCGCCGCAACGGCGGAGAGAAGGAGGCACCTCATGAGACGGATGTTGTTTCCCTTAGCGCTTGTGGCGCTCGGACTGGCCCTGCTGACGTGGGGCCCGGCGCCGGCTTTCGCCGCCGGCGAGAAGATCGTACTGAACGTGGTCTCCGCCGGAGACACCAACATGCACGAACTGCAGAAGAGCATATTCGGCCCGGCATTCAGCAAGCAGTTCCCGAATGTGGAGGTCAATGCGGTCGGCAGCGGCCCCGGCGACCCGGGAAGCCAGGTGATCTTCCAGAAACTCAAGAGCCAGAAGGACGCCAACGTCGCCAAATACGATATCGACGTCGGGATCATCCACCAGAGCATCATGCCGCAGATGATCCAGAACGATCTGCTGGCGAAGTACGGCCCCGAGATCGGCACCTACAATCTGATGACGGCGGCCAACGGAAGGAACGCCCTGGGTTTCAACGTGGAAGGGTACGTGATGCCCATGTTTCAGAGCCAGGTCGCGCTCGCCTACAACCCGGACATGGTCAAGAACCCGCCCAACACCTTTGAGGAACTGGTGGCCTGGATCAAGGCCAACCCCAGGAAATTCGGGTACAACGGGGTCAAGGGCGGGATGAGCGGCACCGGCTTCGTCACCGGCTGGGTCTACTGGAAGAGCGGGAAATACGACCAGTATGCGAAGGGTGCCTATGACCAGGCCGCCGAAGCGGGCTGGCCGGCGGCGATTAAAGAGCTCAAAAGCCTCCCCGTGACGATGACCACCGGTAACAACGATACGCTCGACAAGCTGAACCGGGGCGAAATCGCCATGGGTCCGGTCTGGGTGGACATGGTGATCAGCATGAAGAACGAAAACCGGATGGACCCGAAGATCAAGATGAAGCTGATCTCTCCCGGCCTGCCCGGTCAGCCCATGTACCTGGTGGTGAGCAAGAAGGCGGCCAGCTACGAGATGGCGAAGAAGTACGTGGAATTCATCACCTCGCCGGAACAGCAGGCCAGGGTGGTCGTGGAGCGGATGGGATGGCTCCCGGGCATCGATGCCAAGCACGTTCTTTCCGTCGTGTCTCCCAAGGCCAAAGCGATGCTCTTCGCCGACATTCCGCCGGATACGCTGGAAAAGAACGGGCTGATGTTCCCGCAGCAGAAGTATTTCAAGGATCTGCTGACGGCGTACGAGGAGAACTAACCCCCCAAAACAACCCAGGAGACAGGGCGAGAGGCGCGGCCCCTCGCCCCTATTCCCTATGCGACTCTCTCACCGTCTTGCGTACCTCGTGATCGCATTGCCCCCGCTGGCCATCGTCGTCTGGCTGTTCTTCATCCCGTTTCTCTCCTCCGCCTACCTGAGCCTGCTGCGCGAGGACCAGTGGAGCCTGCGGAACTACTACCTGGTCTGGCGACTGTACCGGTACGATATCCTCTACACGCTCTGGATCGCCTTTTTCAGTCTGGTTGCGGTGCTCGTGATCGCCGTCTTTCTGTGCGGGTACCTGCGGATTCATGTCAACAGGCCGGTCGAGTTCCTCTTCAAGATCCCACTCTTCATCCCCTTCGTGGTCGTGGGGCACGCCATGCGGGTGCTGCTGGCGCCCAAGGGAACTCTGAACGCGGCACTGAGCCAGATCGGCCTCGTCAACATGAACGATCCTCCGTCCATCGCCTTCGGCTGGATCGGGATCTCCGTCTGTCTGATCTGGAAGAATCTTGCGTTGGCGGTGCTCCTTGTGTTGGGATCCTACCGATCGGTGGACGAGACGTTTCTGGAGGCGGCGCGGAACTACGGAGCGTCCACGTTCCATCAGATCAAGGATATCCTCCTGCCGATGTCGAAAGCCTCGCTGGCGGTGGCGGGGGCCTTCATGTTTACTTCGATGCTGGCGTCGTTTTCCGTTCCCCTGATGATCGGCAGCGGGGAGCCGCCGCAGATGGTGATGATCGACGTCTTCTACCGGATCAACTACCAGATGGATTACGGCACAGCCAATGCGCTGGGCGTGGTGTCGTATCTGCTGGCGATGGGCGTCGCCGGGTATTATCTGCGGACCATCTCGCAGAAAGCGTAATTTTCCAGGGACATGATCCGATCCCTTCGGGCTTCCGGATCATGTCCCCTACTGCTGCTAACGGGACGTCAATGATCAGCGGCCGGCTCGAAACCGGGAACCGCTAAAAAAGATTGAGAGTATTCCTATGGTGCGTCGAACAATGCGGATGGCAGGGGTGGTGCTGGCGGGGATGGTCATCTTCCTGCCGCTCTCCAGTCTGGTCATCTGGTCCTTCGCCGAGAAGTGGTACTGGCCGCATCTCTTCCCGCAGCAGACGGGACTGTTCTATTGGGCCAAGGTGCTCCAGGGCGACCTGCTGCGCGCGCTCACGGACGGCTTCCTCATCGCCGTCGTGGTCACGGTACTCACCCTGGTCATCACGATCCCTCTTGCGTATGTGCTGGCGCGCCTGCCGATTCCGTTCAAGCCGCTGATCCTCATGGTCTTCCTGCTGCCTCAGGCGTTTCCACAGCTTCCGGTGTTCGTGAACTCCACGACGCTACTGTATCGGGTGAACCTGGGGGGAAAACTGGGCGGCGTGGTCCTCATCCACATGGTGGGGGCGCTGGTCTTCGCGGTCTGGACCATGACGGCGGTCTTCAAGTCGGTGCCCGAGGCCTTGGAGGAGGCCGCCATCAACCTGGGCGCATCCCGGTTCAAGGCCTTCTTTTCGGTCTCGCTTCCGCTGGCCACGCCCGGGATCATTGCCAGCACGCTGCTGGTCTTTCTTTACTCGCTGGACGAATTCACGGGGACGCTTCTGGTCGGAAGCCCGTTTGTCCTGACCCTGCCGGTTTACATGTACCGGACAAGTGTGGGGTACGAACTGCAGGTGGCTTCGATCAGTGCGCTCATGCTCATGTTGCCGGGCATCGTGCTCCTGGTCCTCCTGGAGCGGTACATGAAGTCCGAGTACCTTTCGATGTTTGGACGTATCTGATACGCAAAGCCAAAGAGCCGGGAAGTCGGGGATAAGATTCCCCGTTCCCGGCGCTGGGAAGGGGTGCCATGGTTGAGGTACGCGTCGAGAATGTCCGCAAGACCTACGGGAAGGTCGAGGCCCTGAAGGGGGCCTCACTCAGGTTCGAGAGCGGCGCCATGACCGCCATCCTGGGCCCCAGCGGCTGCGGGAAGACCACGCTGCTGCGAAGCATTGCCGGATTCATCCCGATCGACGAGGGACGCATCCTCTTCGGCAACGATGACGTGACGCAGCTTCCGCCCCAGCATCGGGGCACCGCGATGGTATTTCAGAACTACGCCCTCTGGCCTCACATGACCATCTTCGGGAATGTGGCCTACGGGCTTCGACTTCAGAAGGTGCCCGAGGCCGAGATTCGCCGGCGCGTCCTCAAGGTGCTGGAGCTGGTCGAGATCGGGAACCTGTCCGACGTGGAAACGCGCAAACCCGCCGCCTTGAGCGGAGGACAGCAGCAGCGCGTCGCTTTGGCGCGGGCCCTGGTGGTGGAGCCGAAGGTGCTCCTGATGGACGAGCCTCTGTCCAACCTGGACGCCAAGGTGCGCCAGCGGCTCCGCGCCGAACTGCGCCGGCTTCAGAAGCAGGTCGGGATCACGGCCATCTACGTCACACATGACCAGGAAGAGGCGCTGGCCCTGGCGGATACCGTGGTTCTGATGAATCAGGGGCGGATCATCCAGACGGGGACACCGCAAGACATCTATCTCAAGCCCGGCACGGCCTTCGCCGCGGAGTTTCTCGGGGTGAGCAATCAACTGGAGGGGGAGAGCTCCGACGGAAAGCTCATCATCGCCGGCCAGGCCGTTTCCTATGCCGGACCCGTGCGAGGCAAGGCGGTCGTGATCGTGCGTGCATCCGATATCCAGATCGAAGATCCGGCAACGGCGCCCCGGCCGGAGACGATGGCGCTGACGGGCATCTTGGAGGAGAGCCTCTTCCTGGGGGCGCACTACCGGCAATACATCCGCGTCGGCCAAATCGTTGTGATGGCAGACAGCGCCGACTCCCTGCCCATTGGCGCCGTCCGTCTGGTCTTACCGTCGGATAAGGTTCAAGTGTATGGACAACCGTGAGAAGAGAAGAGTCAGTTTCACTATCAGATACTTCAGTTCAACCACTTATCCACTCCCATTCCGGACACACAATCACTGATGCGTTGAGATAGACGGCGATTGCACGACTCAGTGCGATTTCGAAAAATCTGTGACTGGACATTCTATTGATGCCTTCCCAAACTCGGTGATTGGACGGATTCCGAGATCCGTGCCAGTGTGCGCAGGGATCAGCTCCATTGATAGTGTCATACATCGTCTCCGACAGGAAATTTTTACCGGCACACTATGGGGAGACCGGAACTATCTTCCGTCCTCCCCATTCCAGGAACGACAAACCCTGCCGCGGATCAACGCCACCCGTCTCCGCCGGGCCGCGCGTCCGTTTCCTCTGTATCCCGCATATCCGGGCTCAACTTGATCATTTGTAAAGTTGTGAATTTCCCCCGCACAGACGGCTTTGCATGGCACATCAATTGCAGACCATTCATTAAGACATGGCCGATGGGGCGTATGCATTAAACCCAAGAAGGAGGTTATAAGGTTATTATGTTAAGTGGAATCAGTAATTTAAGTGCCGTATCCCCTTCCGAGATCAGTAAGCAAGTATTCAGCCAGATCGATACGAATAGTGACGGGGCGATCGTCAAAACCGAGATTGTCGATCTGATACAGCAGAATATGGACATGATTGTCAACGGCATCCTCGGCAAGTTTGACGCCGACGAGGACGGCATCATAAACCAGATCGAATCCGACTCGGGCCTGGCAAAGTTGGGGCAGGAGATGAAGAATATCGTTGGCATAGCCGCTTCAGGAAGCTCACATCCCGCACCGCCTGAAAAAATCTTCGTTACGGCCGACACGAACAAGGACGGGGTTGTCAGTAAGGAAGAGTTGTCGGTCCTAATTCGGAATGGGGGCATCATCGACAAACTGTTCAGCAAGGTCGATTCCAACAGCGACGGGCTCATCTCCTTTACCGAGGGCGATACCCTGAGAAAACAGATACAGCAGAAGGAAACTGCCAATTCCGGCACAAATGACATCAGCGGCATCGGCCGATCCTTTAACGAGGGCGAAACTCCAAAAAAACAGATACAGCAAAAGGAAACTTCCGATTCCGCTGCAAATGACATCAGCGGCATCGGGCAAGGCTGGAAGAGCGCGATGTTCAACGCCTTGCTGAAAATCTTCAGCAATACCGCAACCTCCTCCGGCGAATCAACGTCTCTTTACACATAGCGCCGCGTCCTTCGTGTCGGCCGATAGTAACGACGCCGGTATCCTTTTGTAATTTTATTTGATAAGGGGCTCTTACCAGATTATAAACTTAATGTGCACATCGATCGGACGAACCAAGACACACTTTCACGTAATGATCTGCCCGACATTGGTTGGACGATTGACCTCTTATGCAAGGCAAAGTGGGTTGGCTAGATGCCCAATCTTCGATGAGGCTCGGCGGACTCGAAGACATGCATTTTTGCCATATTGAAATTCAGGTGGATCGTCTGCCCGATTGCGACGTCCACTTCGGCATCCACCATGGCTAGGAAACTGCTTTCGCAGCATTTTACCACGAGGAGAATTTCCGAACCGAGCGGCTCAACCACCTCCACATGACCGTCAATCGGGGCGAAATCCCCTTCGTCTTTCCCCGTCTCGGACCCGGATATATCGGTGGGACGTATTCCAAAGATGACATCCTGCCCCACATGGGGCTGATAAGCCGATTGCCTGGAGACCGGAATCCGGACTCGAAAACATCCGGCGTCGATGATCAGTCCGTCGCCGTTGGACAGGATCGTGGAATTAAAAAAATTCATGGACGGACTGCCGATGAAACTGGCCACAAATTGATTGACCGGCCGCCGGTAAACCTCCATGGGACTGCCGACCTGGTGAATCTCCCCGTCTTTCATGATGACGATCTTCGTGCCCATGGTCATG
>Ga0351896_1254_pt1 | contig 13054 bp, 12 predicted proteins | sample BONcelHT113001C3_FD_205821 | JGI IMG/M metagenome (GOLD analysis project Ga0351896, IMG submission 205821) | Enriched cells from coal bed in the Powder River Basin, Montana, United States - BONCAT cells T11 rep1 HSBNCT.T11.300.1.C3 ...
GGTAAGCCATACTGCTGCCCTGATACCTGCTGTAGTTCACGAACGCGTTTCAGCAGGTCAGGCGTGACATCAAACTGCGGAGTGTCCTTCGTGCGCAGTTGCATTGGTTCGTGACCTCCCTTGCGGCGTAGCCAGAAGTAACGCAACTCCTGATTAGCCAACCTTTGCACCAAACCATCCCAACCCACCAGCGCGGGTCTTTGGTTAACTTGCAGATAGTGTAGGTGACCGATGCCTTGTACACCATAGCTGGTTTCGCTGCGCGCCTGATAGTCGAAACTGGGATAGATGTAACGCGCCAGTTGCTGAGCATCGTTGTAGCCCACGCGCATGACAGCCATCGTTCCAGAAGTGTGCAACACTGAGCTGCGCAGGTTCATGGAGAGTTGTTCCAGATACTGATGGGCAAGTATCAAGGACAGGCGATACTTGCGTGATTCGTCTAGGATCATCGTGATGTTATCCGTGGTGTAGTTCTGAAACTCATCAAGATACAAGAAGTACAGTGGACGTTTGTGGACACTATCAGGTTCGGTGTCCGCGCGTGACATAGCTGCCTTCTGGAATTGTGCCACTATGAAGGCTGCCACCAGCGTGCTGGTACCTTCACCGATCAGTCCTTTGGGCAGGTTTGCCAGCACTATCAATCTGTCGTCCATAACCTGACGAAAGTCCAGGCTGTGGTTGCCAGATAACATGGCACGGATGTCTTGATCGAACACCAACGCCCCAAGCTTATTCAGTATCGGCGTGCTCCACATGCGAGCACCGCCGCGCGTCTTGGGGTATTCCAATGTAAAGAACGTGCGCACTGCCTGCTGTTCTGGCGGTAACGTACCCAGATGCGCGTCACGAAAGTCTTTGTCCAGTAGGAAGTTGGGCAAATCCAGCAGCGTCAGACCTGCTGCGGCGAGTGCCAGGAAGGCGTTCTTCATCACCCATGCCATGCGAGGCGACTGAGTGGGATCAATCTTCCAGATGCGCTCGACCATATCTGAGAAGAACATCGCCACCCGTTGTGGCTCGACGCCACGAAACGCCATTAAGGGATTGAGTTGCACTAACCAGTCCGATGTGCACGGATCAATTAGCACTACCTTTGACCACAAGTCAGGTCGCGCCATCAGCCGATATACCAGACGCTTGTACAGATCACCTGCGGGATCGATGACCGCCACACCGTTCCCGCTGATGATATCCTGCCAAGCCAGCGATTCGATGAACCGAGACTTCCCACAACCAGGTTGACCAATGATATAGAGCGCGGTTTCGCGCTCCCTATCAGTCAGGATGGTGTGAGGTCGAAAGAGCTTTGTAAAAGAACCTATCATGATCACACTCCTAGACCAAGACCGGTCGGTGGACCCAACTGATCCCAGATATAGCCAACAACCAATCCATGCATCGCGATGGCAACCAGGGCTGGCGGGGTGATCGACCACCCCGCCAGCATCAGTACCAACATGCCAATCGACACAGACAACAGTACGCAGATGCCCGTGCGCCATGGATTGATCAGAAGGTCCACTCCTAAACGCGCGACTAACGACTGCACGCGAGTGAGTAGGAACTGGTATGCGACGAAGGAAAGTCGCAATCCCAGTTGAGCCAGGTACCATATCGCCTTGAGGATGAATGGCAGCCAGCGCAACACTACTCCACCAACCTGCAGAAGAAAGAGCAGCAGTAGGAACAGGGCTTCAAAGATCATCCTGATCATGGTGTGTCACTCCATGTCCCATCTGCAGATCTCAATCCAACAGTGGTCCTCTTCTGTTATACAGATCAAAATCGGATCAACGGTTACCGCAGTCATGGCAAGACCAAGGTGAAAGCTGAATAAGCGTGCAGGCGCAGCCACCGGTGCTCATTGATTCACAGTTGCATTCTACCGGTGCGCTGCGCTATGCTTGCTAAAGATGACCGAGATGTCGGAACCAGCAGAAACGCCACATCGTTACAGCGAGCGTGAGTTTACGGCAGCGTTGGCTGTCATTGAAGATGAGGTAAAGGGCACAGAAATTAAGGGAAACCAACCGACATGGCAGGCATGTCTGCGATCACTTCACTCGAGTGAAGGTGGCGACCTATCAAATGGTGTGCTCAGGTACATGACCGCTCTAGCCAGTGATGAGCAGCGGTTAGGATTTGTAATGGGCATGCAGGTTGGATTATTGATGGCTTTGATTGCACCCGGAAGCAGAGAGCAACCTAAACGCTGACGTACCTGTTATCCACAATTCCTTCATCAACGTCCCCTCCTGGGTATTTTTAAACTGAGTCTTCTTAATCTGTATCTTATTACCCATGCCTAATCCGAGGCTGTTCTGAAATTCACCCGTGAATATCCAGTTATTCACCGGTGAATAACAAGTTATTCATCCGTGAATAATGCCATCGTGCGTCACCGAGTTATCCACAACGCGAGCCTTGTTGACGACGTAGTAAAGCGTGTAGACATTGGTCTTACCCTGACCACGCTTGTCAATGCGCAACCACCCTGTATCCTGCAACTCGCGTAACGCCCGATTGATCGTTGGCTGTGACGTATAGAGGTCTGCTGCCATACGTTCCTGTCCGGGATATACGTAGTTGTTGTACCAGGCATACGATAGCAGCTGGGAATAAACCACCCTGGCGCTGAAAGGTAGCGGTGATTTGAGCACTATGTTGGGAACCTGGGTAAACCCACCCGCTGAGACCGGGTCAAACCCATGCAGTACGATGTTCCGATACTTATCCATCATCTCACCAACTGGTTTCATGGTTTCAAGTTCTTGCTAGTGAGGTAACTATCGAGTGCTTCGCGTGCCATCTCCGACATCGACAGGTTGTCGCCCTCGAGCTTGGCTGACAGGCTGACCTGTTTGAGAATCGCATACTGATCCTGGTAGACCTCAAGTGATACCCGCGTAATGAATCGCTGGCGTGTGTGACCTCGCTTCACAGGGTGTTCGACACGAGGAGTCTCTGCTGCGTGTGACGCTATGCGTTCCTTCTTGGCTGGCTTGGTGACGGTCAGCTGTGTTGGTGCCTCTTCGGCTGGTTTGGCAGTTTCAGTCGGTGTCGGTGACGCCAGGGGCGGTGTTTTGTCGAGGTCTGCCAGTTGATCATAGATGCCCATACGCTATTCTCCCCCCTCCATCACGAACGCATCCGTTGCGGCGGCTTGGATGGTGTCCTGGTCGATGCTGCGGCGCTTGTCCACGTACGCGCGTAGTAACGCCGCATCGCACAGTCTGACGATGCTTCTGGGATTGCCATTGGTGACGCGATGAATCTCGAGCACGGCTGCATCGTCGAATGGTGACTTGCGCCCACCTGCCGTGCGCCAGCGGAACTCGATCATCTGCCGTGTGCCTGGCGGGTCGAACGGATTCAGGCGCGCGGGCGTCATGCGGCTCTGCAGTGAATGGTTGCGCCCGATGCGGTCGTGCAGCTCGTTCTGACCGAATAACGCCACCTGGATCAGGAACTCGGTGTCGGTGGAGAAGTTGAATAGATGATGGATCAGCTTGAGCATGTCGAAGGTCAGGTTCTGCGCTTCGTCAACCAGCAGGACGGGCGAGATACCTGCTCTGTACTGATCGAGCAGGAATTGCACGAAGTTCTGTAGCGACGCTGCGTAGCTGCGATCGGTCTTCACTCCGAACTCGTTCATGATGAAGCGCAGGAAGGCATTGCATGTTTTGAGATTAGGCGCGAAGGCGAACACCAGCTTCTTCGTGCGGTCATCACCCAGCTCCTCGCGCACGCGCTTGGCGATGCTGGTCTTGCCCGTGCCCACATCGGCGAACAGGTAGACCGGACCCTTGCGACTCTGGATGTGATGCAGGATCTTGGCTTTCACTTCGCGGTGCTGGTCGGAATACCACAAGTAGCGCGGATCAGGAGTGATGCGGAAGGGGCTTTCGGCGAGTCCAAAGAACTCGGTGTACATGACGACATCATGAACCATTCACCCGGGTCATGTCAAGAGTTGCGTCAAGTCGGACGGTCGAGTTGAGCCAACTCCCCTGCTGTCTTGCCATCACGGTGGTGCTTTCACGCCAGTCAATGCATAGATGACGGGTCACATGTGACCGGGCAGGTGGGTGTCAGTATGTCTGACTGCACATACACGACTACACGTATACACGACTACACGGGTACACACATACACGATGACGCAGGTATTGCATGGGGTTGCGCCGGGGGCGTATGATCAGGTCGTGCCCTCACTGAGGTAGTGCGTAGGGTAGGGAGACGTGCCCGACTGCCAGACGCCTTCCTTCATTAACGTCTATCCATGAAAACCATGAGTCGCACAACCTGCCATGTCCACACTCGCTTTCGCCCATGCTCGACAACACCAGTATCGTTACAAAGTGCGAGCCACCCGGGCGCCAGGTATGCAGCTAACTGAACGCGACATCGCCATCCTCAAAGCCATTCACCGGTACCGTGTGTTGCATCGCGGGCAGATCAGCGAGATGTTCTGGCAGACGGCGACCGACGAAGGGGGGAGTGCGCGGCGCAGACTGGGCTTGTTGTACCAGCATGGCTACCTCGAACGCATCCCACGCTACATCAATCCACCCATGAACAATCCTGGACCCGCATACCGATTAGCTGCGCGCGGGGCGGCGGTTCTGGCAGAGCAGGCAGGCGAGCAGGGCAGTTCACTCCACTACTGGGGCAAAGCAGACGATGAGACCAGCCACGTCACCACACTGGGACACAGTTACCTCGAACATGCGCTGTTGCTGGCAGACATCCGCAAGGAGTTCGAGCGCAAAGTCAATGATGCAGGCTGCACGATTGAGACTTGGTTGGACGATCTCGACCTGCGCAAGCTGTGGAAGACGGAGCGAGTGTGGATACAACTCACACCCAACGCCCCGCGTGAGAATCTGGCGATTGCACCCGATGGATATTTCGTGCTGTCCACACCGCGAGGCAGGGGACACTTCTTTCTCGAAGCGGATCGCGGGACAGAGACGATCAACAAGCAGTGGAAACGCAAGATGCTCTCGTATGCACAGTATCTTGTGTCGGGCAAGTTCCACCAGCGCTACCATGCTGCCAAAAGCGTGGGATTCCGCGTACTGGCGGTCATCCCCACTGAAGCGCGGGCGAAGAATCTGCATCAGGCTGCTGAGAGCTATGTCCAGCCTCGCACAGTCAGCATCTTCCTGTTCACGACCAATGACCTGTTCCGGCGCAGTTCACTGTTCTCGCCGATCTGGTGGCGCGGAGGTGTTGAGACACCTCAGGCACTGCTGTAAGAGTGCATGGGCGCTATATCGGCACTTCCTGCTTCTTGTTTTCTGCATGCGGGAGTGCTATATGTGACCTCGTGTCCAGTGAAAGCCAGATCACGTACAACCCGCTGAAAGAAGCGCGGTTGCGATTGGCGGAGCGCGGCGCATACAACCTGTCCACCAGCGAGTTACTTGGGCTGGTGCTGGGGACGGGGGCGATCCACGAAGCGCTGAATGTAGCAGAGCAGTTGTTGGCAACCCATCACGGGCTGGCAGCCATCGTGCAGAACGGCGTATCAGGCTTGTGTGTGCAGGCAGGCATCGGCGAAGCCAAAGCTACCCAGATCGTTGCCGCGCTCGAACTGGGCAAACGACTCTCCGCCGAGAGGTTGGGCGAGTTACCGCAGATACGCAATCCATCTCACGCAGCCAGCCTATGCCTGCCTGAGATGGGATTGTTTGAACAAGAGCAACTGCGGGTGTTGTTTCTCGACACACGCAATCGTGTGATGGGGTGCAAAGATGTACTGGTCGGCACAGCCAAGAGCATCAACATCAACGTCTGCGATGTCTTTCGTGACGCTATCCGCAGGAACAGCATGGGCATCGTGGTGGCACACAACCATCCATCGGGCGATCCCACACCCAGCGCTGAAGACATCCGTATCACGCACCAGTTGATCGAAGCAGGCAAGATGCTGGACATTGACCTGATTGATCATCTCGTCATCGGCAGAGGATGTTATGTGTCGCTGCGTGAACGCATCACTGATGATGAGTGGCATGCCGCCTGACCTATGCTGTTCCCGCGCACATTGCTGATCCGTGACCGGATCACACTGGGGCGGGTAGGCGTGTTGCCCTATTCCATCCCCAACTCCGCCCGTGACACGCACCTGTATTGCATCGGCGCAAGCGGCACAGGCAAGAGCAAGTTTCTAGAAAGTCTGTTCGTGGACGATATCAGAGCAGGACGCGGATGCGGGTTGGTTGATCCGCACGGCGATCTGGCGCGGGATGTGTTGTACAACCTGCTATCGCGCGGTTACTTCAGAAAGCCTGAAGCGCTTGAGCATGTGATCTACTTCGATCCTGCGCGCAGCGACTACACCATCGAGTTCAACGTGCTCAAGTCACGCCTGACACCCTACACACTGGCTAACCAGATCATCGAGTCGTTCCGCCGAACATGGCCACAATCGCTGCGTGAAGCGCCGCGCTTCACCAATATCTCACTGGCTGCACTGTTGGCGCTGATCGAAGCCAAACGCACGCTGGTGGATATGCCGTTGTTGCTGACCGACCGCGACTTCCGTGAGAGAGTACTGGCAGATGTGCACGATCAGAATCTGGTGGACTTCTTCCACAATCGTTACGATCACTGGGGCAAGGGATTCACAATCGAGAGTGTGCTGAACAAAGCAACAGCCTTCACGCTCAACCCACACCTGAAGCGCTGTCTAGGCACAACCAACAACAAGCTCGACTTGCGCCACATCATGGATGCGGGCAAGGTGCTGATCGTCAACCTGGGCAACTGTGACGACGAGACGCGCAGGCTGATTGGCAGTCTGATTACTACCGGATTCGAGCAGGCAGCAATGTCACGATCCGATGACCGACGCCACTTCTACCTGTATCTGGATGAGTTCCAAGACTTCTGCGCCAATGACGGTGGCACACAGACATTGGCGTTGATCCTCTCAGAATGTCGCAAGTACAACCTGCATATCCACATGGCGCATCAGACGCTGGGGCAGATTCAGAACCGCGTGGAAGCAGCGCTGAGCAACGTCAATATCAAGGTGGTGTTCCGGCTGGATTACGATGATGCGCGGGTGTTCGCGCATAAGCTGTTTGTGGATTATATCGGCAACATGACGCAGGATATGGGGGCGGCGATGATCCAGAAGCTCAAGCACCGCATGGCGTTTGTGAAGTGGAGAGGGGAGCGGTTGGCGAAGATCAAGACTACGCCGATACCGGAATACTCAGCTACTCAGACGGATTACGAGAAGCTGGTGACCGCGCTGGTGCATCAGCACGGCGTACCATTGACGGCTAGTATGGTGGCTACGCAGGAGAGGAAGTCAGTTGAAGTTGAGAAGGCGCTTGCGGATTGGGAGGTCTGATGGTAGCTCGTGGGCAATTCACATTTTGTTCGCTCTATGCTTATGTCAAAGGAATATTCGCCAACGATCAGGTTATCGATTCACTCGAATGTATTCCAACGACAGAGCTAACTCTAGCAGCTCTTGGATAGTCCACAGTATGCGCTTTCGCACATCCGGTTTACTATTACACGTGGCACATGCAGAGATAGCGCTAAACGCCTTGTTAGTTATTTATCGCTAAAAGGTGATAAGCGATATTCATCTATCGTGAATAATCTGGTTTGGGATTTATGTTGTTAACGCATTTGCCATACGGGTAGGGTAGCGCATTGCCTTTGAAAACACAGATAATTAACAAAGATATTGGATGAATACATACTAACTAGTATCACTTACTATATAAGTGGATAATGTGTCACGTTCTACTAAGTATCGGTTTTTACTTCTATGGATTCGGTATCGATCTCCATTAAGTAGCTGCTTACCAACGGGACTGCAAAATAAGTTTCACTGGCAGAGTCTTGAGATGTTCATACACAAGAGGTATTAAATGAAAGGTAAGCCATTACGCCATCGCACACGTCGGTTGTTGACATGCCTAGAGCAGATAACGGGGTCTCTACCGGTTGAACACCATCCAGAATTGGCAAACCTGGTAAATTGGGGGAACATTCGCGATTTACCAATACATCGGTGGTTCCGATATAGGGAGGCATTCTCACCACAATTGATCAAGGAATTAAGTTTGGGTAACAGAATCCTAGATCCTTTTTGTGGTTGCGGATCCATCATGGTAGGAGCAGCCGAAATGGGAAGGTGCTCTGTAGGCATTGACATCAATCCACTTGCCACCTTTATAGCGAGAACAAAACTAGCAACGCTCTCGTATCAACAACTAGAAAAGGCAAGATCCTTCCTGAAACGTGTTCAACGGTCTATTGCTTGTTCTCTACCATCGGCTTTGCCTGTACTAAATATCGCCACGAGAGTTTTCGAGCCTCAGATTCTAGATACACTACTCAAGCTGAGAACAGCGATATCCCAATACAGTGCTCACGATTTAGCACTAGGTGATTTCCTATTTCTTGCCTGGCTTTCAATACTTGAACGAGTAGGTAGTTACTATAAAGAAGGCAACGGCATAAAGTATCGAAATAAAAAACGTCTGAAGGACGGATACATAAAGCGTGTAGAAGGAGAATGGCAACTTGCTAGATATGGGAACGACCAGCGAGCCTTTGTCGCGCATGCTTACGAACAACAGGTATCAATGATGATTGACGATGCAATGCTGTGGGAGACCGGTACATGGAATAAGCAACGTATAGTAACTGGCAGTGCTCTGAACCTTACACAATTGCTTCACGGCGAAAGTTTTGACTCTATTATCTTCAGTCCACCTTACGCCAATCGTTTCGACTACTTTGAATCACTAAAGGTGGAACTCTGGTTTGGAGGGTTTGTCACATCGTATTCTGACCTTCGCACTCTACGTAAAAACTCATTGAGATCACACCTCGGTGCGGATCTTAACCGCCCGTATAGTGAATTAGAACCTCTTGAGGACTTAATTCGATTCATGGATCAAGACTCTAGTAGTTGGCGCATGGGTGTGCCTAACGCTTTACGAGGATACTTTGATGATATTCTGCATACGCTTGAACAATGTCGCGGGCTTTTACGCAATGGTTCGTGCTGTGTAGTCGTTGGTAATTCAGCTTTCGCAGGTGTGATAGTCCCAACAGATGCCCTTGTAGCATACCTCGGATTACAAGCGGGTTTTAAGAAGGCTAGTCTCTATGAGGCAAGGCATCTCACTGTAGCACCTCAGCAAAGGCATGTTTTATCCGATTTAATGCCCTATATGCGCGAGTCTGTAGTGATACTCCAATGAGACAAGAACAGTTATCTTCTGATGGGTTAACTCCACCTGATGCACCGCTAGATCTTGACTTGGCATCCAGTCAGCTTTGCGGGCTAAAAGGAATAGAAAAACCAGGACTCGTATCAACTATACATTTTAACGAAGTTGAAACTTTCCCATCGTATGCGTCTATCAAGCATGGGCAGCTTTTTTCGTTAAGTTTAAAAACGACAACGGTAGACTTAACCCATGGTTTACATCGATTCCCTGCTAAGTTTGTTCCACAGATTCCATCATGGGCTATACGTGAATTCACCATGCCTGGGGATAGTGTTCTTGATCCGTTTATGGGTTCCGGTACCACGTTAGTTGAAGCATTAAGATATGGCGTAACAGCCGTTGGTGTGGATATTGATCCACTAGCTCGTCTTATTGCTCACGCAAAAACTGATCGACCGTCATCGCAGCGCATTGAACTACTTGGCACGCAGTTAATATCATACCTTTCTGAATACACTGACGAACTCTCAGCTCCCATGCCTGACATTCACAACTTTGACCACTGGTTCTCAAGAGATAGCTGGGCGAAGCTCCAGAATCTCAATACGGGAATTAACAAGATCCAGTGTTCGGTGTCCGAGAGGAACTTTTTAATTATAGTTTTCAGCTCAATATTACGATGGGTATCTAATGCAGATGACCAATCTCATAAAACGTACGTCTCCGGTACTCGTCCTAAAGCACAGCTAGAAGTTGGTTTAACGTTTCAGCGTGCATTACAGAAGGCTGTATATGGATTAAAGCAACTTGAAGTTGCAAGTGTCAAAGGTGGGCTTGTTGATATCCCAGAAGATGCTGATGCCTGTAACCTTGGTCTTAGAGATAAATCCATAGATCTCATTGTGACCAGTCCACCATACCTGGATTCAGTGGACTATATGTATAACTTTATGCTGGAGTACTTCTGGCTTGGTAGCAGGTTAGGTGTCAATGACAGGAAATCGTACAATTCACACAGACGACTGCAACTTGGTGCTAAACATCCTATAAATGCTCCTGATGTACTACCAATTGAGTTACAGGACCTAATTCCCAATGGTTTATTACCAAAGGCACGCGTGCGACCCGTAGCAGCGTATTTCAGCATGATGGCTCAGCACTTTGGTCAAGCTGCGAATTGCCTGAAGACAGGTTCTTATTACATCCTGGTCATCGGTAACAGTCAAACATCAACTGGTATCGTACCCGTGCACGATTGTTTGATTCGCCTTGCTGGTAAATACCACTTACGATTGGAGAAAGCATTTGCCTATCGAGTGCGCCGTCACTATATGAAGTTTCCACGAAACGGACGCGGTGGAATAATACTGATAGATTGGATCATAGTACTTCGAAAGGTAGAAGAGGATGTAGTTACGCCCGAACGGTTACCATTGCCTTGGGCTACACTCGGGCATCGTGATGTTGCCAATTAATGAAAAAATGACACTAACAACAGATGACTTTTGGCGAGTCAATAGCTATGGTTATCCCAATCCATTTAGTGATCAACCAAACTCAGTCCAGGCTTGGGAGACTTTCCGAGTTTTCGGCGATTATGGCTCCTATTCTAAGTTAAAAGAATATTGGAGCAATGGGCAGGGGCCACGATATCTCGCACCGCACACAGTTGAGAGTTGGAAAGCAGCTTTCGAGGAATATGGACTCATTTCTGTCTTGTCTGGATCTGATGAACTAAAACTGACACCTGCGGGAATGCAATTTAGGGAAGCTGGTGAATCAAAGCGAAAATTGGATTTAGGTTGGATAGGTTTGAATCTATTGTTACGATATCCACTTAGGGGACCTCGTCGACCTAGAAGTCCTTTATTTGGTGAGTCTGATCTGCTGTTGTATTGGGGATTCTATGCAATGCTACGAGAGTTGCATAATTATGTTTGGTGGACTGAAATAACCCATGTAATGAGTAAAGTCTTTAATGTGAATGAGGTTGAACAGGCAGTCAATAACATTGCCAATTTAAGAGCTAGCACGATTCAGCTAGATGTATTCCCCGTACCTAATGACACAAGAGGCGCATACTATAACTCTATAAATCAGGTGATAGTACACGCGGGTATGTACTACCTATTACTTCATAAGAAAACAGAGGAAAGTATTTACGGAACCAGAGAACCGCGTATCAGTATTCAAGGTGAGTGGCAGCCATTTATAGATCTGGCACTAGGCAATACTGCCACTGGAGGGGAGTGTCTGGATCAAAGTCAATTTATCTCACGAATTCCTAAAGCACCGGACTTTAGAGGTGACGAAATTGCTTATTTCGACTATATGGGGGCTTCAGTAGGACCATTACACAATCGACCTGATATTGATATACCAAGTATGAACACTCCCGCCGGTTCCGTATCTGTCATGACAGTTGGTACTCACTACACAAGAACATCGCCAACCACAATCCGTGGAACGATATCTCAACTATGTCGCCTTTCTAGAAATCAACGCGTGATCCTTAGTGACGATTTAAGGAATAGCTATATCATCGTTGATAAGGCGCGTACTGGTCACAACGAGATTACCGTAACAACTAGACAAGCACGTCGTATCACGAACCCTTCGGTTATACAGCAATATATAAGGACTAATGATGACTAATATTGATGAGGCGGAATTAGTTAATCAAGGTGGTTTACCTCCAGATGATTTCCATGAATATATTGAGCGTATACGGGAAGTAGCCGACTATAACCTAGAAGTTCCCCAGGAACTGCTTGCGAGATTGACAAAAGAAACATCGGACTTACTCGTCGATTCTGATTTGCTTACAGTCGCAGCAACAGCCATAAAGTGCGGGCATATCGTTATTCAAGGTCCACCGGGCACTGGCAAGAGTAGTCTGGCGCGTGCCATTTGCCGAGCTTTTCACTGTGAAGCCATACAGGCTACAGCTCATGAGGACTGGTCTGTTTTCGAAGTTGTAGGACGCCAGTCGCTACAAGTAACTGCAGATGGGAAAGAGCACATCGTCCCGGTAAACGGTGTTTTCACCGAGGCAGCTATTCAATGTGCAAATGCAATTGTAAGACACTCGGATTCAACAGATGAACCACAAGCAGCTTGGTTGATTGTGGATGAGTTGAATCGTGCTCAAGTTGACCGAGCTTTTGGTGAGTTATTCACCATACTGGGCACAGATGAACTAGTACCCATTACTCTTCTCCACCAAAGAGATGGGAATAATGAACTTGTTACACCGAAACGCTTTAGGATAATTGCTACACTAAATTCGATAGATCGACAATTTGTGAACGGATTAGGTCAAGGGCTAAAAAGACGATTCACCTTCTTAACTCTTGATATACCGAAACGCCGAAAGGCAAATGAATCGTGGGGGAGTTCAGATACTTCTGCCTCTGCAGCAAGCAAAGAGTTTAGTGTTGTCATAAGACGCGCTGCAAAAAGGGTAGCAGATCGTGAAACCAGTAGTAAAGACGAACTCCTTAACTTGTTAAACACCAGAGCAAATCCATCAGTAGTATCGTTTTTTAACTTGGTTGAAAAACTAAGATATGCCGAAAAGGGCTCTGGTACCCCCTACATACCAGTAGGTACAGCTCAACTAATTGATGTTGTTGAATTATTTCTGGAGCGTCTATTACTCGAACATGTTAATGATACTGAGTTGGGAGAAGTTATGGATTGGTCAGCTTCTGTAAAACTCACTCCACTCTTTGACACAGATACTATCAGTCCAACAGACCTGGAGCAATTCGCTGATAGTCTTAGTACGCCATTTGACCACAACTTTAAGAGAGAGTTACAGCAAATTGTCG
>Ga0351896_1260_pt1 | contig 12911 bp, 10 predicted proteins | sample BONcelHT113001C3_FD_205821 | JGI IMG/M metagenome (GOLD analysis project Ga0351896, IMG submission 205821) | Enriched cells from coal bed in the Powder River Basin, Montana, United States - BONCAT cells T11 rep1 HSBNCT.T11.300.1.C3 ...
CTCATAGGTTTTTGAGGCCCATCTTAGATAGTGTTTCTGTTTGATGTGGGTGGATCGGTTCCATTACAGTGGCATTTCCCGAGCGGGAGGGGATGACATCTCGTTGTGTTTTGTACGGTGGAGTAAGGTTCAATGGGCACGGATGAAATGGTTGAAGCACAGATGCAGAGGCGTGAATATTCAAGGGTAGACGCATACATCCCTTTCGATTATCGGATAGTGGCTGATGATGAAAAAGGTCACATTCGTGCGCGAATATCCGGTAATACCGCCACGTCCGAATTTAGACCGATTCAGGATATGGGGAATTATGATTATATATTTGGAGAGTGGCTTAATATATTGAATGCAAAGCTGGATACTGTCATTCGTCTCATGACTCTTCAACGTGAAGGATACTTTGGACTTTCTTTCAAGACAGTTAATATTAGCGGGGGAGGGTTGAGCGTCTCGTTGATGAAGGAGATTCCTCTCGGTGAGATTCTGGAAATCAAGATCATGCTCACATGGGATCAGCCCGTTGCTATGTCCATCTATGGTGAGGTAACAAAGTCTGAAAAAAGACATGACTGTTACTTTACTGCGGTTCGTTATGTTCATATGGATTCCTCCGTGAGAGATGAAATCATCCGTTTTGTTTTTGAAAGAGAAAGAGAAATCATCCGCGAAAAAAGGAGATAGTCATCGATGTTTTTCATTATAGGGGTCATCGTTGTGCTCGTTTCCGTCATCGGCGGCTATATACTTGAGCATGGAAATCTTTCAACGCTCTGGCAGCCGGTTGAACTGCTCATTATCGGCGGCGCGGCTGTCGGTGCGTTTCTGATCAGTAATCCAATGAAGATCATCAAAGCGACACTAGGATCGCTCTTGGGTATTTTTTCAGACTCATCCTACTCTAAAGCGGACTACATTGATGCCCTGATGCTGCTGAACGGTGTATTTTACAAAATCAGACAGCAAGGCCTTGTCTCTATCGAGTCCGATGTCGATGACCCGGAAAAGAGCTCTCTATTTAATAAGTATCCTAAAATATTAAAGAATCATCGAGCGATCAACCTCATTACGGATACGTTGCGCATCGTGATGACCACCACCATTGCCGCACATGAGCTGGAGGCACTGATAGACACCGAACTGGAAACCTATCACGAAGAAATCTTATCGCCATCCAAGGCGGTCACCTCTGTGGCGGATGCCCTTCCTGCGCTGGGTATTGTGGCCGCTGTTTTGGGGATCGTGCTCACAATGGGAAAAATGAAAGAGCCGCCTGAAGTTCTGGGGCAGAGCATCGGTGCGGCAATGGTGGGAACATTTCTCGGCGTGTTGTTGAGTTATGGATTTGTCGGCCCGATTGGGACAAATCTTGCGCATGGTGCCGGAGAGAAGATGAATTATTTGAGTGTTCTGAAAGTCGCTTTGATCTCTTTTCTTGGCGGATCGGCACCGAAAGTGGCCGTCGAATTCGGTCGACGGGTCATCCCGGAGAATGTCCAACCCTCTTTCGCTGAAATTGAAGAATCCCTTCGACAAAAGAAGTAATTATGGAAGATCGTTCAAAAATCATCATTCGTAAGGTGAACAAGAAATCGCATGGAGGGCATCACGGCGGCGCATGGAAGGTTGCCTATGCGGACTTCGTAACAGCCATGATGGCCTTTTTTCTCCTCCTCTGGCTGCTGTCCATGACATCACCTGCTCAAAAGGCTGCATTGTCTAATTATTTTAATTCATTTAGTCTCTTTGGCGATAAGTCTCAACAATCGGGTACGTCCGTTTTGGATAATTCAAATGGAGTTTTAAATGCGGAACGGTCCGTACACAGTGAAGCAACGAGGCTGAAAGCGGAAAAGAAAACGTCTCCTGAGGAATTGGCAAAAATGATGCGTGGCGCTATTGACGATAAGTTGCAGACTATGAAAAATCAGGTTTTGATTGAGACGACCAAAGAGGGTCTTAAAATTCAGATTGTCGATAACGAGGGTAGTGAGATATTCCGTTCCGGCAGTGATGAACCGACGGACAAAGCGCGCCAGATCATCCGGTTGGTTTCCGAAAATATCAGAGAAAAACCGAACCGCATCATCATTGAAGGTCATACGGACTCTGCCCCCTTCAAGAGCGCCCAGAAAACGAATTGGGAGCTATCTACTTCAAGGGCATCTGCGGCCAGAAGGGAGCTCGAAAGCAATGGGATTGATCCTAACCGGATTGCTAGAGTCGTCGGTTATGCTGATCAGGATCCTCTCATTAAAGAAGATCCTGAAGACCTCAGAAATAGACGAATAAGCATCATTCTTTTACCATAGCCCCTCTTTATCATACTGGCATGTTTCACGTAAATGACTTCAATATCCCGTTCAGGACACCCTCGATGTTGCGGCGAATGGCAATGAGGCGTTCTTCTGATGCGGCTTCGAAACGGAGCACAAGGACCGGCTGGGTGTTGGAGGCCCTCAGCAGTCCCCAACCATCACCGAAAGGTACCCGAACGCCATCGATCATGATGATATCATGGGTTTTCCGGTAGTGCTCCTTGACGGCCTCAACCACGCGGAACTTGATCCGGTCGGGGCAATCCACGCGGATCTCGGGTGTCGTGAAGGTCTGGGGTACGTCAGCGAGGAGTTCACTCAGTTTTATTCCCGATTCCGAAAGGATCTCGAGTAGCCGGAGGGAAGCATAGATCGCGTCGTCATAACCGAAGTACCGGTCGGCGAAAAAGATATGTCCGCTCATCTCTCCTGCAAGGAGTGCCTTCTCTTCTTTCATTTTTCCTTTAATCAGAGAGTGGCCGGCCTTCCACATGATCGCTTTTCCGCCGTTCTTCGTGATGTCGTCGTAGAGCGTCTGCGAGCATTTGACCTCGCCGATGATCGCTGCGGCGGGGTTCTTCTTCAAGATGTATCGGGAAAAAAGGAGGAGTAGCTCGTCACCCCAGAGAACATCTCCGCGGTCGGTGATCACGCCGAGTCGGTCGGCATCTCCGTCGTAAGCGATACCTGCATCCGCCTTCTCGGTGCCGACCAGGCGGATCAATTCCCGGAGATTTTCCGGGATAGTCGGGTCTGGGAAATGGTTGGGGAAGCGGCCGTCCGGAGCACAGTATAGTTCGGTCACATGGCAACCGTAGCGTCTGAGGATGGGGAGAGCGAAGTAACCGCCAACCCCGTTGCCTCCATCAACGATCACTTTCAAACCCTTTCCGACCGAGACATTTAGGAAGAGATAATTTTGGTACGCGCCGGAGATTTCCTCCCGCCGAATACTTCCTTCTTTGCCGGTGGTATAGGCCTCATTCTCGATGATCCGCCGCAATTCCTGGATGTCCTCTCCGTAGATCGTATCCGGACCGATGCAGATTTTGAAGCCGTTGAAGTCCGGCGGATTATGGCTTCCTGTAATCATGACGCCGCCGTCCACCCCGAAATGGCGGATAGAGAAATAGAGCATAGGGGTGGCGCACAGGCCGATATCGATGATATCTACACCGGAGGCCATCATTCCTCTACTGACGGCATCCTGATAGGCTTCCGAACTGAGGCGACAATCCCGGCCCAAGGTCATCCTCCGGAGATTGTGCCTCATGGCGTAGGTGCCGATCGCCCGTCCCAAGAGGTAAACCACACCAGGGTTCAGATCCCTGTCGACAACACCGCGGACGTCATATTCCCGAAAGACGTCAGGATTCATTAAACACCTCACAATTGTCTCAGGGATTCAAGGTTGACGTGGTTCCTGACCATCTGTTCTATCAGGGCGATTTTTTCGCTGTCGTTTTTTGTCAACAGGGATTCCATATTTTCGATCTGTCTCGCGATCTCGTAAGTGTCTGCGGAAACCAGGAGGAAGGGGATCTTCAGTCGGGCGGCCTGTGTGATGAGGCTGGATGACGGCAGAATGTTGTTGGTCAGGATGACCGCTGAGGCATCGCTCTCCATGGCGGCGATGATCATGTCGCTCCGATCTCCGCTGGTGATAACGATCTTACATTCCTGCTTGAAAAGAGGACTGTTCAGGGCGGCGTCTGCCGACATGGCGCCGATGAAGATGCTTTTGACAGTGCGGTTCAGATGATCCTCTGCGGCGATGATTTTGGCGAATAGACGGTCAGCCAGATAACTCAGGGAGAAATAGGGAAGTTCCTTGTAAAAAGGGACGACGCCAAGTACATTGATTCCGTACTTTTTAATCTCGGGAAGCCTCGTATCACAGAAATCAACTACATTGGCCACTTTGTTGATGATGACACCTTTGATCCGGACCTGACCCGGTTGAATGTTTTTTTTCAAAAAGATCAGGTCGTCGAGGATACCGTCTTCGTCACCGCTTACCACAATAATGAGCTGGGCATCGAGCTGCTCGGCGACCGAGATGGCGTCCAGGTGGACGGAAGCGCCATAGGTAATGTCCCTCCCACATTCGGCGAAGAAAAGATCTTTTTCTGTCCCGACGCTGACCAGAAGTTCCTGAAGCTTTTCCCGCGTTGTCTTTTCGTCCAGCATATAGTGGAGCTTCGAATGAAGAAAGCCGATACTCATCTCCTCCGGATTCTCCTTCAGATCGAAGATGTTGGTGATCAGGGCGGCGTCATAGTCCCAGAGTCTCTTTTTCCGGTAAAGAAACCTTTCTCCCATGGGTTTGATATAACCGATCGACCCGTTCAAGGCCTTCGTCATGCCGATGATCATGCTGGTTTTACCTGCGCTTTGACGGAGGGAAGCAACCACGAACTTATCCATCTATTTCACCTCTTCTATGAAGGCCATTTTCAAATCGTACACGCCGGCATCGCTTTTTTTCGTAATATCAAAACCTCCTTTTTCAAAAACATGCAGCATCGGCTTGTTATCGATGAGAACCTCAGCGGTGAAGCCCAAAAGTCCTTCCCGGCGTGCTATGTAGGTCAAATAAGAAAGCATGACCGTCCCGATGCCGCGGTTATGATACTCGTCTCGAATGGCAAAGGCCACCTCGGCGGTATGGGATTGGTCGTCAATGCCATATTGACCTACACCGACGATCAACTCATTATCTGCGGAGCCGGTGATGGCCAGGATGACGACCTCTTTGGTGTAATCAATGATGACAAAATCCTGTAGACGTTCGTGCGGCATGTCTTTGCGCATGGACAAAAATCGGCGGTTCAGGCTCTTGTCGGAAAGAGAATAAAAGAAGTCCTTGATCAGGGGTTCATCGTTGATTTTAACAGGACGGAGGAAGATTTGCAGTCCCGTTTTCGTAGTCCGGTGGGTTTCCAGATGCTCCGGATATTCACCTCTCTTTCCCGGGATGAAGGCCTGGTCTCGGTAGATAATTCCCCGTTTCTTGGCTTCTTCAATGAGCCAGGGGCGAAATTTCGGATGGGCAATGGAAATGAGCGACATCGCTCTTTCCCGTATGGTTTTCCCGTGGAGATAGGCGATTCCGTATTCTGTCACTACATATCGGGCATCTCCGCGATTCAAAGTCGTTCCCGCCGATTCCTGCAAAGAAGGAACGATACGGGAGACCGAATCATTCCTGGCCGTTGACTTCAGCGCGAGGATGGTCCGGCCGCCTTTGGACAGCAGAGCGCCCCTCATGAAATCATGATGGCCGCCGATACCGCTGTAAAACGTCCCGCCGATCGAATCTGAAGTGGCTTGACCGGTGAGATCCATTTCCAATGAACTGTTGATGGCTACCATATTGTCTTGCTGGGCGATTTTGAGCGGGTCGTTTGTAAAATCGATAGTTCGAAAGAGAATGGAAGGGTTGTCATCGAGGAATTCGTAGGTTTCCTTCTTTCCCATACAGAAAGCGGCCACTGTCATCCGTGGATTCAGTTTTTTCCTCGTATTGTCGATGACCCCGGCCTTGATCAGCTCGACAAGGCCATCGCTCAGGAGTTCGGTATGCACTCCAAGATGCTTTTTATTGAACAGGTTGGCCATGACCGCGTTCGGCAATCCTCCATATCCGACCTGGATGGTATCACCGTCTTGAACAAGCCTGGCGACGTAATTGCCGATGCGTTGTGTCGTCTCATTCAAGGGAATCGCCTGGAGCTCCAAGAGCGGTTCATCGTGATTGATGATAAAATTCACATCATTGATATGGATGAATCCGTCACCATGAACACGGGGCATGTGTTTATTGACCTGGGCAATAATCATGGATGCCTTGTCCGTCGCGGCCGTGACCATGTCCACACTGATACCAAGATTCAGATAGCCGTGTTCATCGGGAAGAGACGTCTGCACGAGCGCTACATCGATTTGGACGGAACCGCTCTTGATCAGGGCCGGCACTTGAGACAGGGAAATAGGGGTGTAGTCGGCCATTCCCTGGTTGATGGGCCCTCGGGTATTGTTTCCAATGAAAAATGAATTGTGGCGGAAATAACGTTTGAATTTTGGATCGGTATACGGTGCTATGCCGAAGGAATAGACATGGATGATCTCTGTGTCAAAAAATGCCTTGGGATGGGACTCCACATAATTGACCAGTGCCCGGACAAGATACTGAGGCTCACCGCACCCTGAGGCGACGAAGATGTGATCACCGCGACGGATATGACTGAAAACAACTTCTTCCTCGGCGAACTTTTCAGGGTATAGATTTTTCCACTCTTCCAGCGATTTCATCTTTGTTTCCGAGACGATCTAAAACACGTCTTAACGTGGTTTGGATAAAGGGAATATATCTGTTAACGCGTCATACTAACCATTATACTCTTCCTCTGTCAAGAAAAACTGGAGATGAACAGGAGCTTTGATCCGCAAGCCTGATCCTGAGGTCGGTCAGGTTTACAAATAATTACAAAGAACTGCCTGTCAGATAATCGGGGCGGAGCGTTCTTTGGACAATGCGACCTTTTTCCCAATCAGGTAGGCGATAATCCATTACGATCTGGAGGAATTGAGTGAGTATATGGAAAGTTGCGCCCCAGAGGATCTCTTCACCACCATCCGGGTCACAGTGGATCAGGCAGGGGTATTGGAAGGATTTCTGGATGCCGGTGTTGGTCGGTTCGGGTAAAGAGAAGGTATAACAGCCGATAAGATCTTCCCGGTAGAAGGAGGCCAGGGGAATTTCCACAATCTTTTCCACCTCGCGATTCGGACGTATTGATCCTGGTCGCTCGACAAATCCCGCCAGAGGAAAAATCGTACGTCTGAAAAGAGTGAGGCTATACGTGGGGATTGGGCCGAGGAACCGGACGCGGCAGGGTGCAAGTCCAATCTCTTCCCAAGCTTCTCGCAGGGCATTCGCAAGAAAAAGGGACATGATTTTCTGGATGGCTGGTTCCCGCTGCGATCCGTATATACGCGCCGGGCCGCGGACGATGGAAAAGGGACCATGGAACAACAGGGGGCGGAGCAGGCGGTCCAGAATCGGATGGACCATACCTCCCGGACAACTCAGATCGCCGGGTTGCGACACACGCGAGGAGCGTTTTATCAGCTGAAACACGAACTGTCCTTCAGACCGAGGGTCTGAAGGAGATATGTGAAAATACAGAAGGACCAGAACACCGGCCGCTTGATGCGGGGTGACGGTCCTGACCGAACCCCTTATCTGTTCCATTGCGGAAAGAAAGTTGGAAGGATACAGCCCAAGCTTTTCGGTCGCCCGTCTCAGAAATGGCTCGCGAGATTTGAAGAGTTCGGGATCTTCAGCCATGGTTATCATCCCTTTTCTCGATATTCCATGATGCCGGCAATGGTTCGTTCATACCAGCATCCTCGAGGAAACGGATCGAGAAAACCACAATGTCCCCCATGTTTCTGAACGGAGAGCCGGAGGTATTCATTTCGGGGCAGGCGGTGAAAATCATCGATATCCATGAAAGGATCATCCTGAGCTGTGAAGATCGTGACCCGCATAGGCAGCTGCGATAGGACATCTCCGGTCAGTGTATACCTGCGGAAGTAATCCATGTAATGTCCCCACTCCGTGTAATAAGGCATGATCGCTTCTGTGAGCCCCATGCAGGTGTTGTGATGCAGGATGTCGTTAAAGTGATAGAGGTCGGGAAAGCAACGCTGTTTTTTTCTGAGAGATCGTTTCCACTTGGCGAGAAAATAATGACGATAGACGAGAGAACTGGCGTCGATGGCCCGAGTGGATTTATAGGGATCCAAGGCAGGGCTGATGCAGAAGACATCCTTCAGTTTGGATATAGGGGTACAGGACTGACGGAGGGCGATACGGAGAGCGAAGTTGCCGCCCAGGGAAAATCCTATAATATAGAGTGGTCCTGCGGGTATGAGACGGGAGATATTTTCCACTGCAAGGTGCGTCTCTTCAATCAGGGCGCCGTGAAAGAGTCCCCGGTTCAGGTGATGGCTTTTCCCATGGTCCCTAAGATTGAGCCGGAAAATGTCGTACCCCTGCCGGTAAAAATAACGTCCGGTAGAAAGGATATAGGTGGAATCAGAGCTTCCTTCCCAACCATGCAGAAGAACGATCAACCCTTTCGCCTGCCGAACCGGCTGTTGGGAATGATAACCCAACAGACGTACACCCTCTCCGGCATTGACGATCAATTCCTGCGAAGCGTCGGTCATCTCGTTTTTTCCCCAGACCCGCATCTTTAGACTGCCGAAGACGGTCTGAAGGTGGGGGCTTTTGGCCCACACCGCCGGTCTGAAAGGTTCTTCCATTTTTTTCCTCTTATTGCGGGTACGCAAAAGCCCGGTTTTGATACCGGGCTTTTGAACGAATTTGGTGGCGGTGCAGGGAATCGAACCCCGGACACTACGGATATGAGCCGTATGCTCTAACCGGCTGAGCTACACCGCCTGCGTTTTTCTGGAAGCTTGTCGACCGCATACGCGGTTTATCATTTTTGAGATCCCTAGTCTTTTATTTATCAGCTCTCACTATAACAGTATTTCCAAATTGTCAATCTTTCTATTGACCTTTCAGGGAGTAGGAAACCACAACACTTCTCCCTTTTGTGGATACGCCCGTGGCGAGGACCAAGGCAAGGACAACCTCATTCTCCCCATCATTATCGATATCTTTGAACTGGTAATCTGCGACATAACCGCTGATCTTTTTAGTCCGCCAGTTCTCGACCAGACCCATCCCGTCCCACTCCAGATTATAGACCTCCGCAGAGGTGAAGAGTTTTAATTGTTGGAAAGTGCGTCCGGCACTGGAGATGTTCTTGACGATGATGATCTCCCGCTTGCCGTCCTTGTTCGTGTCATAGGTGACAATTCGAAGATTGATATAGGTGGTCACATTGTCACTTTCGGACGCTTCTTTTCTTCTTTCGCTTATCGGATCAATATAGGTATTGCTCCCACCGAAGACATCTTCGCTCTTCCAGAGCAATTCTTTACTGCCGCCGAAGATGGCGACCCTGGAGAGGGGTTTGTCGGTCTGCTCAAAGATATTCAGATAATCATCCTGGTTAAGTGCGATGATCTTTTCCGTTCCGCCTGATCCAAATCTGTCCAGGGTAAGTCCATAGACGGAAAGACCTTCCGGTATTTGCATTTTCTGCCCTTCTCGATATTTCCCATCCTGCCATCGGATTTCATGAATAGGCGTATCAAAAGGCTTATCCACACCCCTTCTTTGTCCCAGGAGCAAAGGCATACCCGATGCATTATCGATGACCCTCATGAACCAGCGAAGGTTGGCGGCGATGGTGACGAATTTTCCGTTGCGGAATTCGACGATAAAGGAATCGACAATCCCACCACTGTAGTTAGTAACAATGACTTCCTTAATGCCGTTTCCATTGATATCGGCCACGTCTACACTGATATAGTTTTCATACGATTTGCCCGTAATCTGTTGGATCAGTCTGAAATCACTACCTTTTTTCTGGTAGATGAAGATGGTGTGCGAATCAATGATGACTGTTTCATTAAGCCCATCCCCATTGACATCCCCGATATCTATGCCTTTAAATTCGTTTGAAAATTGCTGACTTTTCCAGAAACTCTTGCTGTCGATGGGTTGGGCGGCATTGATAAAATCGGGATTGATCGACGCAGTGAATGTTCCCTTCTTACTGCTTTTCATTCCAGAGATGATCTCTGTCTCGCGTAAGGTCTGGGTCGAAGGCTGGGGGGAAGCAGCGGTTTCCTTTGGAGCTGGTAAAGTCGTAGCGATCGGCGAGGGAGCACCCACAATGTGGGTTTCGATCTTCTGCGCAAAATCATTGATCTTCGGGATTACCTCATCCATGTTTTGAATCTGGGCTACAAACGCCACTGCCGTTTTGTAGGTGGAAATATCGACCAACTTCCCATCGATACTTAGACTGTTGCCGATTTTGGTAATGCTTCCCCAGACCACGAAGTCTGCATTGAGTTTTTTCCCCAGGCTGTAAACATCGGCTAAGGTAAGCTCTTTGCCACGCGTCTCCTTCATGGCGGTCAGTAAAGCATCCGGGCTGATAACCTCTATCTTTTCACTGACAGAGATGCGCGAGGAGAGCATATCGCTGATACCACGTTGAACATAATCGATATTTTCCGCACTGTGGACTGAAAACGGCAGGACGGCAACACTGTTTTTCTCTTTAGCCCACAATGATGGCGCTGCAAAGACAACACACATAAGACAGACAAGCCACTTGTAGGAATTCTTCATTCTTTCTCCCCCATTCCGAGATCAAGTAAAACCCTTATCACAATGATGTCTAACATGTCACGTCTGAGAATTCAACATGGTTTTGTTGATGAAGGAAGGTTGCTTGCATCTTTGATGCATCGCTTCACTGTGATCCATGAGATTATAAAAGGTTAGGATTTCATGGAAGTAGGGTATGCTGGTGGTTCTCCGGGGTCGGTGAAGGGGATGGTAAGGGTATAGATCCCGGATTCCATGACTGCACGGATTGGAAAAGGCGCTTTTTCAAAGACTTTGAGCATGGCTTTGTTGTCGGCGATCACATCGGCTGTAAACCATTTAATTCCTTGCTCGCGGGCGGCTCGGATCAGCATTTCGAACAGAAATGAGGCGATCCCTCGGCCCTGGTAGTTTTCATCGACTACAAAGGCCACATCGGCGAAGAGGAGGTTGTGGTGACGAACGTAACGACCTTCCGCGATGATCCTCTCCGTTCCTGATAGATCGATGATTCCTATAAGGGACATCGTTCGCTGGTAATCGATATTGACATACTCCTGCATCTTGCAGTGGGGCATGGTCTTTATCGGACTGAAGTAACGGTAGTAGACCGAGGTGTCGGAAAAACGGTAAAAAAGCCTCCGCATCTCCTCTTCATCGGAGGGTTTGATAGCGCGGAATTTCACCGTCAGGGCTCCTTTGAAAGTGTGCGAGTAGACCTGCTTTTCCGGATAGAGAGAACCGGAGTCTGATAGATAGATTTGATCCGCATAGAGGATATTGGCTTTTTTTGCCTGACGAATCAAATCAGCCCGATCATCTGGATGGGCAATGTCGATCAGAGCCTGGGCACGTTCACGCACGGTCCTGCCAATCATCGAGACGATTCCGTATTCCGTGACGATGAGGTCGAGTGATTCGCGGTTGGTGAACTGATTGGGGTACTCCTCCACAGACAGAAGAATGTTGGATTGTCCTTTCAGATTACGGCTGGGAAGGGCGAAAACAGTCCGTCCCCCGCGAGAATGCTCGGCTCCGGCAAAGAATTCCTGCGCATGCCCAGGGCCTGGTGTAACATTGCCCTTGCCGATATGAAGGGCGATGCCGCCTGTCAGATCGACTTTCCTCGCGGGGAGGATCGCGATCATCCTGTCGTTGAGACTTATTCGCTGATGATCGGAGACGACATCGATCCCCTGGAACTCGACCAGCGGATTTCGATGCAGCCACCTCATCAGTTCGGGGCTTCCCTGTGCATAGGAAGTCAGGGATTTGTCACGGAAATGGTTTTTCCTTCTGTTGGTGACCGCGCCGCATTTAATCAGGTCCATGAGGGGATCGGTAAAGAAGTAAGTATGCACGCCGAGGTGGCGTTTGTGAGCCAGATGTCGACCCAGCGCCTCGAAGAGGGCGCCGGAGTAGAAGGCGATACAACTGCCGTCTTCGACGATGGAGGCTACATTGGCGGCGACCCGGTCTATGACCTCGTCGACCGGCCAGCGGGGAAAGTAGATTGGCGGTTCAGTCGCTCGTACCAGGTAATCGAAATCATCAACGTGGACGAATGTGTTTCCCATTGTTCGCGGAACGAGGCTGTTGATTTCACCGACGACGATGGAAGCCCTCTCCATGGCATATTTGGCCACGTCCACCGATACACCGAGACTCGCATAACCTGCCCTATCCGGAGGAGTGATCTGGACGAAAGCGACATCCACGCGGATCGCTCCAGACTCGACCAGTTTCGGAATCTGAGAAAACCGACAGGGGATCATATCGACAAAACCTGAGGTGATGGCATCACTGGCGAGCCAACCAGCAAAGAAGGTCTTAAGGCGGAATTTATGATTGCCGGCGGTATTTTTAAATGAGATGGCGTCGCCGAGACTGACGATCTGAACCAGTTCGAGATCAGTGAGGTTGCTCAACTCCGATGTCATGAGCTCCTTTACGACGGTCCTCGGTTCGGCCACGCCAGTTCCGAGGAAGATACTCATACCCGGTTCAATCTTAGAGAGAAAAGCCTGGGGTGCCACCACTCGCTTTTCCCATCCGGAATCCACATCGTCAAACATTCTCCGCCCTCGCTTTGTCTTGCTTTGGTATTGTTGAGATTATGAGTAAAAATACGGTGAGAGGTTAAATTTGTCAATATTTTAAATGGGAATTGCTGATGAAGCCAGTTCCCTTTTCCAAAGCGTAAAATCCTTGACTCCCATCTTGAGGCATAATACATTATTCGAGTATGTTTGAGTTCCCAGGATACTCAAGCTTGAACAAACAGGTAAGGGGGATTCGGGCGGGTGCACATTGCTTCAAGACTGATAGGA
>Ga0351896_1261_pt1 | contig 12871 bp, 9 predicted proteins | sample BONcelHT113001C3_FD_205821 | JGI IMG/M metagenome (GOLD analysis project Ga0351896, IMG submission 205821) | Enriched cells from coal bed in the Powder River Basin, Montana, United States - BONCAT cells T11 rep1 HSBNCT.T11.300.1.C3 ...
TGCGGTGAACGGGTAGTGCGCTGCCTCACCGGTGGAGATATTGACCGTGTGCCCTATGGCATAGGGCTGGGCTGGTCGCCGTGGGGTGAAACACTCGAGCTCTGGCGCAAAGAGACTGACGACGCCGCACTAGACTTGGCTGCGCACTTTGGTTTTGACCGCAGTTTTGCCTTGCCGGAAGTGCAATATGGCATCTATCCAGCATTCGAGGCGTTGGTGATTGAGGAGACAGAGCACTACGTCATACATCGCGATGCTCATGGGGTGACGAAACGCGACCGGCGCGACGGTGGATCAATGCCGGAGTTTTTGGATTATCCAGTAAAGTCAGATGCTGATTGGGACCAGTTGAAGATTGAACGTCTGGATGCCAAACAGGTGGGACGCACCGCAGAAGACTGGGAAAGGTTCCGAGCGCGCTTGCAAACAACTGGCGAAGCTGTGCAGGTGGGCACTTTCCCATACGGAGTTTTCGGCACACCGCGCGACTTATTGGGCGTGGAAGAGCTGCTGGTGGGTTTCTATACCCGTCCAGCGCTCATCCACGACATGATGAATCACCTGACGGATCTGTGGATATCGGTGTGGGCGCGCGTGGCTGCACAGGTGCAGATTGATCACATCCACATCTGGGAGGACATGTCAGGCAAGGGCGGGTCACTCATATCTCCGCGTATGGTGCGCGAGTTCATGATGCCGTACTATGACCGTATCTACGACTTTGCGCAGGCGCATGGTGTGCGCATGATTTCCGTTGACACCGATGGCGACTGCCGACAGTTGATACCTCTCATGATGGAGCACGGAGTCAACATGATGTTCCCGTTTGAGGTGCAGGCGGGTAACGATGTGCGGGAGTTCAGACGTCAGTATCCAACGCTTGGCATCATGGGCGGGCTCGATAAGCGCGCACTGGCTGCCAATATCGCTGACGTTGACCGTGAAGTTGCTAAAGCTGCGGAGATGGTACGGGCAGGCGGGTTTGTGCCGGGCTTTGATCACCTCATACCCCCAGATGCGCGCTGGGAGAACTATTGCCACGCAGCACTTGAGATAAAGCGTGTTTGTTATGGCAATGGGTAGCTGCACATGCTATCTCGGCGCGAAAGTGGAGACCGAAGATGCTTACTGCTAAACAACGTATATACGCGGCGCTTGAAGGCAGACCGGTTGATCGTATGCCAGTTACCAGTCTGTACAACCAGCTATACATCCAAGATCATTATGCAGAATTGACCGGCGAAGCGGAATGGCAGATGCATGAGTGGCTCAACGCATCGCCCGATCAGCACACTGCTACCTATCGCAAGATTGTTGCTGCTGCGCCATTCGAAATCCTGCAGCCGCAACTCGCAGAATCGCACCGAGTGCGGGAGAGTCGGCGCTTTATTGTACGCGACGGTGTGATGTGCCGAGAGGACACCATCAGCGGTGAAGTGCTGCCCGTGTCCACAGTATCCGGACATGCCAGAGACTACCGCGCCAACGAGACGCAGTTTGTTTATACCGCGCGCGATATCGATGAGCAGTTTCATTTACGCACCGCACAACAGCAAATCGCCGATGGACAGTATGACTATGTACAGGCGGTGGTGGCGGAGATGGGGCGTGATCGCTTTATTCTCACCGGCGGGGTAGTGGGCACGCTATACCTGTGCCACAACTACCTGGGCTTGACTAATCTGTTTGAGATGCTGGCGGCACAACCCGATCTGGTGGACTATATCAGTCAGAAGATACTTGAGCAAAACATCGAAGACATCCGCGCGCATGCTTCTGCTGGCGGTGACGCGATCTATATTGATGATGCAACCGCCACCAACGATATGATATCGGTCGCGCATTATGAGCGGTTTAGCTTCCCCTACATGAAGCAAATGGTGGATGAAATTCATCGGCTGGGGCATAAAGCAATAGTGATCTACTTTGGCGGTGTGGCTGATCGGCTGGAGCAAATCGCCGCCCTCGGCGCAGACGGACTCAGTGTAGAGACCAGCATGAAGGGCTATGTAAACGACATGGTGCAGATTGCAGAAGCGATTGGGGACCGCGTGTCGCTATTCGGCAATATTGACCCAGTGGGGGTGTTGCAGGATGGTACCGATGCTGAACTGGATGCCGAGATTGCGCGTCAGGCGGAGGCGGGCAGAAAAGCGCGCGGTTTCATCATGTGCACCGGTAGCCCAATCACACCGCACACTCCGCTCGCAAGGGTTCAACACTTTATTACACAATCCATCTCCGCGTAAGCATGCGACGATAGGAGGCACCTGTGGATACCATAGCAGTGACGGGCGGAAGTGGCAGGTTAGGACGCGGCGTGGTGCAGCAGTTGGCGCTGCAAGGTCATAGAGTGCGCAACCTTGACAGGGTTGCGGTGGATGACCAGCCTGTTGGCGACATTGAGACGATGCTGATTGATGTGATGGATTACGACGCCGTGCGCCGGGCGCTGGAGGGATGCTCTGCTGTCGTACATCTAGCTGCCAACACACGACCGGTGGATGCGCCGTGGCAGGTCATCTATGCCAACAACACCGTTAGCAGCTACAACGTGCTGTATGCTGCGGCGGGACTCGGCATCAAAAAAGTGTGCATGGCATCCAGTATCAATGCGACAGGCGCCGCATATAGCGCGGCTCCGCGCTTCGACTACTTCCCGCTGGACGAATTACATCCAACCTATAACGAGGATCCTTACAGCCTGTCCAAGTGGGTGCTGGAACTGCAAGGCGAAAGTATCGCGCGGCGGTTTGCTGGCATGACGATAGCTAGCTTGCGTTTCCACGCCATATACGACAATCTTGCTGACTTTATGGATTGGGCTCGCAATGCAGAACCAGCGCGGGTGGCAAAGAACCTGTGGGGACGCGTCAGTCATGATGCCAGCGTCAATGCCTGCTTACTCGCGCTGCAGGCAAGCTTCATTGGGCACGAAGCGTTTTACATCGTAGCACCGACAACAAGCATCGAGACACCTAGCAGCGAATTGATTCGCCAGTTCTACCCCACGGTACCGCTGCGCGGTGACTTCACTGGTAACCGCGGCTTTTTCGATACGACCAAAGCGGAACGCATGTTGGGATGGGTGCACATCGAACAGGGCGCAGGACGATAATGCAGCCGGAGGCATATTATGCAGGCAACAGCAAAGCTATTTGATTTGAGCGGTAAGGTCGCTATCGTGACGGGCTCCGCAGCAAGGGGTGGAATCGGTCAGGCTGTAGCGCTGGGACTGGCACAACAGGGCGCTGACATCGTTGCTATGGATATTGACGAGTCGCTAGCCTGCGAGACTGCAGGGCAGGTTCGCGAATTGGGGCGACGCAGCCTGTGCGTTGGTTGTGACATATCCAAACCTGCTGACGTGGAGCGCCTTTTCGCCCAAGTGGATGCTGAGTTCGCACGTGTGGACATCCTTGTCAACAACGTTGGCATTGGCAGCCATCAGCATCCGGAGGACGTATCGCTGGAGGACTGGCATCGGGTGATGGATGTGAATGCCACCGGCACGTTCCTGTGTTCGCAACACGCTGCGCGGCGCATGATCAAGCAGGGCACAGGCGGCAGCATTATCAATATCGCTTCCATCGCCGGTTCCACGGCACTTGGGCGAGGCAATTTTGTGTACAGCGTGTCCAAAGGCGCAATCATACAGATGACGCGCGAACTGGCTGTGGAGTGGGCGCACCACGGCATACGCGTGAACGCCATTCAACCTGCGCAAATTCGCACCCGCGGATTGCAGATGTTGTTGGATGATCCGCAATTCAATTCCAAGCGCTTGCTTGATCGCTTTCTCACCGGCATCCCTCTAAACCGACTTGGTGAACCGGATGACCTGGTTGGACCGGTGATCTTCCTGGCTTCGGATGCCTCGCAGTTCGTGACAGGTATGATGTTGCCGGTTGACGGCGGTAACTTGGCATTGAATGCCGGCGGCAGCCATACCTGGCCTCAAGACTGACATACCTTACATGCTGTATGCGCTGGCGGCACTGCCATTTGTCATTGTGCTGGCACTCATGTTGCTGCTGCGCTGGGGCGGGCAACGCGCCGGACCGGCAGGACTGGCGGTCGGTCTGCTTGTCGCGCTGCTGGCTTTTGGATTGAACTGGCAGGTATTGTGGGTATCGCAAGCGAAAGGGTTACTGCTTTCCATCTATGTGCTGATCGTGCTGTGGTCTGCGCTGCTTCTGTATAACATTGTCAATTTGTCTGGAGGTATTAGCGCGATAGCGCACTGGCTGCAGGCGATGATTCAGGATCGCGGCATTTTGGTTGTGGTGTTGGCGTGGGCATTCAGCGCGGTGCTCGAAGGACTGGCGGGTTTTGGGTTGCCTATCGCAATTGTTGCGCCTATGCTGGCAGCGTTGGGCATCGCGCCGGTCGCCGCTGTGGCGGCTGTGGCAGTGGGGCACGCCTGGTCAGTGACATTTGGTGATATGGGTGTCATATTCCAAACACTCACTGCCGTGGTTAAGCTTGATGCCGCCTATCTGGCACCGGCTGCAGTCGTAATGCTTGGTGTGGCATGCATCGCGTGCGGAATTGGCGCGGCGCGCCTACTAGGGCAGGCTTCTCGCTGGAAGCAAGTGGTTATAATCGGCGCGCTGATGGCGCTGACACAAGGCGTCATAGTTTTGGCTGGTCTGCCATCCCTAGGCGCGTTTAGCGCAGGATTAATAGGGGTAGTGTGCGGTATATTGCTTTGTCGCCGCATCAATAGTGCGGTGTCTGTGACCGCTCCATCTACAGCGTTACTCGGTGCGTTAGCATGCTACAGCGGATTGGCGGCGCTGATGACAGTGTTGGCGCTCGTGCCACCATTACGCGAATGGTTGGGTCAGGTGCTGTGGCAGGCGCAGTTCCCAGCAGTGGTTACTCAAACAGGACACGCAACTCCGTCTGGTGTGGGTCAAAGCTTTCGCATCCTACTGCATCCTGGCAGCGCTATATTGCTGACCGCGCTGCTAAGCTACCCCTTCTTGCGCAAGCTGGGTACGTTGAGCAGCGGTAGTTGTTCTCGCGCGCTTGGCGCCACCTGGCGAGCCGCAGCGCCATCCAGCGTTGGCATCATCAGCATGGTTGGTCTGGCAGCGTTGATGGAACACTGTGGGATGACTCAGCTGCTGGCGCAGGGGATAGCGCAGGTGATGGGTGGTGTGTTTCCATTGGCATCGCCTCTCATCGGCATCCTGGGCGCATTTGCCACAGGCAGCAACACCAATTCCAACGTTTTGTTTGGTGTGCTGCAGAAAGATGCAGCCAACCTGCTCGGTATTGACGCGCGCATTGTATTAGCAGCACAGACCGCTGGCGGGTCTCTGGGGAGCATGATTGCGCCAGCGAAGATAATCGTGGGGTGCAGCACGCTGGGTATGCAGGGGCGCGACGGTGATGTGCTGCGCAAGACGCTGCCTTATGGATTGGGAATTGGGCTGTTGCTCGGTGTTATGGCGTTGGTGTGGAGCTGGTTCACCCGCTAAATCAGCCTAAAGCCAGATGCACACCAGCAGTGCGTCAGGTATCATGTGTTAGTTCCAGTATGATTGTAGAGAAAACCATGGCACATCCTGTTATTGGGTGGGAACAGACTGCGCCTGTGCCCAACCATCAATTTAACGACTTTCTGTCTTCTCGTGACGGGCGACTGTATTACGAGGACTTGGACCTGACGCAGCTCATCATCGGCGGCGGTCTAGATCAAGGATTGGGTGAACCGGTTGGCAGCCCGCTAGAAATCGTGTATCTACCAAAGATACGGCAGAAGGTGCGCGATCTGAACACCATATTTGAGAACGCCGCGCGTGATACAGGCTATGCCGGGCGCTTCCACTACGCCTATGCCTCGAAGGCGAACACAGCGGAGGAGGTCGTACACGCCGCGCTTCAGGCTGGCGCGCACTACGAGATGTCTTCGCAGGTTGATACGCAGATCGTGCGTATCATGTGCCAGTCGGGGCATCTACTGCCTGACCGCATGGTACTTGCGAATGGTTTCAAACCTGCTGGCAGCGCATATGCTGACAGTTTGGTGCAGTTGAAACGCACTCACGACAACCTTTTACCGATTCTGGAGGATTTGACAGAGCTTGCGCCATTTGTTGAGAGCGGTTTGCAGTTTGATGTGGGACTGCGCCTGAAGTGCTATGGCTATCGTCACGGGCAGGGTACAGCGCCGGTGGACAGCGGTAATACCCGATTCGGCATGGAAATTGAGGATTTGACGGATGCAGCCGCCATCATTGCCGCAGCGCCTAATCTGCATCTCAAGATGTTGCACGCCATGCTTGGGAGTCAGATAACCAGTGAACAGGAATTCGCTGATGCTTTGCGCGGCACAGCAGAAGTGTATGCACGGTTAAGGCAGAGTCACTCGGAGTTGTGTATTTTCAACTTTGGCGGTGGGTTGCCTGCGCCGATGACACTCGACTTTGCGTTTGACTATGGGCTGTTTGCGCGCCTGATGATGGAGATGCTCACGGAGGTGTGCGGTCGCTATATCGTTCAAGTGCCGGATATCATGGGCGAAATGGGGCGTTACACCGTGACCGAGCATGGTGCACATTTCTTTAAGGTGCTGTCCGTGAAAGATAACGGATCAACGCTGCCGTGGTACATCATTGATGGCTCAATCATGACATCGTTTCCCGATACGTGGGCGCTGAGCGAGCACTTCACTGTGCTGCCGTTGAATCATCTGGATAAACCCTTCCAGCGCGTGCAACTGGGTGGTATAACCTGCGATAGCGACGATGTTTATCCGCCAAAGCCGAGTCAGTCTCCTTTGTATTTGCCGATGGATGCTAAAGACCTGTATGTGGGTTTTTTCTGCGTTGGCGCCTATCAGGAGATGCTGGGCGGCGTGCGGGGCAGCAAGCATTGCGCGCTGCCAGAGGCGCATGAAGTTCTGGTGGATCGACATGAACAGGGGCAATACACCTTTCGGGTGATGCCCGGACAGACCAGTGATGATGTATTGCGTAACCTGGGATATGCGGTGACCTAACATGAACCGAGATCAACTCAGCAGGGAAATGCAGGAGCGCATCCGCCAGTCGCTGCTTTCATATTCCATCTTCCGACCCGAAAGCGCCATCGTGATCGCGCTGACGCTGATTCTAACTGCGGTATCGTTGCTGGGTATTCCGGATTTGATGTGGTTTCCGCAGTGGTGGATGTGGATGCTGTTCGGTCTAGTTGGCGAAGGGCTGATTGTGCTGAGCACCCTGCGCGATGAGAAATTTTATAACCAGGTGTTGAACGAGATATTCCACATGCGTTTTGATATAAGCTCAATTCGTAATCAGGAACTGCGCCAGAAGGTAGCCAAGGCGTTGGAGTATCGCGAATTGATCGGTAAAGAGATCGAGCGCAAGCATGATCCGGCGCTCGATGAATATCTCACCGACACCGCGCGCGGGCTGGAGGACTGGATTGCCCAGGTGTATCGCCTGGCGCTAGGTCTGGACGCTTATCAAATGGATAAGATCATCCAGCGTGATATGCAGGCGGTGCCACAGGAACTGCAAAAGTATAAGGAACTGCTTGTCAGGGAAAAGGGCAGCGCAGTTCAGGCAGATATCGAACGGACCGTTAGCCTCAAACAAGCGCAATGGGATGCGTTGAACAGTTTGCGCAACACGATGGCGAAGGCGCAGCTTCAATTGGAGGACACCTTGACTGCTATCGGGACGGTTTATATGCAAGTGGTGCTGCTTGGCTCCAAGGACGCCAGAAGCACGCGCGCACAGCGTTTGCAGCAGGATATGGTGGAGCAGATACGTCAGTTGCAGGACACCAGCAACGCCATGGATGAGATCTATCAATCGTCTGGTGTGCGCACAGCGATCAGTGGCACTGCGCACAACTAGACGCGTCTGGAGTGAAGGGCAGCGATAAGGAGTTTGCGATGCAAAAGCTCAGTACAACAAGAATTATCTTTTTTCTGATTGTGGGTGTGGCGCTCATTGTTGTGTGCGCTGCGGTGGCGGTTTCCAGACTCACTCCGCAACAGGCAACCTCAACTGCTGTGCCGGGCAATGTCACCGCGCAAAGTCAGGGCACGCCGGTGGTAAACCTCACGTCGCCAGATCCCATCTTTGCGCCGGGTTACGATGCCAAAGATGGCAAGCCCACCTATATTTGTGGCGCAGATGCCTTTGCCAGCTACTATACATTGCAGCAGATGCAGATGAGCGGTGTTGATGTGGCGAATGGCTTCCACCTGGGGATTGTGCCGTTCTTCCTGAATGACGATCCAGCTTACGATGTCTCCGAAGAACAGCGCACGGCTCTGCTTGAGAGCGGTAAATGGGACTGCTTACTCACTACGCTGGACTCGGTGGCGTTGACAAGCCCTGGCGTCATCACGGCAATCGTGGACGAAAGCGCAGGCGCCGACCAACTATGGGTGCGTGGTGTGCAGACCATCAACGATCTGAAGGGCAAGCGCATTGCGTTCTCGCGCGGCAGCGTGGGTGAGTATTTTGTCTATTACACGCTGTCTATTGCGCGGTTGAATCCGCGCTTCGATGTGACCTTGCTGCCATTTGATAGTGTGGCGGATGCCGTAACTGCCTTCAATGAGGGCAAAGCAGATGTAGTCAGCGGTTGGGAACCTGACATCTATGAGGCGGAAAAAGGCGGCGGAGTGGCGCTGCTAAGCTCCAGCCAGATGCGCATTGTGATAGATGTGATGGTGACGTCGCGCCAATCCATCGCTGGCGAGGCAGAGCTGGTGCAGAAGTTCCACGATAGCTGGTTTGCGACACTGAAAGCGCAGGTGGAGAATTTCGATACGGCTGCGGCGCAGATTGCCAAGTGGGGCAACAATGATTGGTCGTTGATATCGGAAGCGAACGCAGCACAAGACTTGCGCGACTCGCTAGCCAGCCTGGCGCAAGCCGATCTTGGCGCTAATGCTTTTGTGATGCGCGATCCCACTCCTATCTTGAATCGCCTGAGTATTGCGCGGCGCGTGTGGGCAGCATCTGGGGCGACGGTGCCAGCAGATGACGTGGCGAACCTTGTAAATCCTGGATTCGTGTCGCGATCTGCGGCTCAAGCTTCGCTACAGCCCAATGGGAAACCCATCAATAGCACATTCTCCATCTCAGCCAATATAGATCTCTCAGGTGTGGACACGAGCGATTCCGAAACACTTGCTGTGCTGCCTTGCCGCCGCTTCAGCTTTGTGCCTGAATCCACCGCACTCACTCTAGAGTCGCGGCGCATTTTAGACGAGTGCGCAGTGCCAACGCTGCAACAGAGTATTGGTCTGTTCCTGCGCGTGAAAGGCTCTGCTGCGTGGCCTGGTCCTAAAGGTACGTACACCGAAGATGAGATCCTGACATTCGCGCAAGCGCGCTCGGAAGCAGTCGTGGATTATCTGGTCTCCAAGGGGATTGACCGCACGCGCTTCATCGTGGAAGCCACGCTGCCGCCCAAGGAGCACTGGGAGACTGACAGCGCGGAGATTCAAGCGGAAGACCGCTTTGTTGAGATGACGCTGCTGACGGTGGGTCGCTAGTCGAATGGTCACACTGGATGTATTCCGGATGTGAAAGGTAGATCAACCATGCGATACCGCATTACTAAACTGACCGCGCTGCTCGTTATAGTTGCAACACTGGCAACCGCGTGCGAGGACGAAGTGAATATTCCGCGCAATGCAGCCGTGGTGGCTGTGACCGCAAACACCAGTCTGTCGGCGTGGCTCGATGGCAGTGTGGACGCTTTCAATCGCGCAAGCGTTAAGACTCAATCCGGAAAGCCGGCGTATGCTGTCATCACGTATGAAGAAGCGGGCGAGACGGTGCGCAACATCGCCGACGGCGCGGAGTTGCCAACGCTGTGGATACCCGATGACGAGGTGTGGACAAGTGTGCTTGCGCAACGCGGTCAAGCCGTGTTTCAGGGCAATTGTCAAAGCACCGCCACCAGCCCGCTCGTGATAGCCATGTGGCGACCGATTGCGGAAGCGCTGGGTTTCCCGGGACGCTCACTGGGATGGCTCGACGTGGGAAGTGTAGCGGCGGATCCATCGGCGTGGGAATACTACAGCGGAGGGAATTTTGGACCGGCGCTAAACATTGGGCATACTCATCCCGGATTGTCCGCGAGCGGCGCAAGCACGATGCTGGCAATTGTGCAGGCGGCTCGTTCGAAGACCGAAGCAGTATCACTGGCTGATGTGCAGGAGCCAATTGTTCAGGCGTCTGTGGCAGCGTTTGAGGGCACGGTAGCGCTCTTCAGCCAGTCACCTGAAAAGCTAGGCAAGACGCTGCAAGAACGCGGAATTAACTATCTGGCGGCTGCGGTGGTTTATGAAAGCACCGTTGTCAACTATGGCGGCGGCGGCGAAAACGGCATCGTGGCGGTGTATCCGTTTGAGGGTACTTTCATGGCAACGCATCCGGCATGCGTGAGCAGCGCAGCGTCAACCGAGCAGCAAGAAGCAGCGCGCTTATTGCGTGATTTCCTCGTGGGTGTTGATGCGCAGAAGGCAGCGTTGGCAGAAGGTCTGCGACCGGTGAACCCGGATGTAGCACTTGGCGCGCCTTTGGATGCGGAGCACGGCGTAGATACATCCAAACCTACCGCTCGCTTCAACCCGCCATCCGCCGACACAATTTTTGCCGTGGCTGAACTGTGGCAGACTTCGCGTAAGCCCGTGAACCTGGTCATGTTGCTCGATACTTCGGGCAGCATGCGCGGCAGCAAGATTGACACGCTGCGAGGAGCAGCGGTGCAGTTTGTGGAGCAAATGGGCGATGACGACTACCTGACGCTAATCCCGTTTGCCAGCCGACCGCAGGCGCTATTTGAGCACCAGAAAGTGCGTGATGTGCGTGAGCAGGCAATAGAGGAGATCCGCAGCCTAAACGCCAACGGTAACACCTCGCTGTACGACTCTATTGGTGTTGCAGCGGAAATCCTTGCGCGCACGAGCGGTTCACAGGAGACGAATGCAATGGTGGTGTTAAGCGATGGACAGGACACCAGCAGCACACGATATGGGTTCTCCGATGATCTGGTGACTGTGGCGTCCGACAATGACACGACGGTGTTCACGATTGGTTACGGCGAAGACGCAGACGAAAACGTGCTCAAACGCCTATCCAGCCGCGGTCGCGGCAGCTATTTCAGCGGCACTGTGGCGAATATTGCTGCTATTTATGAGGAAATGTCTGCTGCATTTGGCGGCAGCGCCGGCATTGGGCGATAGCGCGGAGGGAACGATGGACTTGGAGACTGTTGATCGCTTACTGACGACAACACGCAGCGTACGTAAACGGTTGGATTTCACTCGCCCAGTCGAACCTGAGGTGATTAAGCGTTGCATCGAGATCGCGTCGCAAGCACCGACTGGAAGTAACGCCCAACGTTGGCACTTCGTTGTGGTCACCGAGCAGGAGCAAAAAACGCAGGTTGCAGCTTACTACGCGCGATCGTTTGCCAGTTACCTCGAGGCAGGTCGCGAGGCGCATGAGCGTCACCTATCCCGACCTAACGATCCGCGGGCAAGGCAGATGCTGCGCCTGCGCGAATCCGCCATCTATCTGGCAGATCACATGCATGAAGTGCCAGTGCTGGTGATACCGTGCATTGAGGGACGTGTGGAGAATGCCGGACCAATGGCGCAGGCAGGTACCTATGGTTCGATCCTGCCTGCAGCATGGTCGCTGATGCTGGCATTGCGCGCGCGCGGGATTGGAGCGGCGTGGACAACGCTGCATCTGCGGTATGAGAAGGAAGTAGCGGCAATCTTGGGCATCCCAGATACAGTTACTCAGGCTGCACTACTGCCGGTTGCCTATTACACAGGAGATGACTTCAAACCTGCCACACGCCTGCCGATGGACGAACGCATCCATTGGAATGCATGGCACAAGTCCGAATAGAACATCATCCCAGACCGTCAGGAGGGTATATGCCGCGCCGACCCAACATCGTGATTTTCAACCCGGATCAATGGCGCGGTGATGTGCTGGGTCATGTGGGAAATCCAGCGGCATACACGCCTAACCTTGACGCGCTGGTGGCTACGGAAGCGGTTTCATTCACCAACGCGTTTTGCCAGAACCCGGTATGCACACCCAGTCGGTGCAGCTTCATGACAGGCTGGTACCCGCATGTGCGCGGACACCGCACCATGTTCCATATGCTGCGCGCCAACCACGGCGAGACGAATCTGCTGCGATTGCTGCTCCAGAATGGATACCATGTATGGTGGGGCGGCAAGAATGATCTGATCCCCGGTCAGGATGGCTTCGCAAACGACTGCGATGTGAAGTTCAGACCCACGCTGCAGGATTTTGAGCGCTGGGGCTGCCAACCGCGCCGCGACCTGCACTCCGCAGCGGAGTGGCGCGGTGCAGCAGATAGCGACACATATTACAGCTTCTACGCGGGCAGGCTGGACAAGGGCAGCGATCCCATCTATGGCGACAATGACTGGGCGATGGTGCTGGGCGCGATAGATGCAATCAGGAACCATACGGGCGATCAACCGCTGTGCATTTACCTCCCGCTCTCATATCCACACCCACCGTATGGCGTTGAAGAACCCTACTTCAGAATGATTGACCGCACTTTACTACCGCTGCGCGCACCGACGCCGGACGAGTGGCGCGATAAGCCAGCACTATTGAAGGGCATCTGGGAGCGCCAGCACATGCAGAGCTGGAGCGAAGAGCGCTGGAACGAACTGCGCGCCACTTACTATGGGATGTGCGCACGACTGGACGCTCAGTTGGGTTTGCTGATGAGCGCATTGCAAGACGCTGGACTCTGGGATGACACGGCACTGTTCCTGTTCTCCGATCATGGCGACTTCACCGGCGATTATGGGTTAGTGGAGAAA
>Ga0351896_1118_pt1 | contig 12626 bp, 13 predicted proteins | sample BONcelHT113001C3_FD_205821 | JGI IMG/M metagenome (GOLD analysis project Ga0351896, IMG submission 205821) | Enriched cells from coal bed in the Powder River Basin, Montana, United States - BONCAT cells T11 rep1 HSBNCT.T11.300.1.C3 ...
TGCTGATTGCCGCGCCGGCTCGCCAGGGCTCGGAATCGCCGTCGCGGGACGCACGGCTTGGATCTCGTAACGCCCGATCTGCCACTGCTGACCATCGCCCTCGACGAGGGCCGCCCAGCCGTCGAAGGCTACGATCGTGACGCGGCGGGCGCGCGACCAGGGATCGGTCCAACCCGGCGCCGTACCCCAGACGAGTTCCACGGGTTGCCGCGCGGCGTGAAGCGTTTGGAGCGTCTCGTAGAGGCTCGCTTGGCCCGGGAGAGCCCAATCAACACCCAAGGTTTCATCCAGGAAGCCCCAACGCAAACGGACACAGCCGTGGAGCACGCCGTACTGGTAGAAGGCAAACAGGGCCTTCACGTCGCTCTCCAGCCGGCGCCTCAGTTTGCCCACATCCCCCGACGCCAGGTAGGCCGCGATCTTGGCGGGGTCGCCCAGGGGGTGGCTGATGCCCGTCGTGGCCGTGATCAGCAGTTCCGGGGTGATGGCCAGTGTCCGGCCTTGCCGGTTCAGTTGGCGAGTCTTCTTCGGGGGCTTCAAATCGACCAGTCGGAAACGGTCTGCATCGGGTATGCCCACCGCTTGCAGTGCCTCGCGCACCCCAATCGCCGCCACGAGGTCGAACGCTTCGAGCGCCGCACCCAGTTCGGCTAGCTGGTCGCCGACGAAGGTGCGGATCGTGCGCGAGCCGATGTCCAGCAGCGCTGCTGCCGCCACCGGTCCCTTGTCAGGAACCACGCGCAGCAGGGCCCGTCGGCACGCTGCGGCCACCTGCCGTGCTTGCTCGCGTTCCCGATCCAACACGATCTGTCGCTCCTCCCAATGGCGTTTCATTTGCGCCTCGCGAACCTCCTGCTGTCGACCCGCAACGGCCAGCTTGCGCACGGCCCGTCGCATGGCAGGAACATCGGGAGCCGTCCGGTCCAGGCAGAGTCTGCCCTCCGCGTCGGGGCGTACGCAGGCCTTTCGCCAGCCGTTCACGGACTCGTGTCGCAACGCGTCACGGTGCGGAGTCAGGCTTGCCAAGTAGGCGTCCAAGGCGGCCACGTCCATCGGCTCGCCGACCGCATCCAGGACCGCCGCAACTTGTCGTAGGGGTGAGACGGCGGAGAGAGGACGTTGAGCGAAGGCCCAGCGGACTTCGGCCTCCGTCAACGGTACGTCGTCCGGCACGGCAGGCGGAGCAGGTTCCGGTTCGGGGGCCAAAGCGGCCGGCGCGGTGCGGCCTCCTCTCAGTCCCAGCCGGGACAGCCGACGGTTCAATTCCGGCGAGGAGAGGTTTAGACCGAACCGGCCCTCCGAGTCTCGGTACACGGGCTCCATTCCGTGCCAGGCCTTCTTCAGCGAATAGACCATGTCGCCGGTTGGCGCTTCGGCGCCGGCTGCAACCAAGTGGACCGCCAGCGACTCGATGGGCAGCGGCGCACCGTGCTCCAACAGGGCCACGACGATCAGGTCGAACAGCTTGGTTTCCCGCAGACCCACGAAATCCTCGATTCGCGGCACCGGCAGGTTCAGTCGCAGGCAGTAGTTGTTGCTTTTCGAGGCCACCATTGTGCTCCCTGGTTTCACGACAAGATAATCCCCTGCAACGTCCGCCGCAATCCCGGCTGGAGCCTTGGACACCGGCCGCTCGTCGGGATTCGACGGCCAGACAGGTGAACCAGCGTGCGTTCTTGACGTGGTGTCTCCGCTCGTGGGTGTTATTTTCCTCTCAAGGACTCCGCGACTTTCGCCAGGAATCCGTTCCACGCCTCGTCCTGCGCTTTGCCGTCCAGGCCCAGGCGGACGATGACCATGTCCCATTCGGGGATGACGAAACACTTGTTGTTGTTGTGGCCGGAAGCCTAAAACATGCCCTCCGGCGCGGCGGGCAGTTTACGCGCACCGTCGGGGTTCAGTCCGTTGCGCCACCAGTTGAAGCCGTACACGCCCCGGCCGTCGATCTCGCTTTCCGGATGGGCCCACGGCATGGTGGCCGGCACCTGGACGCGCGTGGCCTCGGCGACCCACGACTCCGGCACCAGCTGCCGACCGTTCCAACGGCCGTGGTTCAGGAACAGCAGACCGAACAGCGCCAGCTCGCGCGCGGTGATGAAGATGTGCTTGTTGCCGTTGCCGGAGCCGCCGTTGACCACCACGCCGTCCACGGTCGCGTAATCGCCCCAGTCCCAATTCTTCAGGCCGATCGGGTCGGCGACGCGATGTTTGAAGAGCCGCTCGATCGGCTCGCCGGCGATCTTCGTGAGCGCGAGCCCCAACGTGTTCATCGCCGAATCCCAGTAGGCGTATTGCGTGCCGGGCGGCGTAAACAGGGGTTTCGCACTTGGCACGAACGGCGTATTGCTCGGACCGTGCTTCCAGCTGCCGGTCGTCTCGTCGCCCACGGCGCGATAGCCGCTGGTCATCGTCGTGAAATGCCGCAGCGTTACGTCGGGCATCGCTACCGGTAGCATGAACGCCGTCAAGAGGAGCGAAAGGCCGCTGGGGAATACCGAGCGACGATTGACCGTCTTTGCGGCTTGCGGACAGGGACAGAAGATTCTTCGCATGGGGGCCTCCAGTAATCGCATTAAGTCGTTGCGGGCTTAATTGGAACACGAGCGAACAGAGAAACCAGAGAACCGATTCGCCCTCCGTTAGCTCCGTTGCCTCCTGTTCATGATCCAGGATCAGAAACAGGCTCAGCACACGGAAGTGATTGCCAGAGTGGTCGCCGTTCTCATCGGATCGCTCCTGGGCTGACTCGGCGCAGCATCCATTTCATGGTCTTTCCTTTCTGAAGTGGAACAACACCGCACGGCAGGCAGGGGCATCGAAAGCGAACCGGCCGGTGGCGTCTTTGGCCAAGACCTGGGACTCCTTGCCGATGACGTCGTGGCGCGTGACGGTCCAGCGGCCTGAACCCAGATTGGCGACGATACCGGACTTCGCGGCGTCGGTGCCGAGGACGTATTCGTGATCCGGCCAGGCCATCGTGCGGAAGCGCGAGTCGAGATCGGGAAACACGTCGGCCGCCGCATCCGGCGCGAGTTTCCAGAACGTGATCTCGCGGTCGATCGTTTCACGCAACCAGCCGAGATTGTCGGCGGCCGCGTGTTTGCCGGCGTCGAAGTCGCCCCAGAAATATTGGCCTAGCTTCTGGCCGTATTTCTCGCCGGTCGTGCCGTAGCCGCCACCCAGAAACGCGCCCAGGTGTGCGGCGATCGTGTCCGCTTCGGTGTGCTTGTCGCCGGCGCCTTCGTAACTCAACTCGTCGTTGACCGTCGGCTTGCGGCGCGGCCCCTTTCCTGCTTCGCCCCGCCACACCGCGTCGATGGTATCCGCAGCCGGAGCGATCGCGCGGATCTTCCGCTGGATGATTTGATGATCGGCCCACTCGGGCAGCGAATCGAATTTCGCCGACCAGCCGATCGTCGATCCGTCATGCACGCTCAGCGGAGTCGGGTACGGTAGATAGCCGCGGATCGTCACGCCCAGCTCCGCGATTTCGGCCTGCGTGTAGTTCGGTGTCTTGATGTCGTACTCGTTGCACAGACAGAGCCAGACGTTTGGAAAACTGCCGTAGCGGGCTGCGACGTAACGCAGGTAGGGTGTCGCGTCGCCCGCGTTGTGTTTGGCCTTGAGCGTGGTGCGGGACGCGGGCGTATCCGGTCCGGCGAGGATCAGGTCGGCGATCAAGTCACGCTCGAAGGCACTCCGCACAGCGACGTCGACCCGCTGATGAAACCAGCGCGGATTGGGCCGATGGGAGTCGTTCCCGTCGTCGGTCGGCCGGCCGTCGTCATCCAACCACGGCTTTTCGGTCGGATGCGGATACTGGCCGCTTTGCAGCCCGAAGCGGACCTTCTTGAAGAACTTTGCGTTGGCCGCCATGTCGGCCGCGATCTTGCCGCCGGTCGGTTTGCCGTTCGGCCCATGCTCGGTCAGAAACGTATAGTGCGTGTTGCCGATGATGTACTGGTGCGAGCCGTCTGACCGTCGGTACCAGCGCCGCCCCGCGCTTTCGTCGTCCGGCACCCAGAAGCCGTGCAGTTTGGAGTCGGTGGCCGTGATGTAGCCGCCGCGATGTTGTCCGGACAACGGCTTGGCGTTCGACCGGACGTCGGCGATCGTCCACTTGCCTGGCCGCGTTGGGCAGAACCGCACTTTGAACACGTCGCCGTTGATACCTCCTTGGCCGTCGCCATCGAAGAAGCCGTGGACCGTGAACTCGGGCGAACCGCTCTCGTGGCGGAAGCAAACGGCAAGCTGAACGTCTCGGGCCGGCGCATCCGCGGCAGTTTGCCGTGGACCGGCGAAAACGACTTCTGCGACGGAGTACACCGGCACCGACGAAAGCTCCGCCGCCGAGGCCGCCGGGGCGAACAACCCCGCCGACAGAACAGGAATCGCTGCCGACCCAATCGCCAGCGAACAATACCAGACAAAGCATCTCGAGTTCTTCATGGTCATTCTCCTCCGTTCCACCACAATCCCACCGGATGGAAAGCCCCGCCGTGATTGCCACCCCACCACCCCGGGGGGTGTCGCGTCGAGGTCGGCGGCGATTCGGCGTCAGGGCCATCGTCTGAGCGTTGCATGTTCGATTCACGTTGTCCATGCTACAGGCGAAGGTTCAGGCGTGTGACCGCTCCTTGCCCTTCCACTGGACCCCGCCGCCGGCGTTAAGAACACGACGACTTCCTGCGGACTTTTTCCCTGATGCGTCTGGGCGGCGACGAGATCGAGTCCCCCGTCGCGATCCAAGTCGGCCAGGGCAAGGGCGTGGATCGCGACTTCCACCGGCTCCTCAATCACGTGTTGCCTCCCGTTGAATCAGCACCATGATACCGGGCCAGTTGACTTCCATGCCATGCACCATTTGACCGTTGCGTTTCGGCGTCAGGCCCGTCTTGAGAACGTCCTCTCCCGGCCTGAGGACGCTTAGATCCCGGAGCGGCACCCGGTGCGTGTACTCGCGGAACACGTCGCCCGGTTTGGGCTGGGCCCAACTGCTGCCAGGCGCCGCCAGCATGACCGCCAACACCACCGCGATCTTCGCTACAAGCCGTTTCATCGAGGTCTCCTCCGGCAGGACGCCATCGCCATCGCGACACGACTTCTGTCGCTGGAATGTTCGCTTCGGTTCGCCCATGCTACAATGCGTCGAGTGGCCGTGTAAATCCCGCCGCAGAACCGCGGACCAGAAGACTCGTCCTGGAGGAGGTTGGAGAATGACGCTTGCCGAGTTGCTTCCGGAGTTGCATGGGCTCCCGCGTGCGGACAAGCTCCGCGTCATCCAGCTGCTGGCTTCGGATGTCGCTCGCGAGGAAGGGGCCGATGTCATCGCCGCCGAGGGATCGTACCCGATCTGGTTGCCGTACGATGCCTTCGAGGGTGCTGCGACCCTGTTGCGAGTGCTGGACGAGGAGCAGGCTGCCTGACGATCGACAACCGAAGCGCGTGACGCCAGCGACTGTGAAGCCCGCCCAGCCCGTAGCCGAAGCTGGTGGTCAACTTCCAGTCGGCCCAGGTCCAGCTTGCGCCGTGATCCGCGGACCAGGCCAGTTGCGCGTTGCCGGCGTTGCGCGCCCACAGATACAGCACTCCGTCGACCATCAGCAACCCGCTGGCCTTCTTGCCCCGGGCTCCGTCCCCCTGCTGTTCCAGCGATGGGGCCCGCAGATTCTCGGCGACCACCTCCGGCGGATTGCCGCGGACGCGCGCCATGCCCAGGCTGAGTTTCTCCTTCAGCCGCGGCTCGAATCCGTTGCCGTCGCCATAGGCCGTGTACAGCCAGTCGTCGTCGGCCCAGGTCATGGGCCAGTTGTCACTGCCCTTGGCCCGGCGAACGATGGTTTCGGGCGGCGTCCAGAGAATCTCCTGGATTACTGGACTGGGGGGATGGTCAACCGACTGTGCGATCGGCACGAGAAACGGCTTCAGGACAGCGTAATGATCCGCATCTTGCTCACGTTTCCACGACTTGCCGGCCCGAGCCACAACAATGTCCAGCGAGGGAATCACGACGATCAAGCTGTCGTACAGTCCCCAGGACCAGAAGGCGTCCGCCGGCACGTCTCGGAGCGTCCGGTCGGCATTGTTCCACCACAACAGGCCGTAGTGCGGCGCAGCGTTACTGTAGTTCTCGGGCAGGCGGACGGGCAGCTTCTCATGCCCGGGCGGCGTCTGCGGAGTCACACGGGCATACTCCCGCGTCAGAATCTCCTGGCCGTTCCATTGGCCTTCGCGTAACATCAGATAACCGATGCGGGCCATCGCATCGACGTTGGCGTGGATCCCCGCGCCGAACTCCCGCCGGGCCACGCCTTCGATCGTCGCGGGCCGGTACGAGTTCTTGCGCCAAGTCAGATCGCTGCGCTGGATGCCCAGCGGCGTGAAGACGCGCTCGAACATCCACTCGTCCAAGTCGTGGCGGTAGGCCAGCGTGATGCACTCCGCCAGCCAGTTGGGCCCGGAATCGCTGTAGTCCCACTGCGTGCCGGGCCGAAACAGCAGCTTGGTGTAGCCGCCGGGCTTCTCAAACCCAGCCGTTTGCGACGCCAGGTGCAGGATCGTGATCTCGTCCAGCCAGCCGGTCTGCGCGTTCTCCTCCGGCGGAACGCCCAGCGTCGGGTGATGCCGCTGCGCTTTGTCCTCCAGCCGCAACTTGCCGTCTTTGATCGCCAGCCCCAGCGCGATCGACCCAAACGACTTCGTGGTCGATTTCAAATCGTACATCGCCCGAGGATCGCCCCAAGCCATCACCAATCGCCCGTGCCGCGTGATGTAGCCCGAGCCATCTCCGGTCAAGGCGTAATCGCGCGCCTGGGCCAGTTTGGCTTCGTCCATCCCCACTTCCGCCGGTTCGACCTGCGACCACTGCGGCATCGGCCAGAAGACTTCGGCCGCCCCGGCAACGCCTTCGGCCGCCCCGGCTGTGTCCCACACCAACATCAAAAGGCCAAGCAAAGCCGACGTTCTAAGCCACCAAACAATCTTGGTCATCGAAATCAGCCTCCCGTATCGATTCTCGCAATTCGTTATGCGGCCGCGATTCCATCAGTTGGCACAAGTGCCGCATCTGCACGGGTCTGGACGCCGTCAAGGCTTCGTGGGTCATCACTCGGCGGACAATCGAATCCAGAACCGTCCCGCGTCTCCTCCGTACTCGAGCATCCGGAGCAATGGCAACCCGACCAGCCCGGCGAATCCTGGATCACTTCGCTTCACCACATTCACGACCGAATCGTTGGCGTAGCCGAGCGTCTTTTCATCGAACGCAAGGTCAGGAATCGCGATGCGTAACCAGCCTCCCTCCAAGGGACCGAAGTTTGAATCCGTGGTGATTGACACATTCCGTTGTTCCGCTGGTGGGTGTGGCATGGCAACTACAACAGGATGAAGACCTGGTCAGGATAACTCGCGCCGGCTTGCACCACAAACACGTCAGGGCGGTTCTTGCCGATGGCGGCCAATGCCTCTGTTAGTTCGTCGAAGCTGGCCGCATCCGCCACGATCTGGCCCTCGTCGAAAGCGACAAAACACCCCGCCGGGTACAGGTTCCTCAACTCCTGTTTGGCCTTTTGGAATGCGGCCTGGTTCTTTCTTGATTTGAGGGCATGACGCTGCTCCTGACGTGCGGCAAGTGGCTTGGCTGCAGCCGTAGCCTGTGACTCTGACTAATTCTATCATCGCGTCTTGACCACCGAACGTCCACTGGCGGCGGCTGCAGGCAGGTTATTCCAATACCAGGATCCAATCGTTCCCCGGACCGGGTTCGCCCGGAGGGTCGAAGGCCTCCCGGCGGTTCTTGGCCAGCGTGCCGAGCGACTGGCGTTCGCCCGATCTTGGATCGAACCAGTGGGCGGTGACCTGCCGTCCGCCCAGCGAGGCCAGGTCGACCGAAAACGACTCGCCGCGTGGCGTATAGACGAAGGCCCAGGAGCCATCGCGGCCGCCCGTGGCGGCAATTCGTTCGCTTACCAGCAGGGGCTGGGCGGTCTTCTCATCACGACGAGTGACGAACTTGGACAGCGGGACTCGGCCGGCCAGCGGCTGCGATTCCATCAGTTGCCGCAAATGCCGCATCTGCATGCGGCCGCGCGCTGTCAGAGCTCCGCGCCATCCCAAATTCGTGCGTATCCCCGGGTGATGACTCATCTGCCCGCTCCTTTCGACCGTTGGCTTCCGAAGCATGTCATCTTTCTGTCACTCCATGTTTCTGTCAGCTGTTTTCTTCCTTCTGTCCCTCTTCTGTTCCGACGGACTTTGCAGCTTCAACGCCCAATCGGTGTCCGATTTGACCTTTGTTCCAGGGAACGGCGGCAACCGGATCGTGCCATCCGCAGCGACGGTGATCGCGTCGGACGCCGCTGCCTCGTTCAGCCAGCGGCCGGTACGCGGGTCGTACCAGTCAACCTGGTAGTTCTGTCCGGCGGGCAGACCGGACAGCGTGGCCTGCGGGCAGTCCTGCTCGAAGTACAGCAGCACGAGGTCGCGGCTGCCCGTCGCCGCACAGTAGGCCCAACCGTCCAGCGACTTGGCTTTGCCGGATCGGTTGGGGGACAGCAGCTCGACGGACGGAATCAAGTCCTGGTATCGCCGGCCTTCGGACAGTATGAAAGTCTTCAGATGCCGCAACTGATCGCCCGACGGCCACTGGATGACTTCCCAGATCGGATCCTCGGAGGCCGCTTCGACTTCGCCGCTCCACAGGCCGCCCTGCCAACCGCCCGCACCATAGATGTATCCGCCCAAGCCGCCGGACAGGACGCTGCCGTACATGGCCGAGCGGCAGTAGCGGGCGGCCTTGTCCGATCCGGGCTCGGCGTCTTCCATGCCGTCGTAGTAGGGTTCGCCGTTGATGCCGGGCACCGGCGGCTGGGCCTGGAAGATCTCGGCCAAGTACTCATAGACGTCGTGGGTGCGGCGATTTCCAATCTGATGAAAACTGAGCCAGCGAGCGCGATCCGTATGGCCCCAGTTCTCGAGCGACGAGGGATTCGAGTTGGTCCCGGCCAACGTGCCGAACGGAGGATGGCCGTACCGGTCGATCACCAGGTTGGCCGCGACGTTCCAATCCTCGGTGGCGATACTCTGCGCCGGCGTGTCGAAATGGATCGGACTGAACAGACAGATGTTCGCCTGATAGCGGCTCCATACATATTGGATGAACCGCGTGTAGGAGTCCGGCCACGCGTAGTGCCCTTTCCAGGCTTGCCCGATGTCCCGGCGAGCCACTTCGATGAAGGGGATCATCCCTTGCGCGTTCAGGTAGTCGATCTTCTTGTCCAGCGACTGGAAGTACTCGGGCACGATGCGATTCAGGTCGGGGAAGTGCTTTTCGTAGCCCGGTACGGCGCCGGGGAATTGGAAGGCCCGTCGGCCCTGTTCGTCGGTCATGTCTTTGGCGCTCTCGGTCCCGGCCTGTGGCCAGGCCCACCGCAGGATCATTCCGTCCCGCGTTTTCCACCGGGCGGGCTGGCCATCGTTCGCCCAGTTCGGAAAAGCGGCGATCATCGCGATGCAGTTGAACTGCTGGCTGCGGCGGTAGCGCACGTAGTCCTTGAAGCCCGCCGCGGAGTTGAGCGGCCGTGGAGTGTCGTCGTCGCGCCAGGGAAAGCGGAACGTGGGAGTGGCCCACCAGGTATCGCCCAGCAGAAAGAACGGCGTACCATCGGCGTACTCGAACGCGTGGCCGTTGCCGCTGGGCCGAACCATGCCGCGCCGGCAGGGGTTCTCCGCCAACTCGGCTTCCGTCCAGGGCACTGCGGTGAATTCGCCCCGGACGCCCTGCAAACCAGGGTCCCCGACGTTGGCCCCGCTCTCCCAAGTCCAACGGCCGGGAGCCGTCGCCAGGATGCGGACGCGAAACGTGGAACCGCCGTCCCAGAAGCCGTAGCACCGTTTGTCAAAGTTGGGCCCTTTGAGATCCACCCAGACCAGGACGTCCGTGTAAGGATTCTCGTACGGCCGCTGGCTGTGGAGGGTGATCTCCACCTGCTCCCATACGTGCCGCGTTTCGGCTTGGACGGCTGCGGCCGTCAGCGGCGCGATGCACGACAATCCCAGTAGTACGCTCTGAATGTGCCTGTTCATCATCGGTTCCTGTCTTGGCTTGAAGTCTACCCTGGACGAACGAGATGTGATAGCGCCACCGGCCCGCCAAGGCAGCGTCCGCCGTCCGCCGGACCGCCAGAAAACAATCGCTGCGGGGACGTTGGTGGCGAATCTCCCCAGAAGTCAGATTCGCTTGCATGGTGTTGGTTCCTCGTTGACTGTGCTGAATCGAACCGGCCAACCACGCGGATGTATGTCCGCTGCAGTCTTGCACGGCACCGGCTCGAAAGGCGATTATATCGCAGCCGTCGTCTTCGGGCAGATTCGTCAAGGCGGCCGGAAGAAATTGGCTTACCCGTCGTAACCCGAAGCGTAAGCGAGGAGCGAGCCGGTTCCCGCACCTCCGCACTAACAAAGGAAATGCACCTTCGAGCGCCGGTCACGCGCCGGTCAAGTCGCGTTTGTCGTCGTTTTGACCGTGCACTACGTTGAAGGCCAGCAGACCTTTCGAGTCCGATTCGCGACACACCGCAACAACCGGCCGGGACGCTCTTTGTGTATGCCCCGCATCCCGGCCGGTTGGGTTGTTGCACTTGCTGGCAACGAGGGTGCTGGTACCAAGTGGGGGTCTATCACACCTCCGCCATAATGAAGTTCAGGAAGTTGGCGAATTCCTCGTCGCTCAGATCGGTGGCCTTGTCTTCGCTGTCGTTGAAGATGAACCAGTCCAGGCCTTCGCTGCCCGTCAGCAGGTCGCGAACTCCGTCGTCGAAGACCGTGGCCTCGGGCCCATCCGTCTTGAGGAAGATATCCCCGTTCCATCGATCGCCGCTTCCCGCGCCGCGCAGATTGTCAACGCGCGTGGCGTAGTCGCGGTCCGAGGTCCACTCGTGCAGGATCGCGCAGAGGGCCCGATCGTTGGTGTCGAACAGCGTGCGGCCGGCGATCAGGATATCGTCGTCGGGATTGCCGACGATGCGGTCGATTCCTACGCCGCCAATCAGCAGGTCCCGGCCGGCGCCGCCCACCAGCAGGTCGTCGCCGGCGCCGCCCAGGAGCACATCGTGGCCCGCTCCGCCTTTGAGCCGGTCGTCCCCGTCGCCGCCATCGAGCCACGCTGAGAACGCCAGGCCCCCGGAGACCTGGATCGTATCGTTGCCGGCCTGGCCGTAGGCCAACAGTTGGCCGGTGGGATAGTAGCTGCCCAACGTAACCCCGTTGAGCAGGACCACTACTTCACCCTCGGCTTCGCCCGGGTGGAAGACGATATGGTCGTCGCCCAGAGTTCCGCCGACTGCCAACGAAGTCTTGCTCGGATCGCAGAAGCTGGGTTCTTCGGCGATGATACGGATGTCGACGGCATGCTCTACGGGATCGCTGACCAAGCCACCTTGGTCCCTGGCGGTCATCGTGACGATGTACGTCCCGAGGTCCGTGTAGGCGTGGTCCACTGTCGTGCCGCCGCCGTTCTCGGGAGTCGGATCGATGGTCTGCGTAAAACCGTCGCCCCAGTCGATCTGGAACGTAAACCCGGCGGCCTCGTCGGCGGGTGAATCGGAGGCGGTGAGAACAAACTGCAGATGCTGGCCGCGGACGCCAACGGGCGGCCCGGCAATTCCTACCTCCGGCGCTGGCGACTCCAGGACGTAGATTGTCGCTTCGTCCTGTCCAGCCAGGCCCGTGGCATCGGTGAGGCGGAGGGTGACGATCACCTCGGTCGGTCCTACAAGTTCGGCGGCCGAGAAAACGGGCGTCGGGCCGACTTCGTCGCCCCGCTGAGCCGCATCCCCGGTTTCCCCAAAAATCCCGTCCCCGTCCAAGTCCCATTCGTACCCGAGCGTGCTGCCGCCTTGGTCTGGGGTTGCGGGATCGACGACCGTCAGCACCACATCGTTGCCGGTACCACCCTGATAGGTAATGCGGAACTTGTTACCGCCAACCGTGAACACCGCGTCCTCGTCGAGCCCCGCGAAGACGCCGACGACTGGATCCGTCCCGTCGTTGTCAACAATGATAAGCAGATCGCCGATGTTTGGCACAAAACCATTCACCAGGCTCACGTTGAGCGTCCCGCCGAGCTTTACACTTCCGGATACCTGGAGCTGATCGAACAGCCCGGCGTCGGTCCCAGCGAGTTCGATATTCAGCGCTCCCATTAGGCCGCTAACGGTCCCGGCGAGTTGGACACTCTCGCCTTCGATCACTTCGTACGGCCCACCCGCCTCAGCCACTGCAGGCTGCACGTAGTCGCCGAAAATCTGAATCACACCGAGGCCACCCGCCAGCAATCCCGGAACGGTGCGCCCGCGATTGTTCACGCTGCCGTAGATCGGGCCGAAACCGGTGAGGGAACCGTCTCGGATGTCGAGCGGAGCGGACGAAACAATCGAACCGCCGTTGAGCCGGGTCTCGCCCGCGATTTGCGTGTAGCCTCTACCAAGAGTCAACGCGCCACTCTGCACATCGACAGTACCAAAGTTGTGGAAGGGAACGTCGATTTGCCGCGTTCCCTTGGACTCCGTGAGTTGGCCGTAGTTCACGAAGCTGCCCTGGCCGTGCAAGGTTGTGCCGGTACCCGCCTC
>Ga0351896_1267_pt1 | contig 12579 bp, 12 predicted proteins | sample BONcelHT113001C3_FD_205821 | JGI IMG/M metagenome (GOLD analysis project Ga0351896, IMG submission 205821) | Enriched cells from coal bed in the Powder River Basin, Montana, United States - BONCAT cells T11 rep1 HSBNCT.T11.300.1.C3 ...
TCCGATGATTCCCATATTGAATGACACTCCGGTGACCACCTGTCTGAGGTCTGGTGTTCCTGCTACCCAGGTCATTGTGCAGTTAAGGGCCAGACTGGCGTCTCCTCCGTCATCGATGAGCGTTGGGGTGTAAGCGGTTACCGTCCCAAGTGGTGCATTGAGTGCCATATTTTTATCATGCTTATATCGCCTGACTTCAGTCACCACCTTCACCAGGATCTCCCCTTCAGCAGCGGCGGCAGGATCCTGATATGAGAAGTCTACCCAGGACTGTTTATGGACAGATCCCGAGCCAATAAATGACCAGACTTCCTCGGCAAAGTACGGGGTATATGGAGCAAGCATCCGGCAGAGATTATTTAGTGCTGTCATTATCGCTACACAGGCCCCATCCCTGCCTTCTCCGCCATATAACCGGCCTTTCACGATCTCAATATAGTTATCAGCAAGAACATCCCAGGCAAGTTCCCTGATTGCTTTCAGGCCCCGGTCAAACTGGTATGTCTCAAATGCATCAGAAACTTCTCTCACTGTCTGATCAATCTTTGTGAGCAGCCAGCGGTCAGCAAGTGCAGTAACCGGAGTGCCTGGATTATACTCCTGCCGGGTCAGTTGCATCAGGGAAAACCGTGATATGTTCCACATCTTGGTTAAAAACCGGTTAGCGGCGACAACATCATTCCAGTTAAACTGAATATCAGAACCGGTAGCAGCGCCGCCTGCAGCCCACTGGCGAAGAGAGTCAGCGCCATATTCACTCAGAATCTCTTCCGGAACGGTGACATTCCCCCGGCTTTTACTCATCTTAAACCCGTCTTCTCCAAGTACCATTCCGTTGACAAGGATCTGCTCCCATGGTTTGCTACCGGTAAGGGATACGGAGCGCAGAATCGTGTAGAATGCCCAGGTTCTGATAATATCATGACCCTGAGGGCGGATCTGAGCCGGGAAGAGGGGGGGTATCTTCTGACTCCCATCCCAGCCGGTTACGTGCAGAACTGATATTGAAGAGTCCATCCAGGTGTCAAGGACATCAGTCTCCGGAGTGAATGATGAACTACCACAGACCGGACATGGAGACTTTGGTTGGTCAACGGTCGGATCAACAGGGAGGTCTGCTTCATCCGGAATTATTACCTTGCCACAATCTTTACAAAACCACACTGGAATCGGGGTTGCAAAAAGGCGCTGGCGGCTGATACACCAGTCCCATTCCATCTGCTCGATCCAATTTTCCATCCGCAGGAACATGTGCTCCGGATACCATTTGACCTCTTTCGCTGCACGGAGTGATTCTTCATGCGGGATTCTGACAAACCACTGGTGTTCAGAGAGGATCTCAATAGGTGTTTTACAACGCCAGCAGGTACCAACCCGCTGTTGAAGTGGCTCCTGTCTGATTAAAATCCCCTGGTTCTGCATCTCAGCAAGGATAGCTTTGCGACATTCACCTGAAGTCATTCCTGCATAGCTTCCTGCGATGTCTGTCATCTTTCCGGTTTTGTCGATGGCTTTTCGCAGCGGGAGCCCATGCACCTTCCACCAGATAACGTCCTGTTTGTCACCAAAGGTACAGATCATCACGGCCCCAGAACCAAATGATGGATCTACTGCCTCATCACTGATGATTGGTACTTCATGTCCAAATAGTGGAACAATAAGGCTGGCTCCGGTTTTACCTGCGTATCGCTCATCAGATGGATGCACAGCAACTGCAACACAGGCTGCAAGAAGCTCAGGTCTTGATGTTGCAATCTCAACCCCGTCAAAGTTAAAAAAATTCAGTGAGGTGGTGCGGTCGCTGTAATTGACTTCAGCAAAAGCGATGGCAGTTTCGCATCGGGGGCAGAAATTTACCGGGTGATCACTTTGGTAGATCTTGCCTGCCTGCATCATCCGGAGAAATGAGAGCTGAGTTTTGCCGTAATAATACGGCATCATCGTGATGTACTCGTGTGACCAGTCTATTGAGAAAGCCATTCTGCGCATAGAGGTGCGCATCTTCTCAATATTTCCAACCGTAAGAGTCCGGCACATCTCGCGGAACTCTTGGCGTGGAACATCGTTTTTGGTGATGTTATGGGTCTCTTCAACTTTTACCTCGGTGGGCAGCCCATGGCAATCCCAGCCCTGAGGGAACATGACATTATATCCTTTCATCCGTTTGTATCGGGCAATGAAATCGATATAACACCAGTTGAATGCATTTCCTATATGAAATTCGCCGGTGGGGTATGGAGGAGGTGTATCGATTACAAACTGTGGTTTATCTGATCCGTCCTGAAAGTAATGGTCTTCATCCTTCCAGGTCTGTTGCCATCGCGTCTCAACCTCGCGATATTCATAATTTTTAGGGAGTGGATCGGCCTTTGGCATTTCTTATGCGTTAGTGGGCTCTCGTAATGTATCTGACGGATATTCCCGCCTGTGGTAGTACCCTGGAGTCGCAGACAGTCCAGAAAAAAGAGAGGGAAATCAGAGTGCTCCGCCGGCTGTGCAGTGAAGAGTCCCTCCATCAGAGGAAGAGTATAATGGTCCCTGGAAACTCCGCGCCTGATTCATTGCGTTCTGTGCATCACCATCGCGGCCGAGTTTTCTCAAGGCTCCTCCATATTTCAGGTAAATGTCTGCTCCTGACATACCGAGTCCGATTGCTTTTTCATATGCACTCACCGCATCCTCATGGTTCCCCATAGCGGTCAGCACTTCTCCATATCCTTTCCATGTTGACGCCTGATCTGCATCAAGGCTGACAGATGTTTCATATGCTGCTGCCGCTTCATCAAGTTGCTCAAGGAGTCCCAGCACTTCGCCACGGCCGGCCCAGGCACTAGCACTTTTATCATTTATTTTAAGTGACTGGTTGAATGCCTCAAGAGCGTCATCATACTTCTTTGTACCGATGAGAAGATGGGCATACGCATTGAGGACATCAGCATCAGGTTTTAATGATATTGACTGATTAAATGCCTTCTTTGCTTCATCCCACCGGGAGAGTTTGAGAAGGATGGTTCCGTACTCTGCAAAAATCATGGGATCCGGGTCTGACATCTTCAATACCTTCTGATAAGATTTTTCAGCATACTGATACTGTCCAAGGGCATACAGCCCGGTTCCCTGCTTGATCTGATTGGTCAGGCTGAGTGTTTCAGATGTAATATCCACCTGCGTATGATAGGGATAGTGTGGATCTGCAGTATCTGCATCAAACATATCCGCGTTTGAAGCGACAACCTTGTCAAAGGTGTACGTAATCGTAGCTCCGGGAAGGGTGCAGACGCAGAGCGGATAGAAAAATCCCATCCGGTTATATGCATATGAGGGATTCATTTCTGATGAGGAATTTCCATCCCCAAAATCCCATGTTACGGTATCGCAGGCTTCTCCTCCGGGAATAGAGAACTGAACCTTGAGTGGCATTTTTCCCTGATTTGGGGAATAATAGGGATCAGCAGAGGTGACGGTGAAGAGACACAGGCTGAAAACACAGATAAGGGCGATAGATGTGACTCTGTGTCTGCATTGGGTCATAAATGGTATTATCATAGTCGTATCAGGGGGTACAATTTAGTTATGGTCAGTTAAAGGGTTTCTTTCCGGCAGATCCTGATACCTTATCTGATGCATAATCCATTATATATACATGAAATATTTCGGGAGATGGCTTGCGTTCATTGCAGCAGTCATTCTTACCCTCCTTGTTCCGATAATGCCCCCCGGGATGGCAGGTCTTGCTCTTATCATTGGATCCGTGTTGATCCTGATAAGAACCGGCCATACCGCTCTTCCTATTGCGTTATGCACATTCGGGATCCTCAATCTCATTGGCATCCTTCCGGCTTTTGTTCTCTGTGCTGCAATTCTCATCGTTGCAACCCGCGAACTCATATTTTCCTATTCCGGTGGTCGTCCTGCTGAATATGCACTTTCGATGATTGCAGGACTTCTGGTTGCTGCACTGACAATGGAATATACCGGGGGAGGAACCTGGCTTGCGATTGTAGTCGGGGTTACGGTTGCAATACTTCTCCATTCAATTCTTCGAAACAATCCCTATGCGTTAACCGGAGAACTGGTCGGGGTTGCGATGGCGATGCTCCTTATCGTTGACCTTGAATATCAGGCAGACCTGCCTCTGGTTGCAACTGCGGTGTTCATCTCGTTCGGGTTTGCATATTTTGCCTACCGGCTGAAGACTGCAGATATCCCCGGACTCTTTTCTGCTGCACTTGTCGGGATTCTCCTCATTGTGTTTGCCGGAATATCCTGGTTCTTAGTCATGCTCTCATTTTTTATCATCGGTGCTGCAGCAACCCGCTATCAGATGGATTATAAAAAAAGTCTGCATGTGGAGCAGGAGAGCGGAGGGGTCAGAGGATATGTCAATGTTTTTGCAAACGGGCTTGTTTCTGTCGTTGCAGCGGTTTTATTCGGGGTCACCCAGCATCCTGGATTTATTGCGATATATCTTGGAAGTGTTGCAACCGCTGCCGCTGATACTGTTGCCGGGGAAGTCGGTGTCTGTTCAGGAAAGCCATATCTGATAACGACATTAAAACCAGTTCCACAAGGAACAAACGGTGGTGTTTCTTATACTGGTGAGATTGCAGGACTTTTTGCAGCAGTGTTTGTTTCTGCCTGTGCGGTTCTCCTGGGAATAGCTGACCTCCCGATATTTCTTGCAAGTGTTCTTGGAGGACTTATCGGGGCAAATCTTGACAGTCTGATCGGAGAAGTACTTGAAAATAAGAAGATAATTGGGAATGCAGGGACAAATTTCCTGGCAACCCTTGGGGGAGGGGCTATTGCCGCCTTTTTATGGGTGGGTCTGCGCCCTTTTTTTTAACTGTCACTTAAATCTGTTTTTTCTTTAGTTACAATCAATATTTGTACCATCGCCCTTTTTCATCATATTCTCCAACCTGAGGCGGGGGTACCTCTTCATAATTCTGATCTGATGATGATGACCGGTAGCACTGATGTTTATAGATTATCAGAATGGTGACCAGTATCATCGTGTAAAGACCGATCATTCCTGCAGTAATTGCTACTCCGTCCGGCCCGAGTGTCTGTTGCCAGTCTGCGAGGGTAAATCCTGCGAAAATTTTCTGCTGTTCAGTCATTCCGAGGTCAAGGTACTGGGTGAACCGGTCTGACAGAACCATCCCCCACATCATAGCGACCATAAAGCTCAGTGCCACTGCTCCGGCTCCGCTAACCAGGATGCAGGTGATGATTGTCATAAAAGAGTGGGAGACAATAATCGTACTGCGTTTTAGGGATGCGAACACTTTCAGACCTTCAGCAACTGCAACATTATCAAAATAAAAGGCAAAGATGATGATGGGCATTGCGATTCCGATGAATAGCCCCCCTATCATCGAGGGATCGCTCCCTAACCCAGCAATAGCAAACGGGATACTGAAGAGAATTAAAAGCAGGACGATAATTGCGAAAATAACTATTACGCCAAGCAGGATTGGGAAAAATCCTCTGATTGCAGACCGGTAAAATTCTTCGGGAGAATAGTTCTCACTGCCCATACACCCAATAGCGCCAGCGAGAAACAACGGGAATAGAACTAAGGTGAGAAAGAGTATTTTTCCTGCTATGAATTCTCCACCTGAAAAGGCGAGATAAAGAAAAACGCTCATTATTATTCCGGTATAGAGTCCTGGTATCCACAGCACCGGTTTTTTTAAAAGGCTGAATGTGTCAGTTAATGGTTTGAATATCATAATCACCGTTCCCTTGGCATTGCAACGATCTCCCGGACCTGTAGTTCAAACAGCCGGTTGGTATGAGATGGTCGGATAACGCAGACGGTATCAGCGCCATTTGCCGTTCCTCCAACAGCAACGACTTCTTCTAAAACCGGCACTGCCCCCTGATCGGCTGCAATAAGTACGCATTCAATCGCGAACTTAAGGCCGACTGCAATAAGTACGCATTCAATCGCGAACTTAAGGCCGACTGCAATAATTCGTCTCAAAGACTCAGATACCGCTTCACTACGTGAACCCCCACCCACTTTTGGTGATGATGAGAACGCGCGTTCAAGTCCTGAGAGAACATGGGTTCCGGTAACGATTTTCACTCCTTCGGCTCTGAGAGCATCAGCTACTGAAGCATCAAACTCCCACACTCCGGGCGATGAAAACCCGACTGCATGGGTGACAATTATAAGTGATATTCCTGTCCTTTTTACTCTTTCTGCTGCTATAGTGGCGGTTTTCCCACTAGTACTTGCAACAACCAGATACCGGATACCAAGGTCAATTGCCCGCTCTACAGCAATATTGAGAGCATCACTGGTGTTCTCTTCACCGGGATTATCAAAGTACCAGATCTTTTTTACCGTGTATCCCATACATTACGGTTAGACCGCAAAGGTTTAAGGTACGAGCTATGATAACCCTTGCACTTGCAGGAAAACCAAACTGCGGAAAATCCACCCTGTATCGGGCAGCCACCATGGCGCCGGCTGAGATTGCTAACTATCCGTTCACTACTATAGATGCCAACCGTGGCGTTGCGTATGTCCGGGTCCCGTGCCCCTGCACCGGCCTTGACCATCGGTGTGGCGTTTGTGTTGATGGAATCCGGTATGTGCCGGTTCATCTGATCGATGTTGCCGGGCTGGTTCCGGAAGCATATACCGGTAAAGGTCTTGGAAATCAGTTCCTTGATCATCTGAGACAGGCAGACGCGATTATTCATGTTATTGACGCGAGTGGCTCAACGGATATTGAAGGAGTCCCTGATGAGATAGGGTCACATGATCCCTTTGAAGAGATTCCAATGCTCCAGAATGAGATGACCATGTGGCTCTTTGGTATCATTGAGAAGCACTGGCCAAAGATGCAGCGGCAGGCTCAGGCGAAAAGTTACAACATGCATGCCGGTATTGCTGAGCTTCTTGCAGGTCTTTCTATCCGCGAAGAACATGTTGCAGATGCGGAGCGCGAATCGGGAATAGTCTTCAGATCAGCGCAGTCTGATGACCTGAAAAAATTTGCCGAAATCCTTCTGAAATATTCAAAACCGATGATACGGGCAGGGAATAAAGCTGATCAGGCGCCTGAGGCATTCATTACCCGCATGAATGAGGCAGGCATCTGTCTTATCTCTGGTGCTGCTGAACTTGCACTCCGTTCAGCCACGGAGCATCAGATTATCTCCTATCATCCGGGTGACACTATTTTTACCATTCCTGAAGAAGGTAAATTGAATGCTGCCCAGAAACAGGGCCTTGAAAAAATCAGGACGTTCATGGATGCGTTCAAAGGAACCGGTGTCCAACAGGTTATTAATAAAGCAGTGTTTGAACTGCTTGATCATATTGTCGTCTATCCGGTAGAAGACGAAACGCACCTTACTGATGCGAAGGGACGTGTCCTGCCTGATGCATTCCTCATGAAGAAGGGATCGACACCGCACGATCTGGCGTTCCAGGTGCATACTGATATTGGAAAAGGATTTTTATATGCAATAGATGCCAGAACGAAAATGAGGATTAAAGAGTCTACTCTCCTCAAAGACGGTGACATCATCAAGATTGTCAGTACTGCGAAGTAACATTCGCCACTTTTTTATACTAATCGAGCGATAAATCCATTATAATGGGTGGTGAGATTTTTCAGGCCCAGGTCCTCAAAAACTTCTTTGATACTATTACCGGGACCGATAGGAATCTCACCCGGATTTATATGTGTGTGGTAAGTCTTGCCCGTCTCAGAGGGGAAGACCCTGGCACAATCGGACATCTGGTTGAGCAGCTGAAACATAGTAAGGTCAAAAAAGAGCTCTCTGTTGATATTCTTGACTATATGTGTGCTGCTGCAACCGAAATTGACATCTCATCTGTCAGAACTGCATTCGGGGTTAAGGATCTCAACGAAGTGATGCATGACTTTGATGGAATCAGTTTAGACAGCCTCTGATCTTTTTTTCCGGAGTTCATATATCAGGGAAGCATACAGAGATACTACTATGAAGGTCTGTATCATGTGCGGGGGAGAGGGGACCCGGCTGCGCCCTCTCACCTTCGAACGCCCTAAACCATGCATACCAATAGTGAACAAGCCGTCGATTGAGCACCTGGTATCACACCTTTCAAATCTTGGGTTTCATGATGTTGTTATCACCGTCGGGTACAAAGGCAATGCTATTGAACAGTCTTTAGGGGATGGTGCGCTCCTTGGGGTCAATATTGTCTACGTATACGAAGAGACCAAGTTAGGCACTGCAGGGAGTGTTCAAAACGCCAGAAAATATCTTGGAGATAAACCGTTTCTGGTTGTCGGTGGTGATCATCTTACTGACCTGAACCTGCTTGAATTTTACCGTGAACACTTAAAGGCTGCCCCGGTAGTAACCATCGGCCTGATAAGCATCGATGAGCCATCAGAATATGGTATTGCTGAAATTGATGTTGAAAACCGGATTCGCAGGTTCAGGGAAAAACCAGGTCCGGGAGAAATATTCTCAAACCTTGCTTCTACCGGGATGTATGTCTGTTCTCCGGACATTTTTGAGTATATTCCTGAAGGGAAAAAGTTTGATTTTGCCAAAGATCTCTTCCCTCTTCTCATGGAGAGAAATCTTCCTCTAAACGGATGGCTGGCAAGAGGGAACTGGTCAGATGTGGGAAGCCCTGAGTCGCTCAGACAGGCAGAGAAATGGCTGCTCCAGGACATGAAATACGCAAATATTACCGGCGATCTGGATGTAAAAAATGCCAATATCCAGGGACCGGTTGACTTTGGAAGTTCTATTTATCTGGGCAATAATAGCAGGATAGTCGGGCCCGTAGCAATTGGGAGCGGAACTTCAATTGGGGATAATGTGTTGATCGGGCCATACACATCAATTGGGAAAAATTGTGTTATCAGAAATAATGTGCGTCTGCTCTCATCCTCTATCTATAACCGGGTGGTGATAGGGCAGGGTTCATCGGTATCAGGCACAATTATTGATAACGATACGATGATCGGGGACGGATGCAGTATAGAGCATGGTTCTGTTATCGGCCCCCGGTGTGTAATCCGCAGCAGGGTAACGATCCATTCAAATACCCGTCTGTGGCCTGACATTGTTGTTGCAGACGGGACGGTTGTCACCGAACATGTGCTCAATGATGCATACGATACCCGATGTGAGGGATCCTAAAGAAACCCTTCAATCCCCGTCTTTATCCGGTGACAGGGGTGGCTTTCGGTCAACAACCACCATACCGCCAAACCGGTGTGTTCCTGCAACGAGCGGGTGGCGGGCATAATCCATAATTTGAATATCGTCAATAGTGCGCAGATTCATTGCACGAGCGGTTCGCTCAAGCCCGAGTTCGAAAGTTTCCAAAATCTCTATGAGATACGCATCAAGGATTTTAATCCCTAACCGGTTTGCAGCGACAGCCCGGTGATGGCCGTCAACAAGGATGTTCTGGTCAGGCTTTTTAATGACAATAACCGGTTCTGCAAGTCCTTTTTTGATCTCATAGATTCTGCCCTCCAGTTCATCCATGTATATACGTGACTGGGTTGGCAGGAGCGTTTTTACCATGACCGGGCCCTTTGAAAGGTGGGGTTTGATGTTATGGAGTCGTTCAATGGTGTCCATTAATTTGTACACCTTATCAGGGGACACATGTTCAATCTGGGATCTGACAACGTCAGTATTTGAGATAATTCCAAGGAGTTCGTTCTTCTCATTAACAACAGGGAGCTTCTGGATTCCGGATCTGATGATCACCCGTGCCACGTCACCGATTGCCATATCCGGCTCTGCTACAATCAGGTGGTGACTCATTATTTCCTGGACCGGAGTGTCAGGATGGACAAACAGCAGATCCCGTGCAGCAATATAGCCGACCACTACATTCCCATCAACAATGGGAAATCCATCATGTGAGGTACTCTTGATCGCAGTAATTACATCCCGCGCGGTCTGAGTGGTATTGATGGAATCAACATCGGTGGTCATATAATCTCTGACCCGCTTCTTATCCATTATACTGGATATTCAGTCTTTTCAGACTTGAACACTTCGGTCTTTGTTGCTTGTAAAGAGGATTGCAGACCTCAAACTTTCCCTTCTTACAGGCAGGAAGTCGGGATGCCGGTTCCCTATGGTCATCAGTATTATGTTTATCTCGTTTGAATGATGATTATGTAGGAATGAAAGGATTCCGGCATAAGTCCGTGGAAAAGAAAGAGTCAGTTAACTGGACCAAGTACATTGTGGTAACGGTCTGTGTGCTGATGGCAGTTTTTATGGTGCTATCCATGCTCGGGATGTCGTGGCTCAATATTTTCAGTCAGGCACAACCCGGAAACAGCGCAGTGATGGATTTCACGATTCGTGACGCTCAGGATCGCCCTGTTGTAACTACTCAGACCACCGTCTTTGTTAGGGCTCAGGAAGCAGGAAATCTTGTTCTGATGAGTGACAAGCTGCCAGTCAGGGTCAATATATCAGAAACCAGAGATCTGATCCCGATCCAGGTAATGAGTGCATCCAGTCAGGGTCTGATTGATTTCGGTCTTTTCACCCCCGAAATAGATGCGATATCCTATGGTGCACTTGGTATGAAAATTGGGGAGACAAAGACTATCCAGGTTCCAATCGCAGCGCAGCTCACCAGAACTATGTCTAAAGAGCAATTTGCAAATATTACGGATGGTTCATTCTCACAATCACAGGTGGGAGATCAGGTGCCGATTGCATTTAGTGAGACACCACAGATAGCAGTTGACAACGCAACTCCGTCCACCTATCTGCGAACTTCGATGATAACAGACATTTCAGGTGAGAATGTGACTATCAATTACGGATACCCGGCAATCGAAATCACCCTCACTGAACTTACGACTGCCTGACTGGGTCAGATGCGATACGAATAGACCCGTTTGATGGTGCTTGCAACCTCAAATTTCCCTTTTCTTTTGGTAACCGATCCATTTCTCATTCTGATGTGGCCGATACGTGCTTTTACTCCTTTAATTACGTACACATCGCCGACAACAAATTTTTCGTCACCTTCACACCGCACATAGAGCGGAAGTGTATGCCATCCGTCATGGACAGAGAACCGTACAACAACCTGATCAATGACGCGTGTCCACAGTGTTGTAATCTTCGCACCAACTGCTTTTTCAACGCGCTTGTCTTTTGACTCTATGGACATCACCTCTACACCGGCTCCTTCCCCGTCATCACACTCAGCGATGATGTAGTCACCTACGTTGACCTCTTCATCCTCGGCGATTTCACAGCGACAGACTATTGATTCGCCTTCTCTGCTCACAATAGCCCGGATTTGAAGCATCACCGGCTCTTTTTGAACCGGAATCCGGGACACTAGCCCGCATTGTGTGCATTTGATAACCTGGCTCTGCGTCCGGCTTAAGACTTCATGCTCAGTCTCATCGTCACAGGTAGCGCAAAACATGTCAATAAGTTCCATTCATTATCAATGGAAGAGATCACTGTATTAAATGTCCAGTGTCACCGAACAGTTCTCAGCCTATGGTCACCCGGATGTAACTGCAACTCACCGGACCACCTTTGAGATAACTACTGAAGATCATCTGACCCCGGCAGGTACATGCATTATCGCAATCTGCTCTGAGAAAGGGGCTGCCTCTCTCTCCCCACAGTTTTGCGACCTGCTTCGGGTGCCAGGCTCACGCTTGCTTACCAGCCTTATCTGTCAGGATGTGACCGTAACCATCAGATCAGAAGGGAATCCCGGTTTGACTCTGATTCACCCAACAGATCTGGTGTGGCGGCGTTCATCGTTTATATGTGGGCGGACCATCGGTCTTTACAGTGATCATACGGCTGCAACCCTGCCTTGTGAAATGATTGCACATTTACAGCAGGAAGCACGTCTTGATGTGGTTCTCACCGTCGTTTCAGATGATTCTCCCGGTATACCTACCACAGGAGTTTGAGATTGTGTGCGGTGTGAAGGACTTTGAAGCATATGAGGTGGATGAGATCATATGAAACTGCGAAAACTGGAGATCCTGCTTGAAAAGGTAGCCGGATTTGAAAACCCGACTCCTGAACGGGAACAATACCAGACTCCGGCTCCCCTTGCAGCACGGCTACTTTATACCGCTTATCTTGCCGGAGATATCGCTGACCTTCGCGTTCTTGAACTGGGATCCGGAACCGGTATCCTTGGAATCGGTGCAGCCCTCCTTGGCGCAGCGGAGGTCATCGGTGTTGAAATTGATGAAACAGCAATCAGAATAGCGGAGAAAAACTCGCTTGCACTTGGCGTTGATGTGCACACTATTACCGCGGATGTCTCATCTGAAACAGAAAGAGCACTGATTCCGCCAGCTGATACAATCATTATGAACCCGCCATTCGGAGCACAGATCGCTCATGCAGACCGACCGTTTATTGACGCTGCATTAGCAAAGGCTGACGTGATATACGGAATTTTTAATGCAGGTTCAAAAGAATTTATTACGCATTACACCGCAGGACGTGCGGAGATCACCAGCGTTATTGCTGCAGATTTTTCAATACCCAGAATGTTCTTCTTTCATACCGATGACCGTC
>Ga0351896_1276_pt1 | contig 12070 bp, 10 predicted proteins | sample BONcelHT113001C3_FD_205821 | JGI IMG/M metagenome (GOLD analysis project Ga0351896, IMG submission 205821) | Enriched cells from coal bed in the Powder River Basin, Montana, United States - BONCAT cells T11 rep1 HSBNCT.T11.300.1.C3 ...
GGCAACTCCATGAAGTGTCTTCACGGATACCAATTTGGAAATGATGAAAAGTAAACCTACCTAATCATTATAGTATATTCTCTATGAATAAAATAAGTGAGGCGTTTGGAATGGATTAAACAAGCAGGTCCTGTCCGAAAATCCAGCCCTCAATCAGTTGGATTTCATCAGTAATGGTTACAGGATTGGCTGAAGGAGACAGCAGAGCTTTCAACATGCCAGCCAGACCGATGAATGAGTCAAAAAGATCTTCATCATCTGGGTCATTACCAAAGCCTGAATGGATCAATCCATGTAGGGATGGATTGATGAATATGGATGATCTTTCCAGCTCGTTTAGAAGTGGCTCTGCAAAGGCACGACGAAATTCTGTTTTACGTTTACCACCGGTTAAATGGTAGTTTTCAGTAAAATGTGCCCGATATTCAGTGGGGTAAGATTCAGCGAATACAATGCCCATCTTGGTGGAAAATGACCGCAGCCAACCGTCAAATGGCCACAAGTGAATTGGGACTGGAGCGGCAAGGGCTGGGATCAGTAACTGCTTCCAGGCATGCAAAGCGGCTTTCCCCACCTGTTGCGCGCCCATTGTCCAAAACAAAGGTGAAGCGGCTTTGCGGTTCGAGGTGGGCAGTTCACACTTCCGGAAGAGATCTCTTCTGGATTGCAAGCCGAGTCCTTGCAGCAGGTGGGTAAATCTGGCTTCTCCAGGTCGTAGTGGATAAAATGGGCGGGTTAGGGATATTTGCGAGGCATTTTCAGCTGGCGAAAAGAAAGTCTTCCATTCTGGCGTGGAAAGCAAGCCAATAAACTCTCTAAAGTGGCTTGTGCCAAGCTTGCTGGCATAAGCAATGGGCAACCCAATTGGAATATCAAGGCCGACTAGAATCAGTTTTTCCTCGTTAGTAAATTGGATTAACTGGTTGAGAAAATCTTCTGAGGGAGGAACAGGAAGCACAGTCTGAATGGTAAACGTTTTACCATCGACATTGAGAGTGGCAGTAGACATCCACCGCTTTCCGGAGTGAATGCTCCAATCCGCGTGAATTACCAGATCTGGAAGTTTAAACTCTGGTAATTTTCCCATTGGTTTTCACCCGGTATTCAGGCAAGTACCTGATTAAGAGCGATCCATTCTCCTTTTTCAGTGGGATGCTCACACGCGCGCACCATCTCATGGGAATCAGACAGTTTTTTCATAATAGTTTTAGCGTTCGCCGGAGTCCAACGTAATAAGTGGCTTAAGTCTCTGGCGCGCATTGCGCCTACAGATAGAAGATACACTTCTGCCAGTTTTCGCTGCGCTGCTTGTTCGGTAATGAAACGGGCAGCCTCCTGAACCTGTGGGTGATATCGGGCAACGATATCATACACAAAAGCGTAATTCCATCCGCCGACCCGGCTCACACCGACTGGCAGTATTTTGTACTCCATCTGCAGGTCATCCAAAGAACGCGCAAATCTGGCGCTGCTGGTTTCACTGGAAAGGCGTGCCGCGCGCCGCAGCGCGAGAGTGTCTAAAGGTCCTTCGTTTAGCAGGGCTTCATATATCGATTTGGACTCGAAGGTCATCACCCCTTGCTGATACTGCTCCAAATAATCATTTTCTGGGTCCCCATAATTTGGGGAGAGCGCGTAGAAATACGGCAGTAAATCCAGCGAGATCATGGCATTTCTGCGGCGTAAAACCCTGCCATAAAACCAAACGCGCTTATCCAGCAGGTCATCTTTCCATCCCCAGGTTACATGGCCGGGGTCGTCGTGTTCATTCGGGACAGGCCGGTCGCCCGCGGTGGCGGTCCATATGCTGGGCAAAATGGTGCCTTTGTTGGGCCAAAAGAAAACAAAACCGCGCTGGTTAACAAATTCAACCGCGTCTTGTGGGTTTTTCAGACGCATACCAGCCTTAATTCGAAATGTCTCTTCACGAAAAGACGATAAATAGTTCAGTGAAATTGTTGCCATGAGGTTTGAAGATTTCAGTATTCACGCTGCAAGATATGGGTAATAATATTGGATCCGCTTCCGCCGATGTTTTGGGTCATCCCATAGAGGGCGTTTTCAACCTGGGTTGGACCAGCTTCTCCGCGAAGCTGCTGAACGGCTTCGACCAGCTGGTACAGACCCGTTGTACCCACCGGATGACCACGGCCCTTCAAACCACCCATGGTAGCGATTGGGACGCGGCCTTTTGGCGTGATTTCGTTGTCCAAAGCCAGACGCACCCCCTGACCGCGTTCGGCAAAGCCAGAGGCTTCCAATGAAAGGGCTGCCATGATGGTAAAGGCATCGTGCAGTTCAAAAAAGCTGATTTGCCCCGGGCCAATTCCAGCCTGGTGGTAAGCTTGTTTGGCCGATTTTTCAGCCGCGGTTAACCACAATGGATCTTTCCGATCGTGAACAGCAATGGCGTCTGTGGCAGCGCCGGAACCAACCACAGTGATTACCGGCCGGTTAATCCGGCGGGCCATCTCAGCGGGAACCAGAACCAGCCCGGCAGCGCCGTCACCCATTGGCGAAGCGTCCATTACAGAAATTGGTTCACAAATCATCGGGGATTTTTGGTAGGCAGCCATATTGATGGCTTTCTTGAAACGCGCGTTGGGGTTGTGAACCGCGTTGGCATGCGCGTTAATGGAGAAATTGGCAAAGTCGTCGCGCTGCCAATTGTATTCATACATGTAGCGCTGCATCACCAAGGCGTTGAGGGCGACAAATGAAATTCCGATTTCGCCTTCCCAATCTGCGTCCGCGGCGGTGGCCAGCTCGGCTGTGATTTCTGCGCCAGGAGAATCGGTCATCTTTTCAACACCAACCGCAAGGGCGGAATCGACTTCTCCAGACGCGACAGCCATCAGCGCCGCGCGAAATGTAGCCGCTCCAGAACTGCAGGCAGCTTCAACGCGCACAGCTTCAGCGTAACGCAAGCCGATCCAATCGGCGATATACGCGCCCAAATGCTGTTGGTGATTGGCAGAACCCGACATCATGTTTCCAACGTATACAGCTTCCACGCCGGGAACACCGGCATCGTGCATGGCAGAGAGGGCTGCATCGCCGGCTAAAACCCGCAAAGATTGATCCCAATGCTCATCAATTTTGGTTTGTCCAATTCCTATTACAGCGACTTCGCGCATGGTCACCCTCGTATTTGATAGTTTAGGTGAATTATAGAACAAAAATCTATCAGAAACTATCAATCTTTCCAACTGCCTAAAGTATAATACAGCCAACCCGGCAATTTAAGGAAATAGATTAGCAGCCATGACAATTCGGAAATTGACCATTGTGGTTTTACTGGCGGGGTTGTTGGCAACCGGTTGCGCGGTAGATTATTCAAGCGCGGACCAGCAATTACCAGCTGTCGCGACCAGGGTTACCTCGCAAACGCAAAGCCAGTTTTCTACCGTAACACCAACCCCAATAATGACTTTGTGGGTAGATCCAGACCTCCCGCAAGCGGTACGAGAATCCATATTTGCGACGGATCAGGTAAGTTTGGAAACGGACAAAAACTTCGCGAGTGGTTGGATGACTCAATTAAGACCCTCTTCTGAAGGCATTGAACTTTTCAATCAGATATTTGTGCTGGCCGCGGCTTTCCCTACGTTAGAAGATGAATACACTCTGGACCAGATTATCAAGATTTGGAAAGGGAATCAAGAGCAGCATTTGCTGGTGATGGAAGAAGGAACTTACCGGATTTTTTCTTTGATATGGGGGAAAGCGGCTGAAAGCCAGGTGGTGCGGGTAAAAACCGATCAACTGGTGGCGGCTGTTTGGGAAAACCCAGACGCATTGGCATTATTACCCTTTGACTCGCTAGACCCGCGGCTAAAGGTTCTGCTTGTAGATGGCTTCAACCCTTTGAAAAAAGGGTTAGATGTGGAAGGCTACCCGCTGCGCAGCAGATACGGCATCCAAATGAACCCTGATTGGGATCAGGCTGAAATTAATAAATGGAAAGAGATTTTTGAGGAGAATCCAGAAGTCATAAATCGCGATGAGAGTTTGCTTACTTCAATCGTGCTAACAGGAACTACGGCCTTATCCAGAAACACGGCTTTTGTTATGGAAGAGAAAGGAATTCTGTATCCAGCCAGGGATATTCAAGAATGGCTGCGGGACGCAGATATTACCCATATCAGCAATGAAGTGCCTATGTTTGAAGGCTGCCCGCCTGCCAAACCTCTGCGGGAGGAAGCACGCTTTTGCAGTGCTCCACGTTACATTGAGTTGTTTGATTACACCGGTGTAGATGTGATTGAACTGACTGGCAATCACCTTTTAGACTGGGGCGCGGAGGCGTTCTTAAGCACATTGGCATTGTATGATGAAAAAGGATATGCTTATTACGGAGGGGGGAAAACACCTGAAGAAGGTTTTAAACCGCTCTTGATGGAAGACAACGGCAACAAGATTGCTTTCCTTGGCTGCAACGCTGTGGGACCTCAACAAGTGTGGGCAAGCAATACACAACCCGGGCCAATAAAATGTGACCTTAACCGGATGGAAGGACAAATCTCGCAGTTAAAGCAGGATGGTTATGTGGTGATTGTCACCTTTCAACATTTTGAGCTGGATGATTACCGCCCGCAATCCAGCCAGCGCATCGACTTTCAACGCGTGGCTCGCGCAGGCGCAGATATCGTAAGCGGTTCGCAGGCGCATTATCCCCAAACGATGACCTTTATCGGCAAGAACTTCATCCATTATGGACTGGGCAACTTATTTTTTGACCAGATGTTCGCGGGCTATGAACGCGAATTTCTGGACGAACATATTATTTATGCCGGTAGTTACATCAGCACACAGATTCATACAGCGATGCTGGAAGATTTTGCGCGGCCAAGACCAATGACCAAAGAAGAACGGACCAAGTTATTGGAGGCAGTTTTTTCTGCAGCGGAGTGGAACATTGAATAGGCAAATTAGGTTTTTCTTTATCTTACTGACTGTGCTGCTCAGCGCGTGTGGGGAGGGTGCTTTGGAGACTCCGTCCAATCGCCAGGCTGAAGTAACCTTTACTCCCTTTATGCCTTCTGCGCCAACCCAAACGCCACAGATGAAGGAAATATCAATTCAAATTGACGGCAGTGTTCCCGTAACACTGGCTGAAAGTGTGCAATTCGCGGATGGAATACTTCGCGCGGAGGATGGTCCAGCAGATGTTTTGTTCACCGCAGATCGCCCTGAGCGGTTGTTGAGCAATTGGGTGTACGCGCTGGTCGCGCCTTTTCCAACGGTGATTGATGGAATTTCATTGGAGGATCTGAAGTCGGTTTGGCATGGAGAAACATTGGATGCCATGCAAGGGCAGCCGCTATTGATGGATGAGATTACAAAAAATGTGCTTTCTGTCTATTGGGCGGAAGAACCAGGCGCATTGGTGCAAACCATGCCTGTGGAGGAGATAATTGATTTTGCCTGGCAAGCGAAAACAGCCTGGGCAATAGTGCCATTCGAACACTTGGAACCGCGTTGGAAAGTCTTACGCGTGGATGGTGTTTCCCCTTATGACAAGAATTTTTCTATCTCAGGGTACCCGCTCACCATCCCTTTTGGACTAAAGGTTACTGGCGAAACAAACATAGATGACTTGAATATTACCGCTGTGGCGACTAATCGGGATGAGTCTGAAATGACATCGCTTCTGATGACCGGCGTCACAGCGCTAACCCGGGCAACTGGCAAGAAAATGGAAACGGAAGGAATGTTGTATCCCGCGCGAGACACGATTGGCTGGTTTGAATCGGCTGATCTGGTACACATCAGTAATGAAGTTTCATTTTCGGACACTTGCCCACCTGCAAACCCCAGCCAACCACGATTGCAATTTTGCAGCAGGCCAGAATATTTGCAATTGCTTGAATACATTGGGGTGGATATTATGGAGTTAAGCGGCAATCACCTGATGGATTGGGGTTGGGCCGCGTTCAATCAATCGATGCAGTACTATCGGGAGCGCGGTTGGAACACATATTCCGCGGGAAGTAATCAGGAGGAAGCCCGCCAGGCATTACTGATGGAGCATAATGGCAATAAGCTGGCGTTTATTGCCTGCAATCCGGCAGGGCCAGAACGTGTTTGGGCGACAGCGGAATTTCCGGGGGTGGCGACCTGTGATTATGATTGGATGGCCGCTGAGATCAGTCGATTGAAGGACCAGGGCTATATGGTCATTGCCACACAACAGTTTTTTGAATCTTACGGCTTTGCGCCTGGCGCGGAGCAGATTAGGGTTTTTAATCTACTGGCAGATGCCGGGGCAGTGATTGTTAGCGGAAGCCAGGCTCATCATCCGCAAGGAATGGTTTTCTCAACTTCGGGAAGTTTTATTCATTATGGACTGGGCAATTTGTTTTTTGATCAGATGCGCATGCCAGACGGTACCGCCCCGGAATTTTTTTCGGCTGATTTGCCCATTGCCGGCGTGCGGTTGGAATTTTTGGACCGGCATATTTTTTACCGTGGGAAATACCTGGGCACAGATTTATTGACTGCTGTGCTGGAAGATTATGCCAGACCGCGCCCGATGACGGATGAAGAAAGAGCCATCTTCTTACGCGAATCGTTTTTTCGCAGTGGCTGGAAATAAAAAGCTGAAAGGAGAATATTAGCGATGGGTAAAATACAAGATGTGAGTTTGGGTATCCACCCGGGAATGCCAACCTGGCCAGGCGACCCGAAACTTTCAATTGATTTAGTTTCAAGGATGGAAGATGGTGAAAATGCCAATGTTTCACGGCTGGTTATGAGCGTGCACACTGGAACGCATGTCGACGCGCCGTTTCATTTTGTGTCCAATGGAGTCGCTGTGGACGCGTTAGCATTGGATACTCTTATAGGCACCTGTCAGGTTGTGGAAATTGACCCTGCAGTGGGATTAATTACCGCAGAAGAAGTGCTTAGTAGCGGAATTAATAATGGAGTAAAACGGGTTTTGTTTAAGACACGCAATTCGAATATTTGGGCCCGTGGTGAGAACCGCTTTCAAGAAAATTTTGTTGCCCTCAGCCCAGATGCTGCTGAAGCTGTGGTGGATATGGGAATTGAATTGGTCGGTATTGATTACCTTTCAATCGCGCCATTTAATGAAGGGATTCCAACTCACACAGTGCTGCTGCAGAACGACGTGATCGTAATTGAAGGGTTGAATCTGGCAGAAATTTCCGCGGGGATGTACAGGTTAGTCTGCCTTCCATTGAAACTGCTCGGCGCGGATGGCGCTCCAGCACGCGTGGTGCTGGAAAGGATTTGATAGAAAAAATCAAGCTTCCGGGAAAATTTTTTGAAAATAGCGGTCTACCCATTCCGTAAAGTTAAGAGAAATCTGCAATGTTAAGTTCAAGTCAACCGCTTCCTGAAGCATGGCGATCTGCTGTCGAATTTCAATCAGGTTAAATTCAAGGTAATGGTCTGGGAAGGTAATCAGATTTTTAGCAGCCTTGCGCAGTACTTTTTGCGCGCCAACTAAATTGGAATGTTCCAGGTGGTACCAGGCGACTGACATTTGTAAAACACCCTGGTAAAAGCGGCGGCGATTGCCTGATTCGTCCCGCCAGGCAAGCTCCATCAGTTCATGGGCTTCAAAGAAAGCCTTGCGGTTAAACAAGGCTACCCCGCGTAAAAAATCTGGGGATGGAAGCATGTCAGGTTTTTCCATAATTGATATATGATAATGTTGTTGGCGTTATTAATACAAACACAATAATCGGAGAAGTTATCACAATTCTAACTTAAGCAAGGATCAATATGGATCAAGACGATGTTAACACCTGTATGGCGCACAATTTCTGGACATGGTCCGCGCAAAAACATGTCCTGCCGATCCCAATTGAAAGAGCAGAGGGGGTCTATTTTTGGGATTCAAACGGCAAACGATACCTGGATTTTAACAGCATGGTTATGTGCTGCAATGTAGGCCACGGCCAAAAGCACATTCAACAGGCGATGATCCAACAAATTGAGTCACTGCCGTTTGCCGGTCCGCATACGGTTAGCAAACCGCGCGCGCAGTTATGCAGGAAACTGACTGAGATCTTGCCAAAAGGGCTGGATAAATTCCTGTTTACCCTGGGCGGGGCAGACGCCAATGAAAACGCGGTTAAACTGGCACGCGGATACACCGGGAAATTTAAAATTTTGACCCAATACCGCTCATATCACGGCGCGACTTTTGGCGCGCTGGCCCTAACCGGCGATCCTCGCCGCACGACCTGGGAGCCGGGGCTGATGCCTGGCGTGGTGCATTTTTCCGGACCTTACGCGTATCGTTCCTCGCTGCACAGTGGCAATCTCGAAATCTCAGAAGAACGGCTTTGCCGGGATTATTTGCACCATTTGGAAAGTGTAATCCAATTTGAAGGGCCCGATACAATCGCGGCGATAATGATTGAAAGTGTAACCGGCACCAACGGTATCTTAATTCCTCCCCAGGGATATATGCAGGGCGTGCGAGAATTGTGCGACAGGTTTGAAATCTGCCTGATTTTGGACGAGGTAATGAGTGGTTTTGGCCGAACAGGCAAGTGGTTTGCCTGCCAGCATTGGGGCGTTACCCCCGACATTTTGACGATGGCGAAAGGCCTTACCGGCGCGTACGCGCCATTGGGCGCTGTAGCCATGCAGGAAAAAATTGCCGCGGCTTATGACGAAAAGGTTTATCAGGGCGGATTAACGTTCAATGGTCACCCCGTATCGCTGGCAGCCGCAATTGCTACGATTGAGTTGATGCAAGAAGAGAAAATTGTGGACCATGCCGCCGAGATGGGTCTGTATTTACAGGAACAGTTGCAAAAACTTTTGAAATCGCACGCTTGTGTTGGTGAGGTTCGCAACATTGGCTTGTTTGGCGCTATTGAGCTGGTAAGAGACCGCGTCTCCCGCGAGCCTCTGGCTGGTTACAATTCGTCCAGCACCATAATGAAATATCTTCAAAAAGAGCTGCATGAAGCCGGATTATTTATTCATGTCCATTGGAATGTGATTTTAATAATCCCCCCCTTGATTATTACTCAGGAGCAAATAAAGGAAGGGTTTGAGGTTTTGGACAGTACATTATTACAAATTGACCAGCTAATTCATAACCAGAATATGTAACTTTTTATTGTTCTTGAGAATCTATTATATGAACACAGAACTCGCAGGAGAAAACCATGGAATTTAATTTGAACATTTCGTCTGAAGGAAAAAAACTAGATCAGGAGCACACAGAGTTATTAATATTGGGATCAGGACCGGCTGGATTATCGGCAGCTTTATACGCGGCCCGCGCGGAGTTAAATCCGATTGTGTTGGGAGGTATGGAATTTGGCGGGCAGGCGGCCCTGACGCACACGATTGAAAATTATCCTGGCTTTCCTGAGGGTGTTGGTGGAAGCGAATTGGCTGAGTTATTCAAGAAACAAGCTGAACGTTTTGGCGCGCGTTTTGAATTTGATGTAGCCACAGAGGCGGACTTATCCCAGCGCCCGTTTCGAGTGAAAAGTTATGGCAAGGAGTATCTGGCCGATTCATTAATTATCACCACCGGCGCCAGCCCGAATCACTTGAATGTACCTGGCGAGAAAGAGCTTACCGGCAGGGGCGTTTCATATTGCGCGACTTGCGACGGATGGTTCTTTAAAGAGAAAGATGTCGCCGTGATTGGCGGTGGGGACAGCGCGCTGGAGGAAGGATTATTCTTAACCCGGTTCGCCCGTAGTGTTACCATTATTCACCGCAGGGATGAGCTGCGCGCAGGCGCGATATTACAAGAGCGCGCCAAAAACAACGAAAAGGTTCATTTTATTTGGGATACAGTTGTAAAAGAGATAAACGGAAAAGAAAAAGTGGATCACTTAACCCTGATCAATGTCAAAACAGGCGAAGATTCAACTCTTCCAATTGATGGGGTGTTTATTTTTATCGGACATACTCCCAACTCATCCTTATTCAAAGGCCAACTGGAATTGGATGACAAGGGTTACATCAAGCCGGATTTGATGATGCGCACAAGTGTTTCTGGCGTATTTGCGGCTGGCGAGATTAATGATCCTAATTATCGGCAGGTGATCACCTCGGCAGGAATGGGCGCGGCGGCGGCTATTCAAGCCACACGTTTTCTGGAAGACCAGGAAAAAGCCTGAGGAATTGCTGAAGTTTATGAAAAAAAAGGATGGTTGGAAAGTTTTTCCCGCCATCCTTAAAAATTTAAGGAATATTTACTGTGGATTGTACCAGGCTCAACCGGTCTGAGCATTCACAAGCGGTGATTATCTTGCCAAATTGAACCAGCTGCCCCTGATAAGGAGCGCCGCCATTTTTCGCTATCCAACCTTCAAGGTTGAATGGCACCGGGCTGTCAGCCGGAACCCACTCGCCGTTATATTTTCTCGCGTGGGGTCCGGACGGCGCGTTGGCCGCAGTGGATTTTGCGCCAATGTCAATCACTTCTGGCTGCGTGATATCAGATGAATGGATTGTCTCTTCAGCGCCAGGGTTGGTAGTTCGCGCGGAAAATGGCGCGGTGTTAGTAGACCTGGATGGCGATGGCAGAGAGCAAACCGGTTGGGTGCTGCTTTACATGCATGTTGGCCGAGAAAATCGGGTAAACGTCGGTACTTTTCTCGACCAGGATGACCTTATCGGTCATCCATCCTGCGAGGGCGGGGTTTCCACCGGAACTCACGTCCACTTTGCCAGAAAATATAACGGGGAATGGATTTTAGCCGACGGACCAATGCCATTGGACCTGAATGGATGGGTTGCGCATGCTGGCGTCAAACCATACGAAGGCACCATGACAAAAGGGGAGAAAACGGTTTATTCATCCGTTTACGGCTCGTTTGAGTCTCGGATTAAACGCGAAAACGGTGAAGTGGTAGAATAAAGCGTTATGAAATTTCCTTTGTTTTACCGGTTATTCTCTAGTTCGTTTAAGAAATTGCTGATCGCGGGCAGTGTTATTTCTATGGTAGCGGCAGCCTGTGCTCCTACCACACCCCGACAATCATTTGATGTACAAACTCAAACTGAGCAAGCTGCCCAACTTGACTCGATTTCCCCCACTCCTTTGCCCACTCGGCCAGCCTATGACCCCGGAGAATTGGTGGATTACACTGTCCAACCTGGTGATACCCTGCCTGCATTGATTTCTCGCTTCAATACCAGCGAGGCGGAAATTCGTGAAGCCAACCCCATTCTTCCAGCAGAAGTAACCACGCTGCCGCCGGGCATGCCCATGCAAATCCCTATCTATTACCAACCATTGTGGGGGAGTTCTTATCAGATATTGCCCGACCGATTATTCGCTTATGGCCCACCCCAGGTAGGTTTTAATACAGTTGAATTTGTAAACAGCCAACCTGGATGGTTAAAAGAATATCAAGGTGTCGCAGGTGGAATGCGCCGGTCTGGTGGTGAATTGGTTGAAATTGTTGCCACAAATTTCAGCATCAGCCCTCGTTTGTTATTAGCCTTGATCGAGTACCAAACCCAGGGACTTACAAATCCGCAGCCCCCTGATCCAGAAGACCCTTACGTTCTGGGATACCGCAGCAGAACCCACCCTGGCTTATACCAACAGCTATTATGGGCGGCCAATTTGCTCAATGACGCGTTTTATTCATATCGATTAGGCAAACTCACCTCATTCGAGCACCCGGACGGACGACTTGAACGCCCTGATCCATGGCAGAACGCGGCTTCAGTTACCTTGCAGTATTACTTCTCCCGAATGATGGACAAAGAAGATTACTTTAATGCGACCCACAGCCAGGGTCTGGAAAAAACCTACGCGCAGTTGTTTGGCGACCCCTGGTCAGACTCAACACCCACCATTCCCGGCAGCCTGCAGCAACCTGAACTGCGTTTCCCATTTTTACCGGGAAAAGCGTGGGCTTATACGGGTGGTCCGCACACCGGTTGGGGAACAGACCAACCTTACGCCGCCATTGACTTTGCCCCGCCTAATGTGGTTGGCGGCTGCGCGCCGACTGATGAATGGTCCACCGCCATCGCGGATGGCACCATTGTGCGCACAGACACTGGTGTTGCAGTGCTAGACCTGGATGGTGATCTGGATGAA
>Ga0351896_1278_pt1 | contig 12025 bp, 11 predicted proteins | sample BONcelHT113001C3_FD_205821 | JGI IMG/M metagenome (GOLD analysis project Ga0351896, IMG submission 205821) | Enriched cells from coal bed in the Powder River Basin, Montana, United States - BONCAT cells T11 rep1 HSBNCT.T11.300.1.C3 ...
TCGAGCGGAAAATTTCCGAGAAGGGTTTTCAGGCAAAATGGAGCATTCCGTACCTCGGCAGGAATTATCCCCAACAATGGAAGAGTGAAGCCGGGTTTGACGACCTGGTCCTGCCCAGCTGTTTCGGCATCAAGTTCATCCCGTCGCTGGACCAGTACTCCATGGCAAAGAGGAGCACCAAATACGGCATCCTGTTCATTCTGCTGACCTTCATCGCCCTCTGGTTGTTCGAGATTATCGCCAAGGTACGAATCCACCCGATCCAGTACCTGCTGGTCGGTGCCGGACTGAGCCTGTTCTTCCTCCTGGAAATCTCCATTGCGGAGCATCTCGGTTTCGCCTCGGCCTACCTGTGCGCCACCTTGCTGGTAACGTCGCTCATCTACTTCTATTGCCGATTTGTGCTTGGCGGCCTGCGCCGTTCGGCGATCCTCGGCACCGTCGTGCTGCTGCTCTACGGCTATCTTTATGTTCTCCTCATGAACCAGGACTATGCCCTGCTGATCGGCTCGATCTGCCTGTTCCTGGTGCTTGCCGCGGTGATGTTCATTACCCGGAAAATAGACTGGTACGCACCGCAGAAATCAACGGGAGAAATCCAGGAAACCTTTACCTGGTCGGAAAACCTCGAGGAACTGGATAGAAATCCCTGATAGAGTGGCCGGTACTGAAAAAGAGGGAAAAAAGAGGCACTCTCCTCCTGGGTTGATACATCGGGGAGAGTGCCTCGAATTTTTTGTGAACACAACGAGGTATATGGGTCGCAAAATAATCCCTTTACCACCAGGCAAATAAGGATTTGCGGAAGGAGAAGTAAGGTCCTTGAAAATTAGAGTGTTCCCAAGGAAAGGGCTACCTCCTGTGATTCTTCAGCGCCGATCATTTCCTCTTGTTACCTGGTGACCATCCGGAAACTCCGGATGAAAACTACCTCACCTGTTCGATTTCGGCCGGCGTTGGAATTTGGCAGATGAGCTGGTCTCTCGCCTCGGTCGGTCCTTCGAGGATGATGCTGCCGTCCACTTCCACCACGTGAATCGGTCGTACGCTCAGGTTCAGCCAGCGCAGGTCGAGTCGGCCGTTCAGGGCACGTCTTCTCGTGGTGACATAGGAGTGGAGTGCCCCGCGCAGTGCCGTTGGAAGGCCGTACTGCTCCTGGCGGCCGCGGCCTGTGCCTCGCGGCAGAAATGGCAGGATGTTCAGGCGCCTGACACCGGTTGCGAGGCAGAAATCGATCAGCCAGTCTACCACCCACGCTTCACCCGCCACCACCGTGGTTTGGAGGGATGTGGCTATTCCGAACCGCACCAGGTTACGGATGTTGGCCGTTGTCTTGTCGAAGGCGTCGCAGCCGACCACTGCATTGTGATGAGTCCGGTCGCCGTGCAGGCTAACCTTGACCCGGGTTTTTGTCGCGCGCAGCGCTGACATGAGGCTGCCGGATATTTCTATGCCGTTGGTGGTGAGTGCCGCTTTTTTTCGTCGCGTCTGCACATGGCCAAGCAGTCGGGGAAGCTCCGGATGAAGCGTCGGTTCCCCGCCGCAGAAATCGAATCCGCCCACACCATGAGACAGGAGCCAGTCGATGCGGTGGATAAGGGTGTCGCCGTTGATCATGGCGCCGTTGGCGGGTGCCAGGCAGAAACCGCAGAAGGCGTTGCAGCAACGGGAGATGCGAAAGCAGATTGTCTGGGGAAGCTTCAGGTGCATCTGAAGACCTCGGTCGTGATCCGTCGACGTTACGGGCGCCATGCCCATTTGACTAAAGAAAGTGAATCCATGGGGCCAGAATCCATGGGGTGAAACCTCAGAATCCCCATAGGGTTAAACTTACGCATTTGACGTATCCTCAAAACATTAACTTTTGTCAATTGCGTGCGTTTGAACCCCTTGTTCTTTCCGCCTCATGGTTGTGCTATTGCACCTTTTTCCCGATTCTGGCCCAGCGTACTTCGCCTTTTTTTCGGTCCCATGACCAATAAATGCTTTTCACAGTACCCTTCACTTTATCCTTAGACACAAAGCCCCAAAAACGGCTATCGTAGCTTCTATCGCGATTGTCGCCCATCGTGAAGAATGAACCTGACGGGACAACCTGGGGTCCCAAATTATCCCTCGGGTTTTGGGTGGCGGGTATAATGTCAGTTTCTTTGTGAACAGCGTACGCCTCTGTAATGGGGGAGTTGTTCACAAAAAGGGTCTTATTCCTCACCTCAATCGTATCGCCACCGACTGCTACAACACGCTTGATAAAGTCTTTCGTCGGGTCTTCAGGGTACTCAAATATAACAATATCACCTCTGCGCGGCTCTCTCGCTGAGTTGCGCTGGTCAACGAGGATGTGATCACCAACAAGCAGGGTATCTTCCATTGCTCCAGATGGCAGTTTGTATGCCTTCACTAAATTCTCTTTTACATTTTCAGATATCAATATTGATACACCGAGTGACATGACAATGAAATAGCCTACATAAGCAAACCATCTATTGTATTTTGCCAATTCATATTGATCGCGCTTTGTTTTCGCCATTTTCACTGCGTCCCAGATACAGAAGATGACAAAGCCAATGCCTATAGCTACAAAAACTAGAAGCGAGTAAATGTTGGGGGTATATACGATTGTAGCGATGCCAAGGGTGATCGCCAAAGATTGCTCGATTCCAAATAAAATCACCCCCCTTTTGGGGCTTCCGGCATACAGGTGGCCCAGTCCTCTTGATACCAACGTCAGCACCCCGGCAATCCATGGCTTTCTCGGTTTATTAGCCACTTAAATCCTCCTTGGTTTCATCTTGCACAACGGTTCTGCTAATGTGCGGGGCCGCATGGTTTGTAGCATCCGACACCAGCCCAAAAAGACAATTTTAGAAATCGCCGGTAATAATTCCCAATATCCCCCCCGCGTAAGGGAACCCCCTGACAAGATCGAGGTCGGCGTCGGTGACCGACAATCCGAGCTCCTCGCCCTTCGCCTTTACATACTCCTTGGCTTCATCAATCGTGAAACTGTAACCCTTGCGAGCGGCGAAGGCGACGACTCGGGCAAGCGGTGTCTTGTCCTGGTTCGCGTTAGCTTCGTACTTCTCGGCGTCAGCCCGAAACGCCCAGTTTGCATTTAGATCATCAGCAAAGCGACCAACTTCAGAAATACTCATCACGATTCCTCCCGCAAGAGACACATTCATGTTTTTTTGAGGTATTTTTGCATGTTACACCAGTGCCATTCTAGCCTGCACCCTTTTTGACTCTCCGTAATTATGTCATGCCGGATTCCGCAAGAAAACCACATACCCCCGGAACCAGGGGCTTGCCTCCAGATATTCGGGTGCCTGCCATTCGCCATTTTGAACCAGCCCGATCTTGAACGGCAAGGTCAGGCGTTTGAGCGCCGGAAGATAGGCATTATAGTTGGTGATGGTTTTTCGTCCCTGATAGGTTTGGATGACCACTTCATCGATGACGTTTCTTAATTTATTGATAGATTCGATGTCTCCGTTGCTGCTCCAGTCCAGCAGTCCGGTTATGCTGAGCCGGTATTCCGCCGGCAACCGGGAGCGTAAATGCCGCAAGAAAGCTGCATATTCATTCAAGTGCCTGGTCTTTGCGTCAAAGTCGATTTGGAGGCCGACGACCGGATTGCCGGACAGTTGCCAGCGCTTCAGACGCAAGGTTAGTGCCTGAACGATTTCCGGTGTCCAATGGAGCGTATCTGCCCGATAAACCAGCCATACCTTCCCTTTTCTGAGGCGTGCAACAGACATTCCCTGAGCCGTCAGCATCGCTTTGGTGACATTTTGCCGCTTTTTTTCGACGATCTGCCCTTGCAGGATATAGAAACTTTCAGCCTCGAACAAAACAGGTTGAGGTTTGACCCCGCCCCAAATCCAGAATGAAGAATGGTCTGCCGCCCGAACGACAGCGGCATTGATGGGCAGTGGCTGCAGGAGGGCGAGCAGCAGAGTCGTCAGGATAGAACTTGTGAGTTTGCCCATTCCGCTACCAGTAATATTTGAGGGATTTCGCCCAAACGGAATTGGGGTAACGCTTTTTCAAGGTCTGAAACCATGATTTTCTGACGATTTGTTCGACATCGCTGCCGCCACATTGGTTATTTCCCGAGGGGGCATAACACTTGATGGAACGGTAAAGCGCATAGGCTTTCAGGTCAGGCACCGGATCAGTATCGGCAATGATCGTCTTATAGGCCTCACCCCTGGAGAATACCGTTCCAGGGAATTCAGACGGAACTGAACCCAATACGGCTTGACCCGTATCGGACGATTGCCGCCCGGAATATCCGCTGAAAGTGTAATCTGAATCAAGATCGTTGGTCTTGACGAAATCCCCCAGGCAAACCAGACCGTATGGATCATTCGGGTTTGCCGCCAGCAATTTGGCGATTTCCAAAGTGGAAGGGCATCCGTAGCTGTCATTGGTTTTCCTGCCCGCCCAGCCAAATAGTGCCAATGGTGGTGAATCGCCGTTATCAGCGCCGGAGGTGAATTTAGCCGCATCGCCGGGTAAAAACCGGTAATCCCGGATGTAGTCCTTATAATGCCCCTGAAGGAGGTTTTTATAAAGCAGGGTGAATGTGGCGAGACGGCGCTCATCACTGGAATTGAGATTTGAATTGATTATCCGGCGAAGGAGTTCCGGGGACGCGTCGCTGCGAATGAGTATGTTGCGGATTGCCGGCTCGGTAATGGGAGAGTCCGGCTTGAAGACCGATTCCACTTCGTTCCCGTACTCATAGTTGAGGGCCAGGGCAAGCTGGACTGTTTCTGACTGGAGAGGCAGCAGGGATGCCGGCAAAAGGCCCAGCCACAGCTTGCGTGCGCCGAGGCGGTCTTTGGTTGCTTCCAGGGCAAGGCCGCGCAAGACGAGTCGGCTGAAGTCAAGATACGTCATTTTTTGCGGAATCTTGCCGGAAAGTGCTTTCAAGGCACCTGCAGCATCCTTTTGAACATAAAAACGATGCGCGGCAAGCAGATACTCATACAGGTCCGGGTGACCGGCAAATATCGGTTTCTGTTTCGAAAGGTCTGAAAAGGAAATCTGTCTTGCGCCGGATGAATCGGCAGGGCGCATCAAGGATAGGTCGAGGGTCGCAAGCATTAGCGGGTTTTTAATATGCTTAGGGTCCGCCACCGCAAACAGCTTGTTGTCGACTTCAAGGGCTAAATAATCCAAGGTCAGATTGTTTTGTGGAGAACCCTGATTATTCAGCTGCCACGAATATTCATCTGCCAGCTTTTCCGGTTTATCAGACATCCAGTAGACGCGGCGCAACAGGCCTCTGGCCGTCGAGGCATATCTGCCGTTCGGATACTCTTGTAAATAACCGTTGAATTTCCCTTCCGCCGCCGCAAGGGCTTTTCTGTCCACTTTAGCCAGGTCTGGAAAACCGTACGAGTCGAAGGCGTCCTGCTGTGCACGGTTGAGTTCGGTCCGACCCAACATATAACGCGATGATTCTCTCAGCCAAGGCTGCTTGCTGTTGGCCAATCCGCTGAAATCAGCCTTCGCAGCGTCATAGCGCCCTTCGTAAAAAGCAGTCGCCGCGGCGAGATACTGCAAGAATTGTTTGCTGGCCTGGGAAATGAGGTGCTTTGCGTTTTTGTTGGGGATACTGAAATTAACGGATTTACCGGACGTGGCCACGTCGACACAATCGGGATTTAGCTTCTGCCGCTCCTGAATCAGAACTTGGCGCTCAGCCGTTGATAATTCCTTGCTTCCATTGAGTGCATCGATGAAATCCGCTCTGCCGGTTTCATTACTTGCGCAACGACTTCCTTCACCATATCCATGGCCGCCGGATTCAGCATCGGCATCTTTCTTTTTATCCTTGGACGAAAAAACGTTGCTCTCAAAGTGATCAACGCTGAAAGGAACTTTGCCGTACCCATTTCCAGCATCATCCTCTGTAACCGGTATTTCCCGTAATGTAGCAAAGCCGCCATCAACCAGCAGGAGTTTGAAATTGACCCGAGTATCGTTGCTCGGCGCCAGAATCGGTAAACTGCTGCAATTACTGTATTCTCCCTGGTTGAGCGCCCAGTGCGGTTCACAGTAATAGTCTGAACATGCCCAGGCAATGTGTGCGCATACTACGAAAACAATTGAAATAGTCAGCACCTTCGATAACATGGATCACTCCTGGAATTGAGGGAATCTCAAGGGACATTTTTAATGTTGCTTAATTTCAGCCAGCAACTCTCGCAAAGAGCCACGATAGCACCAGGCAATTCCACAAAGAAAATACAGTGCCATGGATACCTTGAAGTTTTCCCAGCGCAACATTTGGTTGCCAACGGCGCTATGATAAAGCCAATAAACCCAGTCTACGGCGAACATCGCCGGCAGGATGGCAATGACGATTTGAACCGGCCAGGCGTGAGGCCGATACCTGATGGCCCGATGAATTGTCACTACGCTCCAGGGCGCGCAAAGGTAGGTAAGGCCGCCCATGAGAAGACTAATCCCGATATCCCAATCAGATATTTCATAGCATACTGCGCCGTAGAGAAGCCACAGCATTCCGACAGCGAAGCTGACGATTTTCCACGGGCGCCGCAATTCGAGAAAATATTTCCGGTCAGGGAGCAGGCTCATACCTTATGATGTTTTACCTCGTAGTTTATTTTATGTGTTTGACGGTTTTCTGAAAACGCAGTGAATTCAGGCAAGCCCCACTGAATGATGATCAACCCGGCGATGAAGATGGCAAAGTGGATGCAAATAAGTTTTCGTCAGTTTTGTGGGTCAGCTTTTACTACAGTCATGTCATCGTGCCTTTTCCAGCAACCTGGGAGCTGACCTGACGGCTCTATCGGTCAACTCTTGAGGCCTTGGTATCAGGTGGCTAAGAATTTCTTGAATCCTCGGTAATTTGCCGAGTCGTATCCAAGTCTGTGGTAAAAGTCCCGCGCCTTTCTTCTTTTTGCTGCAGACACAAGCATGATATACCTGCAGCCTCGTTTCATCGCAATCCTCTCGATTTCCTTCATAAGCCTTGTGCCTATGCCTTGCTGCCGCATATCCTTAGCCACGATGACGTTTTCGACGATCATGTACGGAATGCACTTTCCGAATAAATCGTGACAGACTATTCCCGCAAGTGACGCAACGAGCCGCCCTTCACTTCGGACCCCCAGCAGGTAATAATTGCCGTCTTTTTGAATGGTTGGAAAGAGACCCTGCATTCTGTCGAGGTTACATTCTTCGTCAATCAGTTCCTTCTGTAACGAAGCCAATTCACGCAGGTCGCTTTCCGATATAGGCTTGATGTCCATTTCTATTTCCTTGCAGCCAGTGTGGGGTGTAGGTTTCGCATGCGACTGGAATCTACCCTCTACTTGTTTCAGCCATGGCGAGGTCTTCAAACCGCTTCTTGATCCCATTTTTCCACAGTTCGCAAGAGATCGGGTCTTTTGCCATAAGGTCGCCCGTTTCCGTAAATGCCAAGGCTCTGCAGCCCATTCCACAATTTTTAAACAGCTCGCATATAGCGCATTCCGGATTCTTAGTTAGCAAGTCTTTCTTTTTCAAATCCACTATCTCGCGAAGGTAGGATTTGGACCATGCTTTAGAGAGACCTTCCCTGAGGAGATTCGGCATTGTCTCCAGTTCGACGATATCCACATACCCGGGGCAAGGAACAAGGGTTCCATCCGGCAGGAGGTTGGGCTGTTCCCGACAGGCGATGCAATCATAGCAATTTGGTGTAAAGTCGGCAGTGTCAGGCAAATAATCCCCTGTTGATTCTGAACATACACTGTCTGTAGGTGCCGACGTGGCAAGGCCCAAGTCACAAATTGAGGTTGCTTCATTCAGCAACGGACCTCCTGCGTAAAATCCAGCCAATTGGATATAAAATGGTTTGCCATCCTTAAGCCATCTGTTCAGTAACTGCTCGCAGGCTTTGGCCTGTTCATCCAGCTGCAAAGCGGTAGTGGCACCCCTCCAGTTCCCGGCATCTCGCGGCGTTCCAATTCGCCAGGATTGTATACCCAGTTCTTTCAATAACTCGTAAGTTTCTGCTAGCCGTTCAATGTTTGTCTTGTCTATTGAAGTGGCGATAATAAGAGGAAATCCTACATCACGAATCCTTTTAATCGACTCGATGACGCCCGACTCGACACCGTAAACTCCTCGCATCTGGTCGTGAACGCCAACACCATCAAAGCTAATCTGAAAGTTAGGCGCAAAACCAACTCTTTTGATCTCTTTTAAATGATCCTCAGTAATCAACAAGCCGTTGGAGTAGATATAACTTAACCAAATTTTCTTATTGGCTAATAGTTCAATGATATCAATTATGTCTTTTCTTATGAACGGCTCGCCTCCAGAAAGCGAGACTTGAAGCACATTGGCCTGCTCAAACTGTTCAATTAGCCGCACCATCTCAGTAAATGGAAGCTCACCATATCGCCCAGAAGTAGATTGCATATAGCAGTGTCGGCAGTTCAGATTACAGCGACCTGTAACACACCAGTGAATCTCTGTTATGCGGGGGTTATTTGCTTTCCGATACAGTTGGTAAGACTGTATAGAGTCCCCCTCCTGACACTCTTCTGCAATATCTTCTTTGATCAGCAGATCTAGTAAATCATGATGGTTAGATATAAAGGCAAGTGAGTTGAAGTTAGTCACCCCATCGCAGGAATCGGCAATGTAAAAACTTTTTTGCTGAAGTTTGCGCACATCGCCATTAACCAAATTCGCCACTACCATAGGCGCATCAGTCCATCCTCGCAAAACCCAATCCTTTTTCAATTTTGCATATTTCACAGACATACAGTCATCTCAGTTCATCTTTTAACAATTAGAAGAAGTGATATATCGTTTTTGCAATAAAGTAATAAAAAAACCCATGATTGCAAATTATACAACAGACTTACTTACTTCCGTTTTGTGTCGAGGACGTACAATGCATTATAACCCATCCTATGCCACAGAAGCCGCCTTCCCGGATGACAATAGATTCCAACTCTGCCGGAGAGATTTCACTTCGTTCAGACCTGGCTTTTGCATAGTCGGCGGCTGTAAACTCAAAACCCTCAGCTTTGGCGATTTTGACTAACTCAGCAATTGCTAAATCCAGAGTTTCATTCGCCTCTTGGTCTAACACTTTCAATTTTGCCTGCAACCCCTTGTTTTTAGCAACTTCTTCAAAGAACTCCTTAACATTATTTACCGACATGACAACCCCTCCTTATAATATTTTTTCTTGAAACTCTTACCACATCTCTTTCATAACCTCCTTTAGGAATCGGAGGACGTTCTTGTCAATAGCTATTGACAATTATTTAAAAAATCCCGAAGTTAACTTATCAGCCGCCGCCACCACCACTGCCACCCCCACCGGATGACCCGCCACCGCCGCCTCTCGAGCAGGAACCCGGCGGAGAGGGGGACCCGAGGGACGCTGTTATGGGGCCATGGTCATCCGGTTTTGTTCGCTGCCTGATACGCTCACGCGATAGGTTTGACCGGCCGTTTTGGGGCGTTGAAGTCGAATCTCATAATCCTGGGCGCGGACAGAAACCGCAAGAAACAGGAGGACCACCGACAGGATTTTGGACGTAGTTTCTAAACATGCCTTTTGTTATTGACCCCGTCGCTCTTAAGGCGCCGGAATTCCGGGGACCGGAATTCCGGGGACACCATACTTAATTAACTTTCCCTTTCGGACCGGGCTTGCCGCACTTTAGCAAACGGTCAAGGGACGATTCCAGTCGTTCGACAAAACTTTCTGAGCCTAGCGGTCTGCCGGATCGTTCGTGGCGCCTGATCTTATCCATTTCTTCATCTGTTGCCCCGCCAAGGAAATGTTTCCAGTCTCCGGCCATCTCCAGCAGCGGCTCCACCTTGACCAATTGATCGTCTATGCCAGCCAGATGCGCACGTGCGCTGCTCCACTGCCATGAGGCAGCATCCGGAACAAGACGCGCACGCACAGGATTCATCTCCACATAACGGGCAGCGGCAAGCAGATATGATTCATCCATCGGGAAGGAAGCAAATCGCCCCTGCCAGAGATGTCCGCGCCAGTTCTCGCGGAAGTTGATCATGCGGCTGTACCGCCTGTGCGCTTCTCCGATCCCTCGGCGCAGTCCGTCCTCACTTTCAGGCACGGCAATGAGATGTACATGATTCGGCATAAGGCAATATGCCCAAACTTCCACTCCGCATTTCCGACACCATTGCGCCACGAGGTCCACATAGGTCTGGTAGTCTTCTTCTCCGAAGAAGGTTGTCAAACGCCGATTCCCGCGCTGAGTCACATGATGCGGAATGCCAGCGGCTATAACACGAGCGATACGAGCCATGTGCAGTAATTAATTTATCTCGACTCATAAGTCAAGGGATAATTAAGTATGGTGTCCCCAGAATTCCGACTGTCCCCAGAATTCCGACACCAAGTAACTCATGTCGGGGTCTCCCCCTCAGTTCTGGATCAGGCAAGCACTATTCACTAGTATAGAAACCTGCTTCGAAAGTATAAATCCTGGCCAGAATTCCGGGGACACCATACTTAATTACCTTTCCCTTTCGGACCGGGCTTGCCGCACTTTAGCAAACGGTCAAGGGACGATTCCAGCCGTTCGACAAAACTTTCTGAGCCTAGCGGTCTGCCGGATCGTTCGTGGCGCCTGATCTTATCCATTTCTTCATTTGTTGCCCCGCCAAGGAAATGTTTCCAGTCTCCGGCCATCTCCAGCAGCGGCTCCACCTTGACCAATTGATCGTCTATGCCAGCCAGATGCGCACGTGCGCTGCTCCACTGCCATGAGGCAGCATCCGGAACAAGACGCGCACGCACAGGATTCATCTCCACATAACGGGCAGCGGCAAGCAGATATGATTCATCCATCGGGAAGGAAGCAAATCGCCCCTGCCAGAGATGTCCGCGCCAGTTCTCGCGGAAGTTGATCATGCGGCTGTACCGCCTGTGCGCTTCTCCGATCCCTCGGCGCAGTCCGTCCTCACTTTCAGGCACGGCAATGAGATGTACATGATTCGGCATAAGGCAATATGCCCAAACTTCCACTCCGCATTTCCGACACCATTGCGCCACGAGGTCCACATAGGTCTGGTAGTCTTCTTCTCCGAAGAAGGTTGTCAAACGCCGATTCCCGCGCTGAGTCACATGATGCGGAATGCCAGCGGCTATAACACGAGCGATACGAGCCATGTGCAGTAATTAATTTATCTCGGCTAATAAGTCAAGGGATAATTAAGTATGGTGTCCCCAGAATTCTAGTGGTGTCCCCAGAATTCTAGCAAGGCATGAATATCAAGCATACATCGGGTGAACCCGGTCTACTCGACTATGAAGGTTATCATCTACGTTCCACATGTCACCTTCGATTCCCAGCCCTTTTTACAAAAATTCATTAAGCTCTGGATATTTCATTTGTTTTCCCAACAACTTTCATAACCTACCAACGACCCCTTAGCCCCCAATTACTCCTTCAATAACCTTCATAACCTACCAACGTCCCCTTTGGTCCCTCTTCAGCTTCCGTGTCGTCTTTCGGGTTCTTGATAAACATCCCCGAATAGCTCTCTACCGCCAGGGAATAGACGATCTTGCCGTCTTTTGCGAAGGCGAGACCGTTTACACTCGCCCGCGCATTTATCTCCTCAAAGTCTGGCCCGGGACTCGTGCGAAGTCCCTGAAAGGCTGCGCCCATCCCCTCTGTCTTCCAGGCATTTTTCTTATGGATCGATTCCCGGTTCAGCTTGTACTTTTCCAGATAGTGGCTGGTGGCGAAGGCGGTGAGACTCCCTTCACAGCAGCCCAGCCTGTTCTTCGTTGCGAACACGATCATATCATCCATGAAAATTCCTCCTGGCTTCGAGAAGAACAAGTAATGGCGGAGAGTACAGCGGCATTGCCGCTGTTACACTTGTTGGGGCATCTTTTTTTAATTTTCGTTTATGTCCCATGTCAAGGTGCGCCCCCCATACTTCTTTTGGCATATACGATATTTCAAGTAGTTATAGTGCTAAATTC